>Ga0194042_1000003_pt1 | contig 108531 bp, 86 predicted proteins | sample JunL4412m_MetaG_FD_148974 | JGI IMG/M metagenome (GOLD analysis project Ga0194042, IMG submission 148974) | Anoxic zone freshwater microbial communities from boreal shield lake in IISD Experimental Lakes Area, Ontario, Canada - Jun2016-L442-12m | ecosystem: Environmental > Aquatic > Freshwater...
AGCGGCTGCCAGGCGTGTCCGGCGGGCACGTACAAGCGCGCGCCGGGGACGTCGGCGTGCCGGAGCTGCCAGGCGAACAGCGGGTCTCAGAGCGGGAGCGCGCTGTGCGCGTGCGCTGCTGGGTACACCGGGAACACGGGGGACGTGTGTGTGGCGTGCGTCGCCGGGAAGTACAAGAGTGTGACGGGGTCGGCGGCGTGTGTCTCATGCGCGTACAGGCGGAACTCGCCCGTCGCTTCTGCAAACATCACGAGCTGCATCTGCGACGCGGGATACACGCAACCGGTCGTCTCGTCTTGGACGTACGAGCAGACGTACGCCGAGCAGTGCTACGAGTGTGCAGCGGGCAAGTTCAAGCCGCTGGCGGGTGTTGAAGCTTGCACGCCGTGTGCGCAGAGCCAGTCCTCGCTGTCCGCGAGCACCGTGTGCTCGTGCGTGCCGGGGTTCACCGGCCCGGACGGCGGGCCGTGCTCGCAATGTACGGTGGGCACGTACAAAGACTGGCTGGGGTCGCAGCCGTGCACGGCGTGTCCCGCGTACACGAACACTGCTCTCATTGGTAGTGCGCTGCTGCGGAACTGCACCTGCAACACCGGGTACACGGGACCGGACGGGGGGGCTTGTGTCGCGTGTGTAGGCGGAACGTACAAGGACGTGACGGGAAGCAGTCTGTGTCCTTCTTGTCCGGCGAACTCGTACTCGACTCTGACAACGGCCGCGGCGTCGTGCACCATGTGCAGTGCTGGCTTCAAATCTCTGCCGGGGAGCATCGTCGTTGCGGACTGCTGCGATGCAAATACCACAATCGCGAGCAGTCCATACTACTTGCTCAGTGCTGCGACTCGAGCTGTGTTCGGCTATTATTATGCCGTGCGTGTGTCGAGTTCGCCGCTGCTCGGTCTGCGAGCGACTTCTGCGGGCGCAGCACCGACTTACGTTTCAGCGTCAGCGGACGGATACAAAGGCCAGGGGTTTCTTCGATTTTCAAAGACAACGTCAACGAGCGGACACAAGTACCTCGATGCGGACGAGTCTACTGTGAGTTTCACGACCGGACTGACTGTTGTGACGGTTGTGCGCTTCTTGGAGACTATCAGGGGCGCCTTTTGGAGCATGCAGAGGAGTGACGAGTGGATTGGATTCGAAATATACACGTCGAGCTCGTTGCAACTCTGTGTGAACGCGTACTCGAGCAATTTCTGCACGGACACCCCTGCGCCCGCGAATGTCTGGTTGCTAGTGTCGTACACTTACAATCCAAGCGCAGGAACCAAGCACCTGCTGAAAGTGGTCTACACATCAACAAACGGGGCTACGCTCACGCTGTCCAAGACCGACAGCAGGTCCATTGACGGGTTCAGTGCGCGAAAATACGCTCTGGGGTACAGCGCCGACACGACGTACTCCAACTACTTTAATGACATAGCACCGAAAGGTGACCCGCAGGGCGACCGTCCGAACTTTGATCTGGCCGGGTTTTACTTTATCCAGACGCTGATACCGGACGCTGACGTGGCAGTGATCCTGCAGGCCATCGGCACAGGCGATCAAATAGCATACGAGCGAAGTACCAGCTGCCCGTGCAACGCCGGCTTCGGGGGCACCGGGCGGAGCGACTGCAAGACGTGCGCGCCGGGCTCGTACAAGAGCGAGGTGAGCAGCGTGCCGTGCTCGCTGTGTCCGACGAGCATGTACTCGTTCGCGGTGCAGGCGCTCAACGTTTCATCATGCGTGTCGTGTCCGGAGGGCACCGTGTCGATGGCGGGGGAGATCATTTGTTTCTGTGCTCCGGGATCGACCGGCCCGAACTTCGGGCCGTGTGCGTCGTGTGCGGCTTCTACTTTCAAGAACTGGCGGAACTCGTCGGCGTGCGTGGCGTGTCCGGCGAACTCGGATTCGGTGGCCGGGACGCTGCTCTGTCCGTGCAACGTGGGATACACCGGGCCTCTCGGCGGGCCGTGCGTCGCGTGCGTGCCGGGCAAGTACAAGAACAGCACCGGCACGGCGGCGTGCACGACGTGCCCGGCGCAAAGCTACGAGCCGGATGTGGCAGCTACCGCTGTGACGAACTGCACCTGCAACACCGGATACGAAGGCGCCGACGGCGGACCGTGCACGGCTTGTGTAACGGGGAAGTACAAGGCCACGAACGGCAGCGTGGCTTGCGTGCCCTGTCCGGTAGACACATACATCGACGTGCAAGCCTCTGCGTTCTGCAAAGCCTGTCCCCAGTTTACAACTAGCCCTGTTGGTTCAACAAGCATATATGCATGCATCTGCAAACTGGGATATACATATGACGAAGGGGCTGACATATCAGATCCACTCAGCACTTTGTTGGCAACGAGTCCGGCATACCTCATGACGTCGGCAGAGGCATGGGATGCAGCGAATTCCCGGTTCACGGACTTGAGCGGGAACGGGCGTCATGGTGCGCTGACTGCTGGTACGGTGAGTGTTGGACAAGCGACAGGTAACGGTGCAGGGTGGTCTATTCCTTTCGTTCAAGGGACAACGCCAACCACTATTCAGTGGCCGGCAGGATCAATACAGTCGACATTTACGATATGCAGCATCACGAGGTACACGGGTGGGGTGTCCAATAGGATATTGGATGCTGGAGCAACTTGGCTGCACGGACACCACGGGAACAAAGCAGGCAGTATGTTTTATGGAAATGGAAATGAAGGATTTTTCTTCAGCATCTCACCGATCACCAATTGGGTGATCGCATGCGGTCGAAATATTGCAACTCCTGGGGTGGTAAGCTCAATTGCCAATGGTGTCGTAACGTCAACTGCAATTGGAGGAGGCGCGGGAGATGGCCGTCTCCGCATCAATACATGGGGCGAGAAAAGTGACTGGCAGCTGTCGAGACTTTATGTCTGGAATGGACATCTGTCAAATACCGACTTTGCCGACGCTTCGGCCAAGTTGAACAGCTACGTCGCACTACGCATGTCGTCGTACTACTTCTGCTCCGCGTGCCAGATCGGCAAGTACAAGGACACGACCGGCTCGGCGCTGTGCACCTCGTGTGCCGCCAACACGTACTCGGCACAAACCAACGCGACGTCGGTCGGGACGTGTCTGGATTGTCCCGGGAATTCGACGTCCGTGGTCGCAAGCGCGTCGAAGGACTACTGCCAGTGCAACGTGGGCTTCAGTCAGGGCGCCGGACGCTGTGCGCAGTGCGTGCCTGGCACGTTCAACCCGCGGCTGGCGCAGCTGGCGTGCTCGAACTGCACGGTGGGCACGTACTCGCTCAATGTCGGGGCGACGAGCAACGAGACGTGCGCGAGCTGCAGCGGCACGGAGTACTCGCCGGAAGGAAGCCCGGTGTGCCTGCCATGCCCCGCGTACTCCGTGGCGCCGGCGCGGAGCGGGCTGATTCAAAACTGCGGGTGCATCCCCGGGTACACTGGCGCGACCGCGAGCCTGTGCGTGCAGTGCGCGCCGGGCACCTTCAAAAACATCACCGGGAACTGGCTCTGTCAGCAGTGCTCTGCGAACTCATACTCGCTCTCCGGAGCGACGAGTCTCACCGCCTGCTTCTGCAACGCCGGCTTCTTCGGCGCGTACGGGCCGCTGTGTGCGGCGTGCTCTGCGAATTCATACTCGCTCTCCAGAGCGACGAGTTTGACGGACTGCATCTGCAACGCCGGGTACACGGGCGCGAACGGGTCGCTGTGTGCGGCGTGCGTGCCCGGAAAGTACAAGTCCGCGACGGGCCCGTCCGCGTGCATTGACTGTCCGGCAAACACGTACGCGGACAGCACCGGTCGGACGGTGTGCACGTCATGCGCGACAACAAGCGCGTCGCCAGTGGCTTCGGCGTCGATCTGGAACTGCACGTGCAACGCCGGGTACAAGGGCCCCACGTACGAGGAGGTCAGCGCACACGACAACTTCGCGCGGTCCTGCGGCCTGCTGCGGAGCAGCGCGTGTGCGGCCGCACAGTCGAGCTCGCTCACGTACGCCGTCCTCCCGGGCGTATACGACGTTTTGAACCCAGCGATGCTCGCCAACGACAACAGCAGCGAGACGATGTCGACGACCACGTACGGCAGCAACCAGTGGTGGCGGGTAGACTTTGGGCGACGCGTTACGGTGCGGTCTTTCAGCGTGCTGCTGGGCAGCTACGGCACGGACATGCTGTACGTGCATGTGGGAGATGTCACTACAAGTACAGGCAACCTGATCTGCGACACCATATCCATCCAGAGCATAGGCAGCGACTGGGTGAGCAGAGGGTGTGCGACGCCGCTCACCGGGCAGTACTTGTACGTGCGCAATTCGGTGGCGACCGAGGTTGTGATCCGCGAAATACAGGTGCAGGGCACTGAGGTGCTGACGAAAGTGTGGCCTGCCTTCTGCGAGAAGTGTCCGGCGGCCACGTACAAGGCCGTGACGGGCAACGTCCCGTGCACCGCCTGCCCGAGCAACACGTTTTCTGCGACGCTCGCGGCAACGAACAGCTCGCTGTGTCTGGCTTGTCCTGTGAACAGCGCCTCAGACGCCGGCAGCCAGCAGTGTGCGTGCGTTGCGGGCTTCTCCGGGTCCGCAGACGCGTGCAGCGCTTGCCCGCTTGGCACGTTCAGGAGCGCGATCGGCGACATCTCTTGCGCGACCTGCCCTGCCAACAGCATCATGGCAGAAAACGCGAGCAGTCTTGTGATGCCTTGCACGTGTCTCAGCGGATTCGAACCGAGATAGATCCGTAGAGATTGTAAATATCAGACTGTTGTATATAAATGGCGACTGAAATAAAAGCATGGTTCGATGGTGTTTATCCTTGCTGCTGACAGTCGTGCAAATTTATAACACAGAAGGTGTGAACTACCAGTGCGCCGTGTGTCCCGTGGGCAAGTACAAATCAGCCACGACTAACAACAATTGTGTGAGCTGCCCGGCGGACACGTACCAGGACAGCCTCGGCGCCACGTCGGCGACGCAGTGCAAGCCGTGTCCGTCCAACTCGTATGCGCCGGCAGGCAGCGACATGGCCACAGACTGCCTGTGCGGGCTGGGGTACAGCGGGGACGTCGCTACTTTCTTGACCGGCTCGCCAAACGACAACCTGCAGCGCTCGTGCGGTTCTTTGTTGAACACCCCATGTACCACGAGACAAAGTAAGGATCAGATCACGTCGGCAAATGCAGTCGATACGAGCATGACGTCGCAGTCGTTTGCCGTGTACCCATCGGCAGGCGAAACAAGTCTGCTCTTCACGGGCATGACGACTTGGTGGCGGGTTATGTTCGAAAGAGAGGCGGTGGTGCAGAGCTTGAACATTTACAACATCGATAGCGTGAAGCTGCAGAGCTTCAGCGTCAGGGTCGGCAACGTAGAACCGTTCAGTCTCATGGGACAGAACACTTTGTGCGCCTCCAACGTGCAATGGACGGCCGGCGCGCCAAGTCTTGTGGTGGCGTGCACGCAGGCCGTGCGAGGGAAGTACCTCTACATCATCAACGGGGACCAGGGCGGGGTTATCCTGAACAACGTACAGGTCACCGGGTATCTTCTGCCTGCCTCGGAAGTGTGCCTCGCGTGCGCGTCGGGCAAATTCAAGGCGAGCAACGGCACAGCGGCGTGCACCAACTGCGACAGCGGCACGGCGTCGCCGTCGACCGCGGCGACCTCGCCCGCTGTCTGCGCAGGCTGTCTTGTGAATCAGTACTCGCTCACCGGAGCTCCTGCGTGCTCGAATTGCCCGAGCAATTCGAGTGCGGCCGCGGGCAGCGTGTCCTCGGACTATTGCAAGTGCGACCGAGGGTTCACAACTGCTCCGAGCACCACTTCATGCAGCCTTTTCCAGACGCTTTACCAAGCAAAAAGACCGTGGGCGCACTACAGCGCGGAAGGCTGGAATTCGGCGTCAAGGGTTCTGGCTGATCAAAGCGGGAACAACAGACACGCGAGCAGCTCGACAGGGATGATCACAGGCCCGCTGATCGCGCAGGAGGCAGGCGCCCTGAATCCGATTTCTTTTCTGCGCGGAAGCACAACAGCAAATCTTGAGTTCCCACAAAACAGCATCCCGCTGAACTTCACGATTTGCTCCGTCACAAAGTATGCGAGTACCGATGCGTCGATGCAGTCTCGCATCTTGAGATCGACAGACGACGTTGAATGGTGGCATGGTCACTATCAAAGCAAACGCGGAGTCGCCAAATTCGCGTCGCAGGAGATACGGTCCATGGACGGCACTACCGTCCTGACGAGTTCCGTGTGGAACACAGCCCAGCAGGGCTCGAGTGCGAACTTGAACTGGACTGTCATGTGCAGCAAGAACGGGGACATCACTCCATGGAATGTGCTCGTCGATGGTCAAGCGGCAGGCACAAGCACGCGGTCCGACTCGAATCCGGCAGAGTGGCCGGGCACGACGCTCGAAGCGCGGACGGCGAACATGCAGCTGTATCGGGCCAAAAACATGTGCATCAACTGCCTGAACAACCAGAAGAGTGCGTGGGACTTTTCGCAGCTCATGATCTGGGATTCTTACCTGACCGACATTGAAATGCAGACTGTCTCTCTCGAACTGCAAAAGTACACGTCTTTGAGCAGCGTGTGCTCTGTGCTACCGGGGGTCGGGTGTGTCGCATGCCCTGCCGGAAAGTACAAGAGCACAACCGGAGGCGGCACTTGCGTAGATTGTATGGCTGGCAAGTATCGCACCGGCACGGGAGCTATTGGCGATAACCTGTGCATTGACTGCCCGGCGAACACGTTTGCGTTCGCTGGGAGCACGCTGCTGACGGATTGCATGTGCAACGCCGGGTACGCGGCGGCCCTGAACGGAGTGGCGTGTACCGCGTGTCTGGCTGGGAGCTACAAGACAGGCGTTGGCATCGGCACGTGCACGAACTGTGGAGCGAACCAATACTCAACGACAGTGGCACAGGTTGTGTCGACGTGCTCGAGCTGTCCGTTGTTTGCGCAAGCGCCTGCCGGCAGCGACGAGGCGATCGACTGCATATGCAACGCCGGGTACACCGGGGCGAACGGCGCGACGTGTCTTTCATGCGTGCAGGGGACGTACAAGACCAGCACAGGACCGAGCACGTGCACGCTGTGCGGCAACAACACGTTCTCGTCGACAGTAGCGGCGACGTCGAGCAGCGTGTGCTTGCCATGCCAGGGCAACTCGATATCTTTGATGGGCAGCACGAGGCAGTCCGACTGCCACTGCTTCATGGGGTACCTGACGAACAACCTCGGCTCCGGCAACGCGACGTGCGAGATGTGCAGCGCCGGGTCGTACAACTCGCAGCTCGACGCGACGACGTGCTCCAAGTGCGGCGCGGGGTACAAGTCGTCGACGCCGGGGGCAACCGCCGCCGAGCAGTGCACGGCGTGTGTAGCGAATACGTACTCGGCCGCCGGCGCGGCGCAGTGCGACATCTGTCCCAACAACACGTTTACATCATCAACCAGGAGCGTCCAGCTCAGCGACTGCAAGTGCCTGGCAGGGTACTACTCGGTCGTTATAGGAGAAGACGGGCGCTCATGCAGCGCGTGCCAGGCGGGCAAGCACAAGGCGCTGACGGGTGCTTCACCCTGCATCGACTGTCCCGCGGACCGGTATTCCACGGCGACTGCGGCCACGTCGAATGCAACTTGTCAGGCTTGCACCAATTGGGCCGTGTCGCCTGTTGCAAGTAGTTCTTCGAGTCAGTGTTTGTGTAATCTCGGGTATTACGGATACACTCCACCACCTGCTAATCTGGCCCGGTCGTGTGGTGCTATGGAAAATCAAGCGTGCACAGTGACGGGATGGAATCAGAACGGTGGGGCTTCGTTTTCATACTTGAATGACGGTGATGCTAACATTTATACTCCAGGCACGACAACAAATAATAACCCGGGGTGGCTCAGAATCGACTTCGGAGTAGGAGTATCGAGATCTTTGTCCAGCGTATCATGGTTGTTGCAATATTGTCCCAACGCACAAGCTTGTCTCGACACTTTAGCAAATAATTTTTATATTTCAATCGGGGACGGGACATCCTGGAATTCTGCAGGCAATAACATATGCAAGTCAAACGTCGATAATGGCGGGCCATACACTAGTATTACTTCTATAATTTGGAAACAAGTGACATGTGACACTGTATATACTGGTCGATACATGTACTTGTACCGGTACGGGATGCTTGGATTTCCAGAAGTCGTCGCATATGGAGTACCCGCAGATGTAACCTGTATATCCTGCATCGCCGGGACCTTCAAGGACACGATCGGGCCGGCGGCGTGCACCAACTGCCCGGCGAACTCTTACTCCGGGCTGACCGCGCGCACGTCTAATACGACGTGCACGCCGTGCTACGATAACTCGGTGGCTCCGGCGGGGAGCGTGAGCATGGACGCGTGCAACTGTGTGGCGGGGTACGAGTTCACGTGAGTGGAAATGTGGAGATTATAAGTATATACGAGAGTGTTGAATAAAGCATGCTGAGCAGCAAAAAAATTGTTATGGTGTTTCTGTGTGTGACGGTGCGTGTGAGCGACGGAACGGCCCCGCAGTGCCACCGGTGCCCGGCGGGTAAGTTCAAGAGCCCCGAGATGGTCTTCTCGCGGTGCACGGTCTGTCCGCAGAACACCTTCTCGTCCAGTCCCGGGGCGGGTCGGTGCGCGCCGTGTACCAGTGGCATGATCTCGCGAGAGAACAGCGCGGCGTGCTTCTGCCCGAACGGCACGCTGCTCGTGGACTCGACGTGCACGGAGATTTTCAGCCAAGGTGTGAAGCTGAGCGGCTTTCTTGAAAAGAGCAGCAACTATTCTATCGAAGCGTTGACGCAGCAGCTCATTCCCGTGATAGCATCGCTGTACAACCTCTCGGAGAGCCTGGTGGTACCAGAGCTTCCAAAGAGCACCGGCAAAACAGACATCTACCTACTGGCTACAGATGAGGCGCAACACGCAAATAACGTGATCCAAACGACTGCAGTCACGCCTCCCATGATGCGAGATGTCGAGCAGACGATTGTCCCGATATCTCTGATCGAGGGTGTGATGCTTGCGTGCGGCAGAAACGAGACGAGCATCGGCACGGCATGCGTGTGCACTGCCGGGTACACGCGGGCAAGGGGCCAATGCGTCGCATGCGCAGCGGGGAAGGTCAAAGCAGGAATAGGAGACATGGCCTGCGACGCGTGCACCAACAACACGTTTACGACGGCAGCGGCGGTGGAGTGCGCCTCGTGTCCGGTGTCCTCCGTGGCGAACCAAAATTCCACGAGCTGTGTCTGCCACACCGGCTTCATCTTCTTCAACAGCACTTGCACGGCACTCGCGTCCGTGTACGTGCAGATATCGGGTGTTGTTAACGTGACACGAGGCGCTCTCACCACATCGGAGCTAGAGGCTTTGCTGCTGACCGGCATCAGCGCGTTTTTCAATCTGCCACAGGAGTTTATTATTATGATCGATATGCAAAAAATGACCAGTGTCACCAGCACCACACCGACACCCACGTCGACAACCGCACCCGCTCGCACCACGACAACCGCACCCGCTCGCACCACGACCACCCCGATGCCGCACAACACAAGCAACTCTACACGCGCTGGCAGGAGGCTGCTCAGTCTGCCGACGCAATCGATTCCTTTCACGAGCGTCGTGCAGGCCGTCACCGCCAGCCAAGTGCAGCAAGTGCAGTCGCGTCTCAATGCCCTGGCGAATCTGAGCACGCTCCTGAGACAAATCACGCGCTTCAACGTCTCAATCGCAGGCGTGCAGTCTGTGGAAGGCTTCGTCTACAGCAACGGGAGCCCATTCTTGTGTGAGGATGACTTTTCCCCGACGCAAAACCTCAAGACGTTTCTGCTGGACTGCATTCTGATTCCGAAAGCTGCACAGTCGGGCGCAGTGGTGGCTGGAGTGTTGGTCGCGCTGGTCCTCGTGCTCTGTGGCGGCGGATACCTTGCGATGAAAAAGGGCGCTTGCGCCTCCGCCTACGAGAGCGTACCGACAGAAACGGTGCCAGCAGAAAAGGAACCTCTCAGCAACAATTTGCGCCTCGACGCCTTCTACCGCACAGCGACCCTGCAGTTCCCGGCCACAGTGGCAATCGAGTACCACCTTGTCCCTGGACAAGCCTTGTAGCGCAATCAGTACACGGGCTTGGTGCTCCTCTTCTTGTGGAGGGCGTGCTTGAGCGAATCGAGATCGCAGACCCACTTGAGTTGGAAGTCCCACGGCCGGTGCTTGTAGCAGAGCGTCAGCGTGCACAGGAACCCGAGGTCCGACTGCAACACCTCGACGTCTTCTATGCCATTGCGCTTCTTGCACAGCAAGCACTCCCTGCTCGGTGCGGGGGAGCATTTCCTCGTGTAGGTGCAAACGGAGCAATCGTATCCCGTGGCCAGCCACTTGTGCACGATGCCGCAGCAAGGGCACCAGAAGATGGTGAGCCCGTGAATGTTCAGCAGCACGCCGAGCATGTTGACGGTTATGACGTGCGTGCACGAATTGCAGCCCGAGCAAAAGATGCTGCCGTCGTCCTGGATGCGCATCTTGTCGTCGAGCATGCCGTTTTTCAAGCCGCACCGCAGACACACCGTGCACCGGGTGGTGTACACGGCCTTGAGCGAATGGGATTTGTAGACGGACTTGAGGGCCCGGAGTTGCTTCGTGTACAAGGGCGAGGGCAGGCGGTACAGCGACACGGACCTTTGCACGTCCGCGATGCGCGCGACGTCCTGGAACGATTTATCCGGGTGCAGGAGGTGCATCAGCATCCGGCTGGAGACCATGGGGACGTAGAAGGCGAGCTCGATATTTGCGTGGTTGTGATGTCCGATTTCGACCTCTGCAGCGCTGAACAGCCTGGTGCAGTTCATTTTGCTCGTGCACATGCGGTTGCAGCGCTCGAGCGTGAGCATCGCCTTCTCGTTCAGGCGGAGAGTGTCCAGGGAACGCTTGTCGTACGCCTGTATGCGGAAGTTGTTGATCAGGCACAGCATCTCGTCGAATTGCAGGGCGCTGCTCTTTTGCGTGCTGAACATCTTCTCGAAGATATCGTTTTCCATGTGCATGTTGCGACGCACGAAGAATATGACGTACTCGATCAGGCTGATGCGCAGGACGGCCAGGTGGCTCTTGCAGAACACGTGCAGGTCCTTGTGCGTGCCGTTCAGCAGGAGCTGGTGCACGAAGATGTGCAGCTGCACGCGCATCGACCAGGGGGGCTTCTTGCTGTTGGCCTGCAGCATCCCGAGGCAGCTCGCGTGTATGATCCGCACGCAATTCTGCAGGTCCACGTACTTCGTTTCGTGTATGGGCGGCAAGGTGAGCCGGTTGTGCTTGAGGTACGGCAGACTGAAGAATATGAGGCGCGTAAACGTCTCGGAGTGCAGGTCTGCCATGATGATCTGCCGAATGTTCCTGCCGATGTCCACCAGACACTCCGGCTTGAAGACGTGGGCGTCGACCAGCACAAAGTGACGCCACGGCAGCGTGTGCAAGATGTCGTGCTTGGTCGCCGACAGGAAAAACGCTATGAGGTATTTGTCGAGGGTCCTGTACTGCCGCTCGTCGTCGTGCGCCCTGAGCAAGTGCCGCTGCACGACGTCGAGCAGTTCCGGATCGCAGTTGGAGTCGTCCATTTTTTCAAAAGTAGCCCCTGTTACCGTGGACTGCGCATACGCATGTTCTTTGAACATGTGCTGGGTTATTTTTCTGGTAACAGGGGCTTCTGAAAATCCTCCATGTAGACGTTGTGCTGTTTTATGTAGCGGATGCCGTGGTGCGTGATGACGGAGTACCTGTTGCGCTGGTGCGCGACGATGGGCATGGGCATGCAGTGCACGGGTCCGTTCGGCGGGCAGATGAGCATCGCGCTCGGGTGGTACTCCCCCGCCTGGTTGCAGATGTTGCCGTACTTCTGGATGACCGTCTTGACGTTGTGTCCTTCGCGCAGCAGGTTGTAGAAGAGGATGTGTGTGCTCTTGCGCATGCACAGCACGCACATGCCGTGCTCCTGCGGCTGCATGTCGGGCAAGTCGAACTGCACGCCGACGAACGCGTTCAGCGGGTCTATCTTCATGCATTCGCACTGCGCCTGGAAGATGCACGGCAGCTCGTATTCATTCTTGCACTCCCGCATCATGGTTTCCTCGTACTTGCGGGTGACGATCGGTATTGTGCTGACGGGGGGCTGCGTGGTGCTCTGCAGCATTTTCGCTATGCTCAACTTGCTCAGCAGCCAGTCCCAATCTTCCGGGGCGTCCGGCGCAGCCGGCGCGTTCTGCATGTGGCGCGTCACGATCCCCTTGAGGTGCGCCACGTCGACCTGCGCGGTCGCGTTGCTCTCGACAACCTCGGCGCAGTCGTTCTCGATCAGGCTCAGGCGCTTGCGCTTGAGCCTGTTCCATGACGCCGGAATCAGCATTACGCGATCTGTCGTTGTATCACGCAAGACAGAAATGCTTTTTTTAGAGGAACGTTTACAAGGCTTTATTGAGAAACAAATTACTTCTTATTCAAAATATCGACAATGTCTGACTCACTCTTTCCATTCGACTGGGTGAGCATACTCGGTGCCTTCTGGAAACTCACATTTCATGTTGTACCTCCATGGGCTGTTGGTGTCGTCGCTCATGTAGCGCACTTTCACGAGCCACCCTTTGTCAATCAACTCGGCAGCCACCAATTCCGGATATTCACGGGTGTTAGATAGTGTGGCGTTATATCGGAGGACATTGATGCCCACTCGTTCGAAATGGATGAAAGTCACATCAGAACATTTCATGGAGGGTCCGTTCCAGCTGTTTGCCACACGCCAACGCCTACGCACCCGGCCGTCGAAAAGTCCATGTGCACAGTCCTTGAGGCCTTCCAGCATCGCGTCGATTTTTGAGCGGTCTTCATGGTACAGTAAATAATCCACTTGCATCTACTGATCTCATATATCGACCAATATTTGATCTTATATATAAAATGAAGTATAACTCAAATGAAAATAAATCTGTATATAACACGCCCGTGCGGAAAACATGCTCCTGATGGGCGTTTGCAACCCGTCCGGCGAGAAGGACACGTACAACGGCTTGTACCTGACCGAGAGCGAGCTCTCGCGCGTGGTCAGCGACAGCAAGATGCGCGACATCCCGGTGAAGACGGAGCATGCCGGCTCGGAGGTCGGGCGCGTGCTCACGGCGTTCCTCGACGCCAGCGGAAACCTGAATTGCATCATGGAGCTCAGCAAGTCGTCGCTGCCCGCGTGCCTGGCGCAGGGGTTTGTGCGCGACGGGCTGGCCCTGGACCTCTCGCTGGGGTACACTGTCGACATCCAGAACACCGAGAACAGCCTGCAGGCCGTGCAGAAAAAGATTGTCGAGGTTTCTCTCGTGCGCAAAGGGGCGCGCAGGGGCTGCCACATCACGGCATACCAGGACGAGGGCCGCGACGTCGTGTTCAAGGGCCAAGACGCATGGGTTACGTTCGATATGTCTTGATTATATTTTTCGAAATACTATAAACGAATACGGTTGCTCTGCTATGCCGGTGCTGCAAATGCCACAGATGCGACTGCAGGTGGTGACCGTAGTCAACGACAGAAGCAACGCCGAAGCACTAGCGCAAAACGGGTACATCAACACAGTCGCGGGGCACGAGCAAGCCGTGCTGCTCAACGTGTCTGCTGTGTCGGTGCACCCGACGGTGTGCGGCACGTCCATGCGGCAGGAGCAAGTTGTGCTGGCCCCGATGCAAGGGACGGTGATGTTCCAGTTCCCTGCGGCCTCGTACGAGTTCGAGCACAGACCGCATCTCGGCATGGCGGTGACGCTGTACATCAACAAAGCGACGGAGGGCATGCAGCACACCGTGGCGAGCACGGCCTACGTCAACTTCGACAAGATCATGTCGAGGCAGCTCGTGACCGTGAACTCGTTCCTGAACGACGTGAACAGCACGCCGGTGAAAATCATGCTGCAGGGCTTCGTGACTCCGGAGCAAGACATGTGGAACCGACAGAACGCGAAGCTCCTCGACGAACTCTGCGGCAACTTCAACTCCATCGCGCGCATCGAGGAGCGGCTGTTCCACTTTTCGGAGGAGAGGTGCAGCGCCCTCGAGAACTTCCTGGACCCTGACAACAAGGAGAACATGCACTGCTCGCTGGCGATGCCGACCAACTTGGTGCGGCACGTGATGAACGTGCGCACCGCGGACAACGCGCAGACGGAGTTCTTCAAGCAGGCGTGCGCCGAGGAGTGTCCCGACTTTCTGCTGAAGTACGCGCCGCTGTCTGCCGCGATGCTTCTGACCACCGCGGTCAAGTTCCTGGGCACGAAGTCGAGCGCGCCGGTCTCGTACAAGTCCATCACCGACCAGCTGACAAACATGCGCTGCTCGGAAGCAGACGCCGAGCTGTGGACGCAGATTTTCTGCAACTGTGTGACGAGCATCGTCCCTGCGAGCAACACCTACACCGGAGACGCCTCGTGGCTGGTGAACGCGGCCGGCGCCAACGTGATCCCGAACCTGGTCGGCGAGGAGCAGCTGCTGCTCGGGTCGCCGGTGGTGCAAAACGTGGAGGACATCAAGTTGTGCCAGAAGTACACGAGCCAATGCCAGGACCTGTTCAGCATGGGCGAAGTGCAGAAGGCGGAGCTCGCGTTCCGGGAAGCGCACACCGCGCGCATGAAGACAACCGAGCTGTGCAAAAACCAGGACTGCGAGGACTTCACCGCGGACATGCGCAACTACATGAGCGCGAGCGCACACGCCGACGTGATGACCAAGACCGCACAGCACATGATTGGTACGGCGCTGCTGTGCGGCGACGCGCGCCTGAACATGCCGCACAACACCGTGCAAGACGCACGACAAGCCCTGCTCATCTGTTGTGCTACGCAGCGCTACGTTATGCAACTGACGAAGCATCTGTGCCAGGACTGCGTGTGCATCGCCGTGGCGTCGAACTTGACGTCCAAGTACGGCGCCACGATCGAGGAGGCCCCGGCCGTGCAAATGAGCAGGTCCGTGTTTCCTGACCGCGACACGTTCATCCTCGCAAGCACGCCGGGGGCGGCAGGGCACGCGTGCAGGATTCGGGCGCAGTCGTCGAAGATGCACACCCTCAACATGGACTACGGCGTCAACGTGCACGTGCACGACACGAACGTCATGTGCATGCAGGAGTCGACGTCGTCGACCATCTTCCGAGAGCTCACGGAGCCGCTGCAGGTCTTCGACGTCGAGATTCAGGTCGGGTGCGGCAAAACACGCCGGCTGAACGCGATGCCGAGGTCCGTGGTGCGCAACGTCACGGGCAACATCTACGGGGACATGCTGACTAACTCCGGCCTGAGCGTGAACCATGCGGCAGATCGCATGGGCTCGAATGACTTTTACAAGATTCTGTCCGCGGTGGGGGGGCAGATGATCATCAGCGCGGAAAAGGGCGCGTCAAACGCGCCGCTCAAGCCGGCGGACATCCTGCAGAGCATGCTCAGCGGCTGCAAGGAAACGCAGTACTACTGCGGGGCGGAGCATGCAGCCGGCGCGTCGATGCTCACGTTGCAGTTTGACCTGAAGCCGGAGGAGCAGGGCTATCTGCGGCTGCTTGCGCGGGCACAGGCGCCCCTGTATGCAAAGTCGCTGGAGCTCGTCCTCGCCAGCGCCACCGTCGGGAGCTGCTTCCTGCCGAGGCTCGACGGCATCAGCAGCCACCTGCCGGGCAACGTCCAGGGCGAGAACGCGAACGGGAAGCAGCTGTTTGTCGTGCCGCAGAGGGCGCCGCTGCTGTGCATGACGGACGTCCTCAAAAGCACGTCGGTGGAAGCGCTGCTGCGGGCGCAGAAAGAGCACGTCCGCACCGTGCTGAAGGACACTTGCAAGACGGAGTTCAATTTCTTCAGCGACCACATCAGCACGGACATCATGCTGCTCCACACGCATCTCAGCCTGTAAAGGGTTCACGTGTGTCTGACTAACTGTCGGAGTAGCACTTGTGTCGTAAGTTTTGGTGGATTCTGCAACAGCAGTTCCTGGACCTGAGCCCGCAATTCTTGGATTTCGCGCTCCAATTGTTCTACTTTTGCGTTGATATCTTGTGTAGGCTTCTCTATCGGTTTGTCTTTCTCTGTGAAATGAAACCAGTCCGTAAGATATGTTCTGAGCGAATCAAATTTGCAGGCAACTAGTTTAGTTCCCGTTTTATTCATTTCCGGCACGATTTTTTTCAAATCTTCTCGTAGTTTTTGTATATCAGCTAGTGTAACATCTTTTTCGATTCGTTTCCACGTCACATCATGTTCCCAGAATATTTCTACACATTTCCGCATGTCATTTTGAATTTTTTTAACATCGATCGTCATGTTATACAACGTTGCAAGGAAATCCAAAGTATCCTTGATGAAATCGTCTTCATTTTGTGCTATGTATTTGTTTGGTATGTCTTTGTTTGTTGTTGCTATTTTTTGAGAGTTTATATATTCTCGCATATATATTGTCAGGTCAGACAATGTGAAATTCTGGAGAGCGGTGAGACCAGCTCCAATGTTGTTAAGAGTCATTAGTTTTCGGTAAACAAGCAGAATATCAATATTCGAATCTATTTTTGGTGTGTATCCTTCCTGATTCTCGTCATACATTTCTTTTACACAATCGGAAATAGTTTGGTAAAAAGCAGTATTTTTGTGTTGCAATTCCATAAAAAAATCATCAAAAATGACACGACTGACATTTTGAATAAAAGTGTGTTCTGCTGGAACTGGATCCATACTGAATGTGCTCATACTACACATCACATGCACATTTATACTTTACATATGACATTCATACTAAAAAAAACATATTATGCTAGGGTGAAAGCCAGATTAAAAGAGAGAGAGCATGCAAGAACACGTCATATTTGGACTCCTCCGTTTACGAAAAAAACTGAAACAAATGCCCAGCGAGGAGTGCATTGACGAAGTGCTGTGCCAGCTGAACGTCATCATGCACATGCTGCTGAAGCACGAAGTGTGCATCGACTTCTTGACAGCAACGCATCCCGCGAGCACGGTCCTGCCTAAGCTGGTCCAGCTGCTCAAGACGAGCGAACCGCTGGGCGAGGACACACACGCGGACCTGCAGTACATCATGTCGGCGTGCGTGAGCAGCACGGTCTTGGGGTCGTCGGAGGCCCGGCTGCCGTGCAGCGACATGTCGACGGGCGAGAGAATGGAGCACATGCGCTCAAGCATCACGCTGGTGCTGTAGCTCGAGCTTCGAGACGGTCAGCTGGAGGGACTTGAGCAGGACATTGTACGCCCAGAAGAAGACGCGTCCGTACACGTCGTCGTCCTGGTTGAATCTGGCGTTGAAGTTTTCGATGACCACCTGCAGCGTGTCGTTTTTCTTGCGCGTTTTGACAAACGTGACGATCCTGCGCAGGCAGATGCTCTGAAAGTGCTTGATCAGCCAGAACGTAAACAGGAAGTACTTGAACTTCATGCCGATCACGAAGCTCACGTCGCTGCTGCCGTCCTTCATGCAAAGCCCGGTGTGGATGATGACGCCGTCTATGGCACACACGGCGAACCCATGGAACGTCTTCATGTCGAACGTGTCGATGGTCGAGAGGATGTCGAGCAGTATCTGGGACTTGCCGTGGGACATGGCCAGGTACCGCCGCACGAGGTCGTTGACTACTTCGTCGAGCCGCGTCAGGACCTCGAGGCTGGCCTTGAGTTCCAGGGCTTGTGCGTTCTGCTCGGCGCACTGTTTTTCAAAGTACGCATTGTACACGTTCGCGTCGCCGACCGTGCGACACAGCAGCGTGTGCTGCACCGCCTTGAATGCGCTCGCAAAGGCGCCCCTGTCGAGCTCGTACGGCGCAGGCTCGGGCATGCGGGAGCCGGCCGGCGTGTACACATGACTACTAATATTTTTTTACTCCAGCAAGCACTTGACGAGCGACTGCAGCACAGCCTCGTACTCGTACGCGTTGTTCTGCCGGAAGCGAGCACAGGCGGACGAGATCGTGTAGTTGTGCACCCCGATGATCGAGTGCCAGCACTGCTCCCGTATGCTCTCGTGCTGCCACGTGGCGACGTAGAGCTGCAGGACCAGCGCGTGCGTCAGCGTGGCCCTCGTGGCGGTGTTCACGCCGAGCATGCACTGCGTGCGGAAGTCCAGCAGCGACTTGATGTTGTTGTGGTACACGCGCAGGCTTTTGATGACGAGCAGCACGGCCGCTATGTCGATCTCGTGCAGCGTGCCCTGCGTCACCTTTTGCACGAGGGAGGCGTCAAAGAACTTGAGGTAGACATCCTCCGGTATCTCCACGTTTTGGGCGTTGGCGAAGTAGAAGAGCCTCTGCGTGTTGATGCTGGTGGTGACGGAGAATTTCTGCTGCGAGCTCCAGTTCTCGAACGTGTGAATGTACTGCACCTGCGACGACAGGCTCCTCTCGGCCATCTGGCGCCTGAGGCTGAACTTTTTCGCGTGCCTCGTCTGCTTCCCGACGTGATCGCGAGCGCACAAGTCGATGATGTCCGTGATGGTGCTGAAGAACTCGGGCGTCGGGTGGATGTTCTTGAGTATCAAGAGGACGCTCTCCTTCTGCGTCAGCACGGACATGTGCAGGCTGTTGTCCGTGAAGTGGTGGACTGTGCGCAAGCTGCGCAGCTCTATGTCGCGCATGTTGCGGTCGTGCTGCAGGATGACGCGCTCAAGAATCTTGGCCGCGGGAATGTTGATCAGGTAAATGCTGAGGAACGCCTTGACAATGTACTCGAGGTGCATGTCCTCTGCCAACACCTGCGCGTAGCGCATGCTCTTGATGAACAGGTCCAAGCGCACGTCGCTCTCGAGCTCGTGAATGTCCGCCTCGCCGAGCTCGTACAGCCGAAGGTACTGCAGCAGAGCAATCCAGTCGCCGGTGCTCGTGAGAAACGTGTTGTCGCAGTGATCGAAGGAAGACACCGACTCCAAGTCCAGCGAGATCTTGGCCCTCTGCTCCTCGTGCAGGCTGTCGGTGAAGCCCTGGATGACGTCCAGCCGATCCGGATGCTTCGACATGATAATGAGGATGAGGTGCAAGCTGAAGGCGTTGAGCGGGTCGAGGTTGAATATCCGGCATATCTTGACAAACGACATCAGGCTTTTCTGGTCCATGTAATGGTCGAGCTCGCGCTGGATCTGACGCGTCTGGCCTGCATGCGTCACGCGGTGCCCGCCGACGCGGATGCTTGCGACATCCAAGTCATCCAAGTTAATGTGGAACACGTCATTCATTTCTATAAACGAGTGCTCGGAAATATGATGCTCAGAATGCTTGTGATTTCACAGACACGATACGACTACCGGGCGCTTGTGCCGCAGCACGACGTGTGCTTGCTGACGCACTCGGACGTGCTGGGCCTGCTGCTGTGCGCCGCCGCCATATCCACGGCATGCTGTTTCAACATCGCCGTTGGAGCTGACTCTTGGGACTGCGTCGCCCTCTTTGTTGTGCAGTTGACTTTTTGCGTCTTCGTCTGCCCAACACTCGCGCTGGCTGTGTGCGTGCCGCCCTCTGTTTTTTTCGGGGGGTATGTAGCAGATCACAGCAAGACGCTGCTGCTGAGATACATTTACCTTGTTGTGGGGCTAGAGACTTTATTGATGTTCGGGTTTTACATTTAACTGCTTACCGGAACTGGGGGAACTACAATCGTCCATGTCATAGCGAGTGATGCTACTATGAAAACATACACAATAACAGTTCTGCAAATGGTGTAAAGTGATTTGTGTTGATATAACGCAATATGTATCAGATCAACTGCACTCGTCAAGATCAAGAAGCATATTTGAAATACAAGCATAATACCCGAAAAAGAACTGGTCTTGTCCCCTATGTAATAACGCCCAACCAATTCCAATGTAGGTACGTAGACAAATAACTTGCACAAGATGCACGCAAGAACGACAAAGATCTGGATGTAAAGTACGTGGCGGTTAATTTTTTTGTCTTCATCTAGTGTACTATCATTTTGCGTTGGCGTTTTGATTATTTCCAAGTCCTCCAGTACAGGCATCACACGCATCTGGAAGATGTCCAACAACGCGAAAAAAATGGAACTGAAAAAAATCAGTTGTATATGCACGTCGACCACGTTCTTCCCAAGATCCAGCAGGCCAAGTATCATGAATATCGGTAGCAGCAAGAGCACGAGATAAGACATGTTCAGGTTCACGTGTTTGTGCCAGGCGTCCTGTTTTACTTCGTCAATCTGACTACTGCAAATGATGAGAAAAGTGGCTATCCAGAAAAAAGCACCAGTCGAGACAGATCCGATGGCGTATTTTTGCGTGCCGTTTTCATATTGATACATCTCGTTTCTCAAGTCGAGACATATGGCAATCAAAAATGCGAGAATAGCCAGCAAAACAAGGCCAGTACGCACCCAGCGCGTCGTTAGCTTGCGATGAGGGTTTCTGCTGTCTGGACCAATAAATCGCACGTATAAATCTGAGAGCATGAAGCATGAAAACGCAAAGCATATGAGATAGATGTGCTTCAAGATAGCAGGGACAGATTGTGCTCCGAGAACGGACCAAGTCGCGTGTATGTGTCCGAAATACATTGTCGGTATGCGCATCATGTTGCATGCCTCTTTGAGACCAACAGCGACTTTGCTCGCATCGTCGCAATAGGATTGCTTTTTCTTGTCATCACCGCCGTTGCTGATCGCCAGACCTGTTCCAGAGACTCTGACCTTGCCCAAAAACGGCCCGTTGATTGACAATTGTCCGAGTGGGTTGACGCTGCCTTCATATATGTGTACGAATGACTGTACCTTGTCGCCTTTGAATTGGGAATATTTATACATGAACACGAGAGATCCTACGGCCAGCAATGCCGTGAAGAATATGAGTGCGTAGTAAAAGTATGGATTTTGTTGGGGTATCACGACCACCGGGTTTTTATTGTCTTCAACGTCGGCACCTCCGGGCGGGGGCGTATTTGACTCTAAGCTGGATACGTCCATAGCTGGAATTTCAGACATACAAATCCAGTCGCTGTCTTTTATATCTTGACGAGGAAAAATGCACTGTAAATAAATTCATAACTCAGCGTTGCTGCCAACAGGACGGAAAACATGACGGCCTGTGCAAACGTCGACGTGCGAAGCATGCTCGGGTTGTCCCGCAGCACGAATATGACGACAAAGCCAGAGGCGCTGTCGTGGTGAGACTGCACAGTGATGTCCACGTGCGGGAACTGCTCGTGAATCAAATCAAGCTGCCGCATGCTCATGCAGCGGTAGTCCTTCAGGATGATCGTGCTGTCGTCGCGCTCGTACAGCCTGCCCCCGTACCGGTCGATATTCAGCACCAGCGTGACGGTACGGTGCAAACGTGCGATGGTGTGTCCAGGCATGTGCTTCTCTGCGTGTGGTTTAAAATAAAACTGGTCATGATTCCTTATTTAAGCCTTTTGTTCGGACGTGCATGGCTATGACGGTGCATGGCATGGATCACGTCTTGTCGATGCAGACCAACCAAAGGGAGGCCATAAGGATTCTCGACCACTACGCGGCAACGAGCATCGCGTCGTGCGCATGCATACGAATGACAGACAGCAACGGAAACCCGAGTGACTCGTATTGGAAGTGTTTCATCCTGGATCCGGACGAGCAGAGCGGGCTCCTGATGAATTCAAGCACGATTGAGAAGGTAATGACAGAGATGATGAACAAGATGATCGAGAAGCACCAGGAGGCTCTGCTGCAAATCAACGACGACGCGGCGTTATGCAAATGGCTAATCGCCTTCAAGAAGCAGTGGGAAGCTGAGTATCGCAGCGGGACTCCGCGAGTCTTCGACATCGCCGAGCCCGTCTTGGCAGTCATGCTCGAAGCGGTGCAGAAAACGGACAGGATATTTCAGGCGCACGCGCCCGGCGTTGCTCCGGACAAGGTGCGCGGCTGGTTGCAGGGAGCGTACGACGACGAGGTCCGACAAAAGTCACTGCCCCTGCTGCAAGCCGTGACGCGTTTTTACTTTCGAAACGTGCAGTTGTCGCAGTACATGTGCACGATCGCGGGCAAGATTTGGAAGCTGCAGGAAGTGTGCGACAAGCCCGGCGCGTTTCCAAGCACGAAACAGCAGAACCTCCTGCAGAAACAGCTGCAGGATGCCATCTCGAACCTGGTTGTGGCGCTCAACAACCAGGACTTCAGCCTCCCGGCGAACGAGCAGAGAACCTTGTACATCATGGACCACAAAGCGGCGGTTCCAGAAACTCCGATACTGTAAGGTGCAGGTAATCCATAAATAATTAAGATCGAGTGCTGATAGTATATACGATGACGTTTTCGCATGTATGGCTGCAATTGCAGGAGGAAACTCGTCGTCAGTATCTGGTGCGAATCAGCAGGAACGGACGGGACCGGCGCCGTGGGTGGTCGGCGATGCCGCTGGGAATTTCAGTGGCAACACATACAACGGCACCGACTCCAAGCACCTGGTGGATAACTACGAGGCGATCTTCGGGCCGGCCGGGCGCGACATCAAGTACGACCCGCAGCGGCACAAACGGCACCAGCGGTGGCACCTGCCGGACAACCTGAAAGGGCGCAACGAGTACCTCACGGACCGCATCGACGGCCTGATCACCGACGCAACGAACAGTCCGTTTACGCGCAACATCCTGCCGTACGTGTACCTGGACTCGCCCGACCAGAAGATCAAGTGGAACGTGTACAGCTTCGACGAGGGCATGGCGTCGCGCGTGCCGTACGAGTCGGCGGCGCGAGTGCTGACGCAGAGCAAGACGAGCCACGCGGGGTACGCCATACGCCAGGGCCTCGCGATTGTGATGGAGCACAACTTCCTAGCCTCTCCCGCGGGGATGACCAACTTCCAGAACCAACTGAAGCAACTCGTCGGCTCCATACAGCTGACGAACGACCTGGACGTGCACATCGCCCTGCTGCAGGCGCAGTCGTACCAAAAGACGATAGACGAAAAGTTTTACTCGGAGAGCGACAGCCTGTACGACGCTGCCAAGCGGTACGTCGACATGTTTGGCATCATGCAAAAGATGCCGAACGCACTGGACATCCTGATCGAGGACGCGAAGAACCACCTCAAGACGTGGGGCAGCCAGCCGCCGACCTTCCTGCTCTGTCCGAGCGACCTCACCGCGCAGCTGCAGATGAGCCCGGAGCGCACAAACTACATCACGAACGGCCCGGACGGGCTGAAGCGGCTGGCGCAGGGCCCGGACCTGCCGTCGTACCGCGGCCTCAACATCATCCACTCGCAGAAGTTCTCGCTCGAGCCCGGCAGGAAGCCGAGGAACGTGCTGAAGCGCAAGGTGCGCGTCGCAGAGTACTACTGGCTTGACCTGGGCAACGTCACGTCCTATCAAATCTACAACCAGAAAAAGGACATGATGACGACATTCGACAAGATGCATGCGCTCAAAGCATCGCAGCTGCAGGCAAGCATGCGTGAGATGAATGAAAATGCGCCATGGCATAACCTACACGATTGGTATTCGGCGTTTGAAGGCAAAGACGCTTGGCAGATACTCGAAGCGCATCTGCAGGACGGGTATTGCCTCCTCATCCGCCCGAACATCGAGCACGACATGCTCACGGTCATCGCGGGGAGAGGCGGCACGCAGGAGCTCGGCGCTACGTTTTGGGGACAGACGGAGCTCGCGTGCTACGACGACGCGCAGCACGGCATCTGGGGCATGAGCTACAAGTACCACGAACGCGCCATTGTCACGAACGAGCGGAACCTGATTCGCATGTTCGACGTTGCATTTGACGGGTACTCGGGCGGAATGGACACGGACATCGCGAAGATTTCCGACATGAGGGACTTCACGGAGAGCACCTACAATAACGACCAAAAGTACGCCGGGCACAGTGTCATCGCTATGCATTTCCCGCGATTCCTGCCGCCACGGCCAATACAAAATGATATCGTGAAGCTGCTGTTGCGAATGTTCATGCCGCAGTGGCCTCAGCATGGTACGTACACCGATCTCACTTTGCTTCCGAGCCCCGAACTCATGCAATGTGACAAAATTCTGGGGAGGATAGCTCATGGTTTGGGGACTTTATCGACGTTGATTGAGTTTTCAAAACAGTACAAAAGCTCACGAGCAATCGTCGAAGCGCTACAGCCGCTGCGTGATAATAATTCTATTAACCCACTACAAAATGATTCACTCGACGCAGCTGAACTTTTCATTGCAGATGCACGAGCCGCTGACAGTGTGTTGATGAAATGGCCGAAAAATATTACCGACCTAATTATGAGCTTGATTGGAACTTACCAGAACGTACGACCTCAAGAAAGTCCAGAGATCCTCTATCGACGTATTCTGCAAAATCTCTACCAAGAGTTCCGCAGTCCATTGGGCCCAATGAGTGATACAACCGCGACTAATGTGTTGACGTATCTGTTGCGCACGAGTCCGAACATCAAGTCTGCTCAATTCAAGAGTGTATTAAGCATCATGTTGGAATTGTTGATGATTAACTGGGGGCTGCCTCCTTATGCAGACACAATAATAGCGCAAACAGAACAGACGAAAACTGAGCTTATATGCTTGACACACGGCATCGAGATACCAACTAGACGTGATGCGCTAGACGAAAGAACGTGGACTTACTCATTTCATGGAGCACCATATGATTATGATGGAATGTTGGTACTGACAAGATATGAGCGTCACCAACACTTTAACGGCGAAAAGGCACTGAACATTTGCGCACATTTCGACGAGTCTCAACTGCGATTCAATGATATCCGGTACCTTGTTCATCGCATGCAAAAACCCGCCTTCGAGATGCCGAATCCGGTGATTCTGAGCACCTTCCTGCGAGGAGGAACTCAGGGTATGTCTGTTAGTGCCGAAGGAGCGACTGCACACGACAAGGAAAACCGGCACAGTTTCCATGCTCAATTCTTGGCGTATTTTAAAGAAGAAGCTGGTTCTCCATTCGCATTACAAGGACATTACATGGGCCTTCTCATCGAGAGCATGTTCGCCGTATACGACCAACATGCCAACCACATGTGGAACGTGAGCAGTACCATGCCGGCAGCGACGTACATGCAAAACAACGCGACGGAGCTTCCATCGTGTGCATACCACGGGAACTTGTTCATAGACAAGCTGAAAGGAGTGCGAGAGGATATTCGATGCGTCGGGCATCTGGGAAACAGCTTCCCCGGCTGCTCGACGATCCGACAGGGCAAGGGCATGCTGAATATGTACGAGAGGATGCCTTTGCCCATACATGTAATGTAGCCTTTGAAAGTTATAAAACAATTTGCGTCGCGCTGCATGTTGCAGTGGAGCGAATCGGGGGCGCACAAGACTGATTTCCATCTGGTGCAGTCGTACATACCATTCGCCGAAGTGATAACACGAGCCATCCTGTTCACGGCACTGGCGTTGCAGATCCGCGGCCTGATGTCTGGACACGTTTTCTTGACACTGGTTTTCTTGATCGTGTATGTGGATCATCTTTTCCACGCCTCAATAAAGAGCAGCGTGATCGGCATGCACCTCATACCCGTTGCTTTTATGCTCTCGACGGCAGACAGGGCCAGCATCGTGTCGCTTCCAGCTCACATGCATGCCGCCTTGGACTCGCTGTGGGCGTGTGTGTGTGTCGTGCACTACACGTGCAGCATGATGCGTGTGCACTCCCCGCATGTGTGGTTCAGGGTGGCGCTGATCGCGGCATCTGTGCTGGTGCACATGCCCAGCACGGCGTACACCATGGCTCAGGCGGAGGTGTATGTGCGCATAGTCACATTCTACACGTTCTGCTTCATACACTACCACGTTTTCTGCGGGAGAGTCCCGTATGATGCCAACACGCACACGCTGATCGGGCCGATTGTAAACCTGCACATTTTGTTCGTACATCCCTATGCTGTGCTGCTCGCTGTGCTGTGTAAGTGCTGTGTGATTTGCAAGATGCACTTCGAGGACTGCGGGCACAAGCGTGACGTCTGCATGGAGAAGCCAGCAGCGGCAAGCGCTGCACCGACACACGATCTTGAAATGCACGAGCTGATGATGGAACTGCGCGCTGCACAGAACAGCAAGGCCTGAGCGCGCACGCTATTTAAGACTGTTTGTGCCAGTATATTAAAGATCTCATAATCCAACACATGCGGAGCATTCAACCAGAAAAAAAAGCCCACGACGGCGTCTTGTGCCTGCTGCGGGCATGCATAGAAAAAAATCGCGTGCGTCACGTGTGCAAGAAGCGAATACTGACCGGGCTGCAGTCGCGACTCGAGTCGACGCAAGCAACGCAGAAGCAGGAGACCATGTCAGGTTTCAGCCGCATGCAGTGCTGCCGCGACGCCCTCTCTTTCCTCGACGAGAACGGGTGGAGGAGGAGTTACCACCAACGCCTCTTCCACGACGATTTCATCCGGGCGTGCACACGGATCTTCTGGAAGAGAGAGCCGCCCGGCAAATTTGCGCGCGAGCAGTGCGAAATCCTGCGACGCAACAACTGGAGTCATCTGCAGCAAGAGGTCCTGATCAGCACGCCGCGCCGTTTCGGGAAGACGATCAGCGTGAGCATGTTCGCTGCGGCGATGCTCTTCAGCGCGCCTGGCGTCGAAATCAGCATCTACGCCACGTGCAAGCGGATCTCGCAGAAACTCTTGCGGAACGTGGTCAAGTTTTTCGACTTGCTCTGCAAGAACAACATCAAGGGTGCAGGCTTCACCAACGTGCGGAGCAACATGGAGGAGCTTGTTATCCGGAGTACCCAGGATCTGACCGACGTGCGCATCATCAATTCGTATCCGAGCAAGGTATTTATTTCTCATACACGTTACCACAGACATACACTTAACACACCAAGCTGGAGAGCGTATGTGCGGTGCAAGTCCCACACAGCTTTTTTTTTTGTATTGTAGGCATACACGTGTTCGTGGGAGGTCTGCTGAAATGACCGAAGACGAGGTGATTTGTTGCACGCGCAGCAGTGACGAAGTGACCGACTTTTTCGTCGCGAACGGCCTCGGCGATTGCCAGGATCTGGTGTGCAAGTGGATGGGGGTTGAGAGTGCCAGCGACCTCAAGCTGATCGAGCCGGCTGATCTGCAGTCGACACGGTTCACGGAGTGGGCGCACGGCTCTCTGACGATGGTGCAGCACAAGAAAATGGTAAAGGCCTTCAGCTGAGCGGTCCGCGCAGCGAAGAGAGCGTGTAAAATGGGAAGAGCCGCACGAACGAAATGTACGTGACGCCCAGCAAAAACTTGGCAGTGCAGCTCAAGACGGTGTATATCTCAAACCCCTTCCGCATCACGCGTCGGACGTTTTGCTCCTGCGTCAGATGGGCATAGCTGTCGGACTTCCACGGTAGGATGCCGACCTGCAAGGCCTGATACACAGGCACAAATGCGAAGGCTGAGAAGGACAAGCACTGCCCCGCCAAGACCGCAATCATCGCGTTGCGCCAGGTGTCGCTTTGTTCTTGAGCTTGCTTGGATTGCAAGCATTCTGTGTCTGTGCTTGTGTTTATGAAGTACGAGATGAGCATGTGCCATATCGTGACGTGCAATGCACCCGACGCGAGGAAGGAGAACCACCACAGCCGGTTGCGCTGGTGTGGCCACGTGTTCGGACACTTGTCCACGGGCAACGCGGTCACCTCCTGGAAGTCGATGGCCTTCGTGTCGCTTTGGGTGTTGTCGAAATCCGCGATCGCGTACTCCACGGCAAATCCGAACTGGACACAAGCTGCTTGTGCTACGCTCAGCAATGTGAGGGTGTACACGTCGCGCTGCATCAGCGCACTCGCGACAAGGATGATGGCCATGGGCGAGGTGAGTGCGTACTCCAACCATCGCCACGAGCAGGGGGTCTCGAAAAAGTTGTCGTTATCGTGGTTTGCTTGGTACAAGCTCACCAGTTGGAATACGAACGAGATCGCAAACATGATCGCGAGGTAGAGATATCCGTTGACCTCGTCTATCCCAAAGAAGGACACGACGGTTGGCATCCACGTCAAGGTAAAGATGTCGTCTTGCAAGGGGTTGGTTTTGTTTTCAAACGCTGCGCGCAGCTTGAGGAGATGCGGCGGGCGAGAGCCGTCCACGCACGTGGCGCCGTACGCGTCTTCCACGACGTTTATGAATGACGACGGCATCTGCGAGTAGGCCGTGCTGCGGTCCCCGGTTATCGTCGGCCTGTAGAACGAGTACAGAAACGATTTTGTGGATTCTGGCCTGTCGTGCGCCTCGAAACACGCGTTGGTGAAGAAGAGGCATCCTCCCTTCCAGCTGACCAGTGTCGCTATCAAGGAAATAAAATGTAAAAACAGTGAAATGTTCAGCAGCATTTTGATTCGCTTGTTACTTGACTGTCCAATGTCATATCCGACTAGTATAAGAATAACGGAAGAAAAACTACTTTCGTCTTGTGGCACGACGGCCACGTACTCGTACTGTCTTTTCATACCCTGAATACGTTGCGGCTATATATCAAAACAAGATTTTCTTGTTTTTTTCATGAATACACAAATCAGCGCCATGTGTCTCCTCATGTCTGTTCCAGACGACTTGCTGTGCTGCCTCGTGCCTGCCTCTCGAACGCTTCTCATGAGTCGCACGTGCAAGCGGATGCAGCAAGTCCTGCAACGGGGGCGGTGCGACATTGACGTCACAGTAAGCAAGAAAGTGCGCTACGACCCACGGTTGGGAAGTCTCATCCCGGTGGGCGTGAACAATCTGCAGTGGTACTTCAAGATACGGCGCTTCGAATGCTTCGTGGGGCTACGTTCCATCCAAATCAGCTTCTGTGACTTCGAAGAGCTCACGTTCACGCACTTGCGGGTCTTGCGGATGCATTCGAACCAGTTGGAAGACGTGCATCTGCTGGCTCTCCTGTACATGTTCAAATTCAGCCGCGACTTGCGCGTCTTCGAGTTCACCGCACAAATGATCAAGTGCCGACAAATCCCGATGCTGGCAGAGAGCATAAGCTCCTTCCCGAGGCTCGAGGTTCTCAACCTACGCGACAACTACTTTGTCTTCGACTCTCTCGAGCTCGTCCTGGACGCGGTGCAGACGTCCTGTCTGTCGGCTCTCACGCTGTCGACCAACAGCTGCGAGGACGAGCGCAAGACGCTCAAGTTGTGCAGCGTGCTGCGCATGAACTGCAGCACCCTCAAGGTTCTCAATCTCTCGTCCATGCGCTTGTGCACGGCCGAATTCGAGTCGCTCGTGGCGGCCATCGGCGCCTGCGGGCACCTCCAATGCCTTGACGTGTCCCAGAACCGCTTGCACTACGGCTGCTTGATGCCGCTGTTGCGTGCTACTGCGGAGTGTCGCCTGACGAGCTTTAACTGGTCCGGTAACCGGCTCGGGTCCGCGGGAACGTGTCTGCTGGCGAATCACATCACGCACAGCCCGGTGTTGAAAGCGACACTCACGGAACTCAAGATTCGCATGTGCGAAGTGTACCACGGCTTGCATCAACTTGGCGCCGCTCTGAACTTGTGCACGTCGCTGCGCACACTTGACCTCTCGAGTAATTCCGTGTTTGGTCACGAAGTCGTCAAGCTGCTCGCGAGTACATCCCTCACCAGTCTTGACATCTCACAAAATTTTATCTCAGATTGTGGCATGAGGCTGGTGCTGCAGCGCGTCTTTCCAAGCACAACATTGCAGCATCTCATGTTCAGCGGTAATCACATATGCAAGTACACCCTCCGCGAGCTCAGACGCAGGAAAAAGAAGTCGCGTGTGCTCATGACCGGACCGAATACCGCGTGCGCGTGTAACGTGTGCAGGTGTCTATGACGCTCTCAAATCATTCTACTTGAAATTTCATGTGTGCACTCACAAACATAGAAACGACGGGCGTTTTGCTTGCATGCCGACGGAAGCGTGTTACCTTGTTTCGATTGAAAACGCAATTATTTTGTGTCTGGTGTATGGCATACTATCTTCTTATTTCGAGGACGTCATGAGCTTCGGATTCCTCTACTTCGCAGTTTTTATAGGGATGTCTCTGTCGTACGTGTCCATTATGTTGGGCTTTTGTTTGCTGCTGTTCGACGACACTACCAGCAGGCAAATTGTTATGCTCGGCGTGGACAATAGTCCGGTGCAAGGCGTATCGAAACTGAACAGCGCGGCGCAAGGAGCTCGTGTCCTCGCACGCAGCGGTGCTGTGTGCTCTGTCGCTGTGTTCATTTTATTCGTAACGGTATGCGTTGAATTCTTCACCGAGGACGGTGCGTCTTCGTCAGAGAGTCTGCCGAGCATAGCGCTCAAGAAAGCCGCGACGGAGTCCCTACTCACCACGCAGTTCGCCGTGAGCACCGCACTTGCCGTGTTTTTCATACTCGTGGTGATGATATTGAGCAACAGCCAGCAGCTCATAGGTATCCTGGTGCGCTTGGAGTACATGGCACAGCCGATAACCCAGACAAGCACGAGCGACGGTCTCGCGCTTTTTGTGCGCACGCTGCTCATCGCGTACGTGATAGCCATCGACAGTGCAGGTACGTTCAAGCACTTGCCAGAGGGCACAATCGTTGCCGCGTTGGTCAATGCGCTGCCTACGGGAGTGCTGAGTTTCCTCGGAGGTGTGCGGAACAGCATATCCTTGCTCGTCATCGCGTGGGTGTCGCTGCTCTGTGTCGCTGAAACATTTCTGCCACTATTTATCACTTCAATCTTCGTGAATCTGCTGTATATATTCCAATTATTCGTGAGTTTGCTCGCGATAGAAATCCTACTCGATGACGTCACGCTCACCAACATGGCATGCGTTGGGCTGTTGGCATGCGACGCGTTTTTGGGGTTGTACACCGGCGTGTACCATTTCTACCTGCAGATGCGCACAGGGCATTGGTTCTCTGCGGCTACGAATGACGCGTCTGATAACAATGCGAATGCAGCTCCGACGACAAGTGTTCCGCTCGGCCCGCCCGCTTCGACAAAGCGAACTGAGATGCCCGAACACGACACGCCTGAATTCGATGTCAACCACCAGCAGATAAATATAGACAGCCTGAACTGGGGCATTTTCCAAAAAAAAAGTAATTGAGGCGATGCGACGCGGCATGGGAGTCTCGCATGAAATTCCTCTGTTTCGATATCGAAACCACTGGCCTGGACGCTTCACGTGACGAGGTCACGATGATTTGCTCGCAAGACCTGCAGACCGGGACACGCAGGAGCTACAACTTCGGCCTGCCCAGCAGCCAAGACCAGTGCGTCGATGATCTCGTGCAACAACTCGTCAAAGAGTTTGACGAGGCAGACTGCTTGTGTGCGTTCAATGGCATTCGATTTGACTTGCCGTTCATGCAGCAAGCCTTGAGCTTGGACGTCGATGTCGTTACGCGCTGGGTGCTGAAGACGGTCGATCCATTAGAATTTCTCCGCCTCTCTGGAAGCCACACGGCCTCGCTCGACAAGATTTGCACACATAACAATATTGTGTCCAAGTCGTCGACGGGTCTGCGAGCCATCCAAATGGCACACGAGGGGTTGTGGGAGGAGCTGGAGGAGTACTGTCAGCAGGACGTGACTATCCTCTGTGTTTTGGTGAAGCAGAGAACATTCAAGCATCCAACGCTTGGCACGCTCATAGATTTGACAGACTGCATGCCTGACGGAATGTATGTATGATTTATGATTTATGAAAACTTCAGAAAAAACACGTCATGATCAACACGACCACCAGATTAATGACAGCGGACGCAAGCAGCACGACAGTCTGCACAAGACTGCATGCAATGTACACAGAGGACAGGACGATGAACAGGTACGGAAGGATCATGTACAAGCCGACAGACGCACACACGCGATTCACAAGCACGAGCCCTTCATCCGCATCGAGCAACGCTCTGGCTTTCAACGCGACCTGTGCGGCGAGCGCGTCGTAATCGTCCTCACTCACGATGATTCGTGGTATGCCGTTCACCACGCGCAGCAGGAAATCTTGCGCGTTGAACTCGACGCTCCACCAAGCGAGCACCGTGTACCAAGTGTCATAACCGAAGATTTCATCGTCGCACGTGCGCACGCAGTCTGGGTGTATCGGTGCGCTCCGCACCGGCGCGCAGGAAGTGTTCTTGTACATGATGAGTGGCAGCTCCACGTGCACCGGCAACAGCAGGCGGGCAGTCCACAGGAAATCGTCATAGATACACACCGGGACCATCGGCGGGCAGAACGGCGAGTACCCGTAGGTCATGTACATGACGGCGTACGGGAACAGCGTCAAGAGCAGTATGGCGGGAGCTCCGAGGCCCAAGGCAAGCGACACGACATAGACGCCGACAAAGTACACGAACAGGATCACGAAGACGTGCAGTGCGTGCTTTTTCCACCTGTAGCACGTCTGCACTGCCTTGATGTCGCACTTGAGCACGTGCGGGATCTCGGCGATCACGGCGGCGATCACGCTGTATATGTCTCTCCTGTGCCAGCCGACGAGACCCAGAAGATAGTCGAACAACGACAGCGCGGCGCGCGTCACGACGTCGTACTTGTCTGCGACCGCGTCCCACGGTATGCCGGTGTCGACGTTAGCAGCGATGACCAGCCATGCGGCGTTGATCGACGAAGAAACTTCCTGTCTTGCGTCTTCCGCATAAGACGCCGTCAGGTTGCCGAACGTCCACCCGAACGCCTTGATTACGTTCACCGCCGGTGTGCAGGTGCTGTCGGACAGCTGTGTGCTCACCTTTGGCGGCCACGAGCTCATCCATTCCGATTGCTGGTCGGAAGTCTCAAACGTAAACGAAAGATAAACCGACGCTTGTTGAATAAAATTCTTGTGCAGAACACTTGCGCGAGCAATGGCATCGGCCACTTTGTCCTGTGTCGAGAGTAACTTGCGCTGCGAGGTGTAGTAGTCGAGCAATTCCGATCCGTTAGAGTCCAGCGAGTACACGAAAGAGAGGTTCATCACGCGTAAGAGCAAGAGGTGCGTGTCGTTGAGCTCCTGTGTGCCCTCGAACTCGCGAGCAATGACGGATACCATAGTGCGCCACGTCTTGCAAGCTCTCAGGACGTGCCTCGCGTATGTGTGCCGCATGAAGACGTGCGCCACAGAAGACACGTTACTGAACAACACGATCATGTTGTGTGGCTTGAACATGAAATTGTGTACCATGTCTTCCACCCCACAGAAGGCGCATGCCGGCCACGCGTGCTGCATCCCGAGCATGCGGACTGTGATTTTGCTCTCTTCAAAGGCATCGATGCAGTCACGCCGGACGTTGGGCATCAAATCCGTGCCGAGAGCATCACGGCACAGGCTCGACATGGTGTCTATCGCAACGGCACTGTTCTCATCCGGCGTGAACTCGAGCAAGCGGCGTCGTCCGCCCATCTCGTTGCCGGTGACGTACAGGAAGCCGTTGCCACTTTCCCTGGAGCAAAACGTAGAGCCCTGGTTGAGCAAGCGACACGCTGTGCTCAGGCTTGCATCGAACGCGAAGACAAAGGAGCTCTGCATCGCATTGTAGTCCGTTGTCAGCACACACATGTTGTCGTATCCCGGATTCACGGCGGCCCCCTGGTCCAGACACCGCCCCCACTGCACGTCGAAGAGCGTGCAAGCGCAGTACCCGGCGGAGGCACCGGCGCCCACAAAGCACAGCCGCTTGTGCTGGCAGCTCGAGCAGCGCGTGAAGCCGATGGACGGCTCCAACTCGCCGTCGAGATACTTGCACGAGCTGTCCTCCGCGTAGCAGTCGCTGTTGGACTCGCAGTACTGCATAGCAAAGACTGGCACGCTGCACGTGCACGTTTTGGTGACCGACAGACACCCGAACGGCGCAAAGTCGGTGCTCGGATTCGGACACGCGCCACACATGACGAGGCTCGTGTCGGTGACGCCGCGATGGCACGTGTCCGCTTTCGTGCACGAGAGCACGTTGTTGTCCCCGAAGAATGTCTGGTACGTCGACCAGCACTTGGTCGCGACAGGCAGCGTGCCGGGCGATCGAGCCTCGTCGTCCTCGTTGTCTTCATCTGGACATGCATCCGGGAAATCAGTCATGGAGTCAACGGCGAAGGTGACAACGGCAATTATCGGGTCAAATGTTGCACCGAGTCCAATATATGCAAGAGCATGCTTCATGTCTTTGAACACAATCAGCGAAAAACTCCAGAACGGCAACAAGAACTTCTTGACGACCGGGGCGATCACATTCTTCAAGACCCAGCAGTACATTTTCGCGATTTCCTTCATCCATTTGAAAGCATCATAATCAGCCAATTGAAAGAGCACCTTCCACAGCACCCCCATGACAGCGCCTAACTTATTCAAGAAAAGTGTCGCGTAGACTTTCATGTTTTGAGCGCTCTCAGACACCAACGACTTCATGCTCGCGAAAGCCCCCAGTATGACTCCAAACATGTTCATGCCGAGCGAAACAACGCAGTACGACAAGACGCTAAAGTCAAAGCCAAAGCTCCTCGCGACGGTGAGCATGTTCCGTATCGGCTCGAGGGCGACGCTGCCGCACTGCGAGCGCAGGACCTCGTTCTGCAACACCTGCCGGTTCGCGGCGATCGCTGGGCAGGCGGAGGGATCCAACTTCGTGTACATGGCGCGCACGGTGTTGTACACAAAGTCTTTGTTCGATATCGAAAAGGCGGTCGGGTTGTAGAAGAAGCTCTGCGTGAGACAATCCGGGTGGCCGGCCGCCTTGCAAAGTATGAACGGGATGTCTTCGTTGCTCCAGCCCGCAAGTTTGACGCACAGGTTGGCCAACTGCGGACTGAGCGTGCAAATCCTGGTGGGCGTCGAGTTCTGCTGCGAGTGCGTCGCTATGATGGCCTTGCACGCGTCAAACCGCGTGTCGGGGTTCTGCCACGTGGCTTTGTCGATAACGCCGGCGCATCGGTCCGGTTGGTTGTTGCAAAACACCCACGGCTTCGTCCACACTTCCTCGTCGCGCACCACGGGTGCTGCGGCGTGGTGATGCTCTTGTGCCATGCTCATGAGGTGTGTCATCAGGCGCCCTTTCTTCCATGCGTTTGGTTGCTGTTGCAGCAGCGCCTGCATCGCATCGCAGACATGCTTTGAGCCGGGACACAACCGCGTGCGTATCTGTGCCGCCAGCACGCGCTCGGTCGACAGGCGAATCGGGAGGCCCACACTCAGTTGCGCGGGGCCGTGAGTCAAAGTCCGATGCCGCTGGAACCGATCCACGAACGAAGCGCTCGCGTGTTCTTCGCAAAGCTTACAGTGCCGGACGGGACGCGCAGCAGCTTTCCGGGCCACGTACGGGTCCTGCACCGGAATATCCGTTTCGTAGGTCGACACCTGCAAGGTTGCGTCCGACTGATTGGCGACAGAGAGCATGCGACAGCGCGAATGTTTCGGGAAAGACGTGCAGAATTGCACAGAGTCGGAGGTACCGTTCTTCGGGAGCCGCTTCAGCAGACCCATGTGACATGCCCCCCCAGGCGCAGTCGATGGCAGTCGCATCCTTCTCTGTATCACGTCCAGCTCCACCGCCACGTACCGCACGGCGAAGGACGGCAGCCTGTCGAATACGTTGCAGTACCCGGACGTGTCGCCCGCGTCACCGCCGTCGAGGCCGTCGGCTGTCCTGAACGCACGATGCGGCCAGTCGAGGATCCGCGTGCACGGAGCAGAGGACGCGTGGAACTTGACGGTGTTCCACGCTCTCTTGTGCAGCTGTGTCGCCGCACGCAGGAAGCTCCGTCCTTTGCAAGCGTACGTCAGCGTTGACCCCTCCAAAACCCCATCGACACACGCACTGGCATCCGACATGAATCTGGCCGGATGTTGCGCCACTTTGAGCGAAGACGAAACCGTCACGTGCGCAAAGTACGAGTCCCCGGTCAAATGATCAAAGCGCACCCGGTTCCGCTGTGCATTCGGGCTCCGTGCTGCGTAGAGTGTGCGGTTGTCGGCATACATGGACAACCACTGCAGAGGGCAGCTCCAGTGCGTCGTCGCTTTGGCGGTCGGCGTGCTTCGTGCCAAAAACCGGAGGTGCTGCACTCGCCAAGCCTCCCGCGCCTGTGAAAGCCACTTGCTCCTCTTGGGCTCTTCGCAGGACCGTCCCGCTGAGACGCACGTGAGGTCGAGAACAATTTCCTGCGTTCCCGAGTTGCGGCGCCCGAGAGTGTAGGCCGAAAAGCCAATCGAGTGGCCTCCAATGTCCGTCCCGAGCAGCCGGACTGCGGTGACGTTTTCAGCGGTGCTGACAAGGCCTAGCAGCAGGGTGCTTGCTGCGTCGAACAGGCCGATTTGCACTTCCTGCACTTCGTGCCGTATGTGCAAGTCACCGGTCGCTCGACCACGCACCCGGCCCTGAGCCCCAAAAGCACGCGCACAAACCGTGCCGTCGCTCGGCGTCTGTTCGCATAAGTTTCCAGTCCTCATCTGCTCATACTGTGTGAGCGTCACGGGCTTGTTCTGTTGCGTGTGGCAGTCCTCGTACATCCTGGCGGTGACGGTCGTGTAGTACGTGGGGAACTCGCTCCTGCACGACTCCATGGAGCTCGAGCTGTCGCACGAAACATCGAAGAACGAGACCTGTCCGTCACGTGACGTCTCACACCCGCACGACGCGCCGAAAGGACAGGACTGCAAATCCAGATCGCCGGTCCACAACGGCCGGAGGTACGCAGCACCAGCGGACGTCTGGAAGCACAGCTCTTTTCGGCCAAATACATGCTTCGGCTTCTGCCAGTCAGTGTCTACCAGCTTCTCCACGAAAGCGGTCTCCGTCGAAGACACCGCGAACGATGCGTAGAAGCCTCCGAGGAGCACATCGCTTCCCGGCTGCAGCACCAGCACATCCCGCTTCGCGACCTTCCAGCCGACGTCGCGCTTGAGGTCGGCGAGGCAATTGCGGAGGCTCAACTGTAACGGACTCTCCACAGGATCTTGAAAATAATTCGTCTCGCTGCAAATGAAGTTCTTGGACACGATATGCATCTGGTACATGGATGCTTTCGCGGCGTGGTCAGCGACGTCACGAATCAGTGCTACGTCTCGCTGCATGTACCAGCGCACGTCCTCGTCGTATGTCAGCATGCCGAACTTGCTATCTTTGGTGCTGTGTATCACAAACTTCAGATAATGCAGCATCAGCAACAACGCGTGCTTTTGCGAAATGGCAGAGTACTTATCCTCTGGCTCGTTCGTGTCGAAACAGTCCAGCGTCTCAGGATCAGCCGTCCTCGTGTGCAGGATTGAGTGTATTCTCCTGTGCATCTGCACGCGAAGCTTGTCGTTCGGCAGCGGCATGTCAGTGATTCTAGTGCTTGGGCACACGCTGGTGGCGATCTGGTACTCGGCGACCTCCAGCGGTTCGCTCGACACGCAGTTCACTACCCGTGTTGTATGCAGACGAAAGACGTCGGGGTCCTGCGAAACAGCCAGGTCTTCGAGCTCTTGTGATAACGATGTGAGCTCGTAGACTGGGATCGCGTTGGAGTAGTCGGTTGATTCGGCCAAATCGGAGGTCAGGGTGCGTTCTTCAGCCAGATGCCAGTCCAACAGGTTCTGCAGGCTCAGTGCGTTCATGTTCTCCAGCTCTGCCCGGGACTTCTTGAACAAAAACTGTAACATGAGATCGTACATCGAGTTCAAGGCATCCTTCTTGTCTGGAACGTCAGACGTCGGTGGCGCAAACACGCGAGTGCAGCTCTTGTTGTACTGCGATGTACTGCACGAGTCCTCGTGCTGGTCGACGGGCGTCACGAAGCAGTGTATGCTCGGCAGTGGATCAATGTTCCAGAACGCGAATGCCATCTCCATGGCAATCAACATGTCAGAGAACAGGTCGATGTTGGTGCGCGCTGTGACGCTGGATATGTAAATGTCGGGCTGCAGCTGCAGGTGCCGGAGCAGCGTCGAGTTTTGCGTCGAGTTGCCGTCCGCATTCACGCACGGAACGGTTTTGTCCAGGTCGGCCGTCATCATGCTGAGCCACTGCAAAGGGGCTCCGCCTTCTTGCACCGTATCCCTTGCCACAATAACGCATTTCCAGAACCACAACAACGGCACTTCGAGCGGTGCGTGCGGATGGAACAGATAGAGCGTCGATCCCGGCGTCTCTGCCGCGGACACGGCGCGGGCCGCCATTTTTGCGGTGTTGCTGTTGTGCACGCTCTGCAGCCGGTCATACACGTAGCGCACGCACTTGGCCTTCTGCTTGTACTGTTGCATGTTTTCGATACCGCGATTCCGCATGGAGCTCGGTTGCAGATTGAACAGCCGCAACAGCAACGTGTTGACGGTCGTTTGGATGTCTCCGCTGGAAGTCGGAATGTACGGTGTGCGCAAATCGTTATACACAGTCTCATACTCGTTCATCGCGTTGTCGTAATCCGTGCCGAACGCAGTCTCGCAGTGCACACGCAAGTCTTTGAAGCCGGCTTCGAGCGAAATGCTCGTCGCCGAGTCGGTGTAAATGGCATCGAAGAGGGGGACGACCAGCAGGTCGACGGTGCACAGCTCCGTTTTCGCGTCCCACAACCCAAAGGCAAAACAAAGCCTCGAGTCCTGCAGTGAAAACGCGCGTGTCGCGTCTGGCAATAGCACCACACGCTGCGCCACGCTCTGTCCTCGAATCGTGAACGAGGAGGATGGGCATATGTCAAAATCCAGACAGCGCTTGATGTCCGTCCTGCTCTCCGTGAGCGTGTCCACCGGCAGCATCTCCTGGCTGTCGACATGCACATACGGACTCACGAGATTGGCAAGGTCGCCGTCAGATGATGTGATATCGCAGAAGCGCACATCTACACCGCCCGCATCGTTTTGCTGCCAGGTGTTCACGCCGTACACAAGCTGGATGTTGCTGTCGGTGCACACGCAAACGGTCGACCCGGTGCATATTTTGTCCACGGGGCACGGTATGCATATGTCATAATCCGTGTGCTCGTAGTTCCGGTCACACGCGCTAGCTTCCATGCGCAGGAATCCATAAGTTTGGTCTGTCAGGAGGTGGTCCTCGCGCTGCGTGGTGGGCAAGATTCTCCTGTCCGATACGTCGAGCACGGCCTTTTCCGTCGAGGCCCGTACGTCTCTGGTGATATTGTTGTACGTGAAGTAGTTGCGGACTCCGCACAGGCCGTTGTCGCGTGCAAACGACGGGAGACGCTGCTCTTTACTCATGCCGAATGAGCTTTGGGAGCACTGCCTGGCCTTTTTCGCAAAGACCTGCGCGTCGATATCGACATCCAGGGTGTTGTGCATGACGAGCTCTGGAAGCACACACACACCCGCCCCGGAACACAACTTGTCATCCTGGCAATGGTCGTGCCGGAAGCACGTGTCGCGGTCAGCACACACCCCGAGACGGCTATCATCCGTGTCGTAGTACTTGCACGCCAGTGACTCCCCGCAATCACTGTCTTGCACACACTTGAACAAGGACGGGAAGCTGCACCCTGCCTCCATCTCCCTGCTTGGCTTCGCCCCGTACGTGTCGATATGCGCATCCCAGTGCGGCCATATCTCGTCCAGTGCCATTTGTATCTCTGCAGCTCCCTCCTCGTCGCTGTGATAGCGGAGCCAGTCTCGCACAATGCCGACCGAATGCCGGAACATGGCGTCTGACCCTGCAGCCGGCACGTGTGCCGTGTCCGACGCATCGCCGCTCATGCTGCCGACGGCATACATGCTGGCCTCGGACACAAAGTCGGGCGGGATCGGAACGGCCGGGTCCGCCCGAGCGTTCGGATTCCACTTGCTCTGCATTTGGAGGTTGTTCATTTCATACCCCGCGCCATACACCGCGGCATCGCACACGAGGTGGCTCGATCCAAAGACGGACGAGAACTGCGTCATGTTGCGCACACGGGCCGGATCGATGCTCCATGCGTACTCATCGCCAGAGGACATCCACGACGTGAATCCGCGCATGTTGGTCCGCGCTCGCTGGCACGCACACGTGGGGTGGTAACCGACCGGATGCCTCGCCTCCGGGTGCAGGTAGTCCAGCGTGTCGTCACAGAACGCGTCTGGAGTGCCGCCCTCCTCCTTGTTCGCCTGTGCCAGGACATACGCCACCATTTCGGCGTCCAGCACGAAGGGAATACCATGAACCGACTGGTTCGCCAGCACGTGGTCCAGCAGCTCCTGCGTGTCCTTGTCCGGCCACGCCAGCCGCGGCCAGTGCAAGCTCGCCATGTCGAACGCGCTGCTCGGGGGCATGAGGATCACGCCGGTCGGGCAGGAGTCCGGAGAGAATGTGAAGTTGCAGTCTGGCGTGTCGGTGCACATGCACGGGTCGTAGAGCACGCCGTCGCACATCACGAGACAAGCATCCGTCACGTAAAACGGAGTGCAGCTGTGCTGTGCGACCACAGAGAACGGGCAATGCGTGTAGGCCTTGTGAGTCGACGGAGCGATGTTATACACGTTGCGCAGGTTGCAGATCCCGATCACCTCGAGCTGCAGCAGGCATCTTTTCCGCCACAATTCCTCGACGAGCCTCTGCACCTCGACCTCGGGGTCTGCCGGCCCGGACGCGTTGAAGAGCAACGCGTACAGGGCGTACTCCGTCACCCACCGGCCGCAGATGACCTGGCTCGGGGCTTCGTACACGCTGTGCGCCATCGGAAACAGAACGTCCATGAAGTACTCCGACAGATTCTGCCGCAGGTAATCCTTGTAGGTGCCGTTGCAGACAGGCTGCGCGATGGTGTGCTCAAATTGCGAGTTCCAAATGCCGTGGTCTTTGTGTCTCTCGATCCGGAGAAACATCTCCGCGTCAAAGTCGCGCGACGAAGACGCCAACAAGTCTGACAGTCTCACCCCGCCGGGCCCAAATGTTGCGATCTCCTGCAAGCTGACATTCCACTGCCCGCCCTGTCCGTTGTACCAGCTGTACTGCTCTGACGAGTCCAGCAGTCCCCACACGGTGCTCGGCTGGTACTCGCGGCAGGACGGCAGACTCACCGCAGCATTCTCGAGCACCGAGCGCACAAACATGATATCAGAAGCGGAGGTGTATGTGCCGGCGGAGCACAAAGCTGCCCATCGATTGCTGTCCTCGAACGCATATACACTGTTGCATACGTCTTGCGGCAGAAGACACGTGCTGCCGTTTTTCCAGGCGCACGGACACGCCTTGGACACGTGCGCGACATACAGAACCTCTGTGGCGTCGGGCGCATCGATGCTTTCTTGTGCAAACACCATCTCGTGCCATTCGCGTGGCACGTGCGCGCTCTTTGGCTCCGCCGTCGGATGCGCGTCGGAGCCCTCACACCAAACACTGTCCGACGGCATGTATCGATGCACGTGAGACCAAAACACCGGGGAGCTGGTTCTGGCCTTTGCCAGGATTTGCTCAATCACCCGTTCTGCGGCGTGCATGTGCCTCTCCCCCCCGCCCTGCACAAACTCATTAGGATCGAAGATCGTGTTTGCGTCCACCTCCAGCACGTCGTCTCCCCTCTGCAACAAGGGCAAGGTGTAGAACGCCGCACGCAGCGCCCGCATACACCGCGTCCACACCGTGCCCTCCACGCGCAGGGCGACTTCCGACGGTGTGTAATGGTACACGGGCTTGCTGTGGTCAAAGAAATACAATTCTGCGAGGGCCACCCTGTCATTCTCTTGGAATTCGTGCGTGTACGCAAAGGACTCGTTGGCCCAAATATCCTCGGTCAGGATTGTCGTGTCGAATATGGAAGTGGCAAAGGAGCCTTCGATCTCTTCCTTGAGATCCTCGACTTTCTGCAGCACATACTGTGCCGCAAAGGTGTGTGTGAAAGTGGACAGGTCGTCGTGGCTCACGAGGCAGCACTCGAGACTTTTGCTCCCGTCAAAGCATCGGCAGTACAGATTCATCTTGTTGCTGTACGCGTCCTTTAGATCCGACACCGCCGCTGTGACATGCTTCATGATGATATCGTCCTTGACCTTGCCGATGTGTTCTATGATCTTTGCCATGATCTGCCGACGGATGTCCGACCCGGACGTCTTGTTGGCAAACTGGATCTGCCGACTGTCTGCGCTGCCGCGGTGGTACTGCGGCACCTCGAACACGCGCCCGCTTGTGGTACGAAACGCGGGCATCATGTCCGCAGCCGCGAAAGGGCCAAGCATCACACAATCCACGAGCTGGTGCACGAAATCCCCGTCAAACGACCAGTACGTGGTCGCGATTTCTTCCAGCGCCTTGGCGGTGAGCATCCTGAACAATGGGTTGATGTCGTGTGTAATCAGATTGTCGAGCTCTCGCTCGGCGATGCTCATGCGCCACGCTTTGTCGTACAACTTCGTGTAGTGAAGGTCCGCCACCGGAACCGCATTCGCACTGTCCCCGTCCCACACGATCTTCGGGTACACGATGTTGTCTTTGTTGCGGTCGGACACGCGTCCAGAAAACGATTCGCACGCATCCATATTTTCGAAAGTGGAGTCCACGTCCTTGATTTCATACTCAAAGTATGTCAGTATGCTCGCGGCAGCCGGGAAAATATTGTTTGCCAGCGCCAGCTCTGCGCAGTTATTGGAGAATTGCGAACTTGCAAGCGAAGTGTTGAGACACGACCACGTGCCTTCGTCCAGTGCCGCAAACGGCCGCATGAATTGCCCGATCATGGACATTCTCTTGCGCTCCTTGGAGAACCCGTCCGACTCGGAGCTGAATGCCATGGCCTTGGCGGCCGCACTCGGGTCCGCGGTCCAACTCTCAACGTCGATCATGCCCAGCAGAGGGGCGGCTTGGTCCCATCTCTTTTGTTGATAATTGTTGCGACACCGGGTAATGACCTGCATGACCTCCACCCCCTGCGCCTCAAACACCGCGTCCTTCGGCTTTAATGTGTTGCAGTCCACTTTTTCCTTCACACACGCCGTGTAAGCGGCAAAAGCTTCGCACGAGGGTTCGTCCAGCGCGTTGGAATTTATGCAACTGACGTAATCCTCGATGGACCCCACCGACGCAGGTATCAAGCTCTCGAAATTACAACGGTTCATCGATATGCAATCGAGGTACTGCTGCAAGTTCTGGCCTGCACCGCCCAGCTGCAGCAGCTCGTGCAGCGAGTACGGATTCCATATGAGCTGGTCTTTGCCCTCCATGTCCGATAACATGAGCGGCCCGTAGCACCACAGACTGTCGGTCATGTGCTTGGACTCACGCTGCGCGCTTGGAATGCGCGCAGGCCTGTCGCCGCACACGCAGGAGCTCACAACCGCATTGTCAATCGCAGGTAGCTTGCAACGCGTCCAGTCGAGCACTTGCACCACATTCATGAGCCCGGTGCACACCCCGCCCGCCCACGCAAAAAAAGCATCGTACATGAAGGCGAAATTACCAAGCATCTGTCCCGTGATCATGCTGGACAAATTGGATATGAGGCTGGAGATGTCGCTCTTGAGCGCGGTGTTGGTATTCGTGTCAGAAACGTCCGCCAGTGCCTGCTTCATCTTCTCACCGAGGCAGACCCCGACGGCGGCCTCGTCGGCCTTGTCGAACTCCGCAGATCCGAGCTTGAACGTGGTGTCCGAGCCAGTAGAGAGCACCCCAAACGCGCTGTCCAGCTTGCACTGCATAATTTTCCACACCACGATCGGGGCGTAGACGACACCCATGTTTATCTGCACCATCAGTTCCACAAACGCCGTCGTCGATATGGTCGTCATCGCCTGTGTCCGCGCCTCGCTGGAGAGGTCCATGGTGGTGTCTGCATAGCTCTGTGCCGTGGCCCCCTTGCTCTTCTTGCTCACTTTTGTGATTACATTCACCATCAAAGCTCCGAACATGGACCAGAACTGAATTATACTGTCTTTCATCTGACAAGTATACATCTGCTTGATTTCGGCCGGCCAGGATATTTCGTACTTCTGTCGGCGATGGGCGCTGATCTCGACGACAAAGATCACGTTATTTGCGAAAAAAGTCCAGAAGGCCGCCAACAGCATCCGGTACTCATCGGCCTGCATGCCCAGCATTGCACCGATTTGGCATAGCGGACGGTTCATGTTGACTGTACTGCCAACACATCGCCCGATGGCACACGTCGCAGCCGCAAAGCACTTGTGCTGGATGTCGGCTTGACGAGGCCCGCTGCCCTGGCAGCCGACGCAGCTTGAGACGGAGCAATTCACGACCAGCTGCACCTTCTGACTCGTCGCAAACGACATTGACACCGCCACCGTCACCGCCTCGTCTTTGGGCAAGACTATCCGCACGTTCTGCAGCCAACTTTCCATTACCTCTCCGCGACCCGTCAGCGAAACGTCCACATACAGCTCACTCGATGAATTCCTAGTCACGTATCCGACACTCGACAGCTGCCTGCGGGAAAGTTGGATCTTGTTGTTTGGCATGGGAGTCAGCACCTCGGCGTTGTATGCGCGTACGATGGACCGTTGCTGCGAGGAGACCGCCGACGTCTGCACGATCTGGAACTCCCAGTCAAACACGGCCGGGCCTGCTTCTTCAGCCGGTTGGTACCCGTGAAACTCGACGAGCTCGAGCTCGGCCGGAGAGTGCGGCAGCCGCACGGCGCGCTGACAGTCAATGTCGATACATATCATATGCTGACTCGGAGGGAAGATGACATCATGGTCCTTGGAGCACGGGTGCAGGACGTTGTCGTACAAAACTCCCTCGACAGCGGTGTCCACAAAAGTGTACACGCATACGTTATCCAAGAAGCCGGCCGGCGTCGTCTGGGAAAGGGACATGAAGACGGTGCACCAACTGTTATTCGAATGCGCGGGTAGCACAAACACGCGGTTCACACGCTGTGCAGTCCAGCGCCGGTCGTTCACATCCTCCGTGTCTGAGTATGTACCAACTTCGAAATTCCTGGTCTGCAAGAGTTCAAGAACAACGTCAGAAGCGCCGGGCAACATCCACACTGTGGACATGCCCGTGTCTGTATTGCGAGTGACCACGACAAGCCACTCGCCTTCCCCGACGGTTACTTTGTGTCTGCTCGCGATGTGCATCTTGGTGACCACCCCCGTCCCGATGGACCCATACTCGCTCGTATTGATCCTTGTGTCTCCTTTGTACACAGACTCCACCACACTGACAGGCACGCAGTAGTACCCGGTCTGCAAATGACCTTGCCCTTGCGCGTCGCCTGTCGAGTCCATGCCTGCTATCACCACGCACCTGGCCGACGCGGTGCAAATCACAGGACACACAGAGTCCTGCAGAGGCATCACTGCATAGATCACGAAAGGTGCGACGTGCTTGCCTTCGAACTCCTCATTGGCACTGAAAAACCTGCTCTCCGTGTCCAGCTCAAAAGACTTTGACAATGCCAAGTCCTGCCCGCCTGTGCGTCGGTAATCGGAAAGAGCATCCTCGAACGCCAGCATGTTGTCCAGACATCGAGAGCGGCAGTCAATGGTGTGCATGCAGCCCATGAAGTAGTCCACGGGCTCCGGGAGAATACTCACGACAAACGGCGACGCCTCCCAGTCGGAACACGCCGTGCTGCCGTAGCCCGACAGGATGGACGCGAACGCATTTTGCAGAGCCATCACTGCTTTGTACATGCGCGACAACACGGGGTCCATAGCTTTGAGCAGGCGGTCGTTAGTCGCATCCATGACATTGAAGCACTGCGACGCTTGCTGCTCGCTGGCGTCTCGCGCCGTTTGTATGGCGAAACTCTTTTGCTTGATACTCATCTCCTGTGTCATGCAGAGTTTCTCGATGGCCTCCTCCGTCTGAAGCCCTGCCACTTGCTTGCAGACACAGTCCATGGCGGGATACTCGAGCGTCATGATGAACACTACCTCGAGCGTGCTCTCTATGGAGTCCGGACCGATCAGGCACGAATGTCTGGCGAGCTGTCCCCATGCATTCGTGCGTCCTATGATCTGTGCGAACCCGTCGCATGTGAAGCGCATCGCATCGAACACACCGCGCCGCATGTCCCCCTTCAATTCGTACGCCACCGTCATCACGCTTGTGCCCACCCCCCGTGCCGTCCCCTTCATCAATATCTTCAGAGCCATTTTCTTCGCCGCTTTCATCGTCACCTTCGTCCACGACGTGGCGCCGCTGAACATCGAGGAGAACATCTGCAGAAGACTGGTCGACGCGGGAGCTTTGGAAGCAAACGGCGTCACAGGAGCAGACTGCGTATTCTGGCTCAATTTGTTGATGAACTTGTCAAACACGAACGAGCTCGCCAGCGGCCCAAGCACTCTGTTCTCGACCATGGACATCCCGGTCGTGTACTGAAACACGCGCGCCGTCCCGAGCAAGACCGGCTGTATCACCTCGCCGCCCGGCCGCCCTTCGAATATCTTTGCGGCGCGGGTCAGAGTGTTCGCCAAGTGGAATGCTGCTTGCTCCACCGCACGGAAGCACGGGTCCAGATCCAGCAACGAGGCGCCCCGCATATCGAGGAATCGGTGGAAGGTTGGCCTGTCCCGCACCTGGAACACTTCATTCAACCCGCCGCTGACAGTCAGCGTTGCAGGCAGAGTAAACACGGTTTCCAACAACACTTCCAGCACTGACGCCGCGGCTACGGCAGATTCACTGAGCAGCGAGCCCCACTTCGGCATCCGCTGCATCGCTGGGCACAGCGACCCCATGGCCGAGAGAGACAGTTCCGTGGTTCGGAACATGCCCTCGCTCTCCTCCCTCCAGCACGTGAAACTGGCCTCGTTGCTGCCGTCAGTCGTGCAGTCGTGTCTGTTGGGATGCACGAAGTAATACCGATACTCAAACTCCCCCCCCGGAATCACGTCGTCCGTCCTCCAGTCCCAGTGCTCCGCGCTCGTGGCCAGCACCGTCAGCAGCAGATTCTCTTCGTTCATGTACTCGAGGCCCGTGACTTTCATGTTCACTACGCTGTTGCACTGGTTCGCTTGGGAGCATTTGAAGAAATTGGGTATGACCATGTACGAAGTCATTTTGCTTTCAGTGAAGACCTCTCCCAAGTCATTGGTAGAGCGCACGGTGTAGACCGACCAAAGACGCGCAAGCTCATCTTCGACAGAGATACCACCCGCTGCCCGCCCGGAGCACACTTCAAAAAAGATGGCGCAGTTCACCAGATCTGGAGTTGACACCCAGTGCACCGCCCACTCCGACACAGCCGACACGTACACTGGCTTGGACGTTACCTGCAGAGGCAGCACAATCTTGTTCTCGCGCAGACGATCGACGTAGCACTGCGCACTGGCACACTCCGCGTAATGCAACTCAAGCGAAGTGGGGGTCAGACTGAGCTCCTCTTGCTGCATGCTGAAGTCGCCTCGCTTGTTGTCGTACAGCCGTGTTGTTCGTATCACACCCGACCGCGCTTCTGCATCTTGCTCCTCACTGTACAGAAACATGTCACCGGCAAACACAAACGGCTGCCGCTCGCTGCGCACGTACGTCAGACTCTGCTGCGAGCTCCACGACGACATGGAACGGTTGTGTGTGCCGAGCGCTGCGTTTTTCATGAATGTTACCGTGTCGGCGTCCGGAGAACAGAGCGTACCCCCACATCCTGCGATAGCGACATCATTCTCGTCATTCACGGCCATGCGCTGCTTGTTTGCGCAAACAGCTTTCTCCGCCTCGCTGACAACGCAGTCGGTCTGTCCGATGCTGGTCCACTCCGTGAAGCTTTGTGCGTTGTGCATGCTCAGGGTCTGCGTAGACTGTCCGGCAGCATGCAGGGCCATGCAAAACGGGAAACAGTTTGCGAGCGTTGGGATGCATGTCACAGAGTCACGCACCGCGCACAGTGGCATGACAATGATGGCAGCGTCTGCTGTTCTCGACGCAGCCTGCCGGTCGCCGTTCACCTGCGTCAATCTGTGCGGGTCAATCACGCTCCGCTCGGAACGCTCACCGCCGACAGCAGGGGAGGGGGAGGAGAACCGCTTCCGCGAAAACCGCAACGAGCTCACCCGCACAACGATGTTACTGCATGTCAGACCGGCACGGGCACTGTCTGGCAAGAAGCGAACCCTGTGCGTGGTAAAGGCGGCGTTGTCCGCATCGTCCTCCGCGAGGTGTTTCTGGTACGGGACGCTGGCGCAGACGAGCACCACACCGTCTGTCGTGTCCTGGCACTGGCACCCCAGCAGACCAGTCCTGTCCTCCCCTTCGTCGTCGTAGTCATTCGCTTCGCTGTAACGCACCGCGGCGACGCCAAAATCCGTGTTGATCTGAAAGGGCCACGTGTGCAACGCGTACGAAGAGCGCGTGTTGCTGCCACTCATCGAGTGGTACATGGCCGAGTCACCGTCCGTGATGGCGTAGAGGCTGCGTGTCATGCCCACCACCTGCAACTTGCGCGTCCCAAATACTTCACTCGCGTCCTGGAACACGGCCTGCAATGACACATCGCTGCAGTCGTCGAGTTTGCGACCACTCACAGCACTGTAAACAATCGCAAAGCTCATGTCCAGTAAATTGTCGACAAATGCACCAAACGCTCGCAGCGTTCCAGTGAGTATGGAGAACGCGTGACTTACATCTGGTATGCACATGATTTTCTTCTCGAGAGCTGTGTACGTGTACTCGACGCTCTTCTCTGCGTATTCGCATCGATTCGCAGTCCACACGGGCAGCGTAAAGAACACATGCAGCACCAGATTCACGGCGCCGTGCACCATCTTGTAGAAGTTGTAATCGATCAGGGGATAAAAGAGAATCGTCAGGACATTCGTTGCTGGGCCGCAGCTGCTGATGAACATGGTCCTGATGTTTGTTGCAGTTCGCTGCGCAAATACTGCGGGGGTCATCATGTCGAGAGACAATGTGTACGGCGTGGCGATACATGTCAGGTCGTTCACCCAGAAAGGGCTCGTTGCATTCTGCGCTGCAGGCGAGTACTGCACACATGCCAGCAACGAGGTCACATAGTCAGCCAAGGAAATCGCAAACGTCGACACCATAGTCGTCAAGTTCAGCACAAGATCTGGTATCGTGTTTGTGTTCACGAAAATGAAAGGCAAAATGACATTTTGAATGAAAACTTTGCCCATGAAAATGATCGAATTCCAAATAGGCAACAATACACGGAAGAATGGAGCAAACAGCTCCAGGAAAGCAATCACAATATTGTTCATCGTTTCTCCGATGCCAGAATTGTACACATTGACAAGCAAAGTCAGCAGATTGGAGCTGCTCTGGTTGATCACAGCAAAAACACCCACCACAACGAGCAGCGACAGCAGCAAGAAAAATTGGCTGATCAGAACTTGCACGCAGACGCCTACCCAGGTGACCGGCAACAGCAATATGGAAACGAGCAAGTTCACTAGCTGTGCCACAAAGTTGGCATCCACCACCGTGCGACTGCTGCTCCTCCTCGTGTTGAGCACAATGCCCACGATTCGATTCAGACATAGTTCCAGCAGCACGCCAGTCTGCAGAACAAGGGCAATCCATATGAATAACATACATCGTACATGCACGTGTTATATATGCAACAATATCCAAGTCTAGTTACCACTCGCAAGCACCTCCGGAGTGTGTGCCCGCTCGGGCTGTTGTGGACAGCCGAACAACAGCAGCACCAGCACCAGCAGCACCAGACAGACGCTACGACGCTTGCGGCGCAACCCCGCCATGCAAGTGCTGCGGCGGAGCGGTGCCGCCTGATGTGTGCTGGATCAGGAGGTCCACCATGCCGCATCGACCGGGAGGAGTCTACATTGCTCTGTGCAAAGGTTCGGGACGTGGAGGAACAAAATTGTATCTTTCCAAACAAAATTGAATTTTTTTTGTACCATTTTTGAAAGGGTGCGTTTTAGTACTAGCCCAAATTTTAGTCATTTTTTTAGTACCAGATGGAAAATTCTGATTTGCCTGCCTCAACAAATTTTCCATACAATTTTTCATATACTCTCTCTCTCTCTCTCTCTCTCTCTCTCTATCTCTCTCTATCTCTTTTTCATAAGAAGAAGAAGAGAGGGGAGGTTAGAGAGACGAAGTCATTAGTATAGATACGGATTAACTAAAATTTGGGCTAGTACTAAGACGCACCCTTTCAAATAACGGTACAGATTTTTTTGTCAACCCCATTTTTGTTTTGGTAATATTTTTTTTTTCATGTAACCGTACAGTTCAACATTATTTGAATCAGTGACGTGGAACCTTTCTACCGCTCAAGAAGTAGAGAGGGACAATAATGCCACACAGGCACAAGATGGCCTTGCTCAAGAAGCGACCCTCATGGAATAACAAGCTGCGTCTTCGTGACGATCATACCTTACACCCGTTCGTGTGGTCGCACGGGACTGGAGAGTTGATTGACGAACTCAAGCACGTACGGGAAATACTTGCTCTCGCTGATAAAATACAGCCAAGCGAAGCCGCACGTCCAATCGAAATCGAGATAGCGTTTGAAGAATGCTTCATCGATTCGCATGACACGCTGATGATGCTCATGGACCGTTTGACAGATGCTTGGAACTCGAGCGCACTGTTTGATGTCCTCAATTATCCGGACAACTCTGTCGACGGTGTTTCAGTGGCGTACAAAACAGCGAACCTCTTATTTCAGACCACGAGTGACAAATTTCTCCGCATGCGCCACCTGTACGAGCAGCTCAAGCCGGAAACGCGCAGTCTCATCTACAAATGCTCTGGCCCGGCACAACTCGAGAGGAGCATGATCGCCCAACGAAAAGAACCTGTGCAGACAAGCTCTACCGGCTCCGTGTTTCAGCCCGCATGTGGATTCACATTCAGAGCTCCTGCACCTGGGAATCAAACTGATGCGCTAGAGGAAGACTTCAAGACCCTTTTGGTTCCAGAACGTGCAGATGCCAGGAGTAGTGACTAGTTGTGTATTTATTACAAACGTTAAAAATACACACTCAATTTGCAGCCTTACTATTCTTGCCAGGACGATCACTGCTTGGTCTGCTTGACACGCTTCAGCCTGATGTCGGCGGTTTTCTTGTGTCTGTCCTTAGTGTCTTTGTCACACCATTCGACAAAACATCCTCCCTCAATCTCGTATATACATACATATAGGTGCGTATCGGATAGATCCGATGCGACAAGAAACATATTTATTATGGGTCCTGAAACCCATCATGAACTCACATCTTGGGCGTGCCCGCCATACTCATGAACACGATTATGCACGGCACGTATGCAATAAATACATAAAAAAATCAGGTATATAAAACAAACAACCGATTCCATACATGCCTCGTCGACAGGACATACATGAGTTACAAGCAACTGAGTTACAGGCCTTTCGCTTTGACAGTCGAGACTGTAAAAGCTTCCGCGCGTCTTGCACATCACATGACAGATTGTTCATTCGTATACGCAAAATGGATCTTCCGGATGTCATAAAACATACCGCATATGACAGAGCACAGATCTACGTACGAGCAGACAGGACAGAGGCATTGAAAGTGCAGCCCGGAGAGGTTATCATTATCAAAATGAACAGGGATATCATACACTTTGAAATCTCGAGCATACACGTTCTGGTCTCAATCAATCAAAGGCCGCGCTTTGTTCGAACTGCCGTACTTTCTGGAAGTTTTACGTAGGAGCTTCCGAAACATGCGCTTGCAAGGCAGACTGTCCTTGAACGTATTATGCTGTGTGTATTCTAGGCGTGATTTGTGCGTCGATATGAGATTTTCGCTCGTTCGCATGCAAGGTCTGAAAGTCGCCGTCACGAATCCACAAGTGACACAGTACGAGGTGACGTTAGCAATTGGCCCCGAACTGCAAGCCTCACGCTCCTCCGTGTGGATCCTCTGCATGTCCGTTGTCCCAAACACGAGCACGCTCGAGTATGTAACTTCAGCGGGTGGACCCGCTTGGCATACTGAGCAGGCCCATGCCATCGAAGCAGAGCAAACGAAAACAGCACAATCAGACACGTCATTGGGCCGGGGGGGGCACACAAAACACTTGTACCTCTCTCTCTCTCTGTACCTCTCTCTCTCTCTAGACCCTCCCCCTCTCTCTCTGTACCCCCTCTCTCTCTCTCTCTCTCTCTACCCCTCCCCCTCTCTCTCTCTACCCCTCTCTCTCTCTCTCTCTCTCTACCCCTCCCCCTCTCTATACACACACACACACACGAAGAAATCAACTTTGCACTTCAAGTTTAAATAAACATTTCATCAAACATGCGAAAAATGAAGCGCGCAATTTCGCTCTGTGCCTCCTTTTTCTGATACATGTCTCCGAAGTGCGCTTCGAGTTCGTTCTCCGTGGCGTCAATCCACTCCTGATGTTTGAGAACATCAAAATCCAGCAGGTGCAAGACAGCATTTTCGGTGGCACGTATATCTTCCAGAGTATACCCAAAGAAGTCGTAGTCCTCTTGATATAGCTGCAACTGTGCAATCATGCAGCACATGTCCGTTGACCGAAAGGCAATCGAGCTCTCCGTGCACTTGACGCTGATCCAGAAGCATACAGCCGGAATGATGACCGCCAGCTTGCGCGAAGGCATTTGCACCAAATAGTCGATGCTCTCCTTCTTCTGCTCGACTTCCTGCAAAGTGGGTGTATACATAACCTGCATGCACTCAATCCACAAGCAGTACGCATTTATGTATGTGTTCATCTGCGGCACGATCGAGCGAAGACGCAGACGCGTGGCGATCGCGCATATGCTTTGGCATGCTTTTGTGTGCATTGCTTGAAACTCGCACGCGGTTAGGCTCTGCGGGCCGTCTCCGCCGTGCGGGCCGTCTCCGCCGTGCGGGCCGCCTGACGTGTACTGGATCAGGAGGTCGACCATCCAGTATTCTCCGGGAGCACTCTCCATTGGTTTGTCCTCTTGTTTCGGGTGAGGACGTAAAGGAACAAAATTGTACCTTCCCAAAAACATTTGTACCATTTTTTGAAAGGGTGCGTTTTAGTATTGGCCCAAATTTTAGTCATTTTTTTAGTACCAGATGGAAAATTCTGATTTGCCTGCCTCAACAAATTTTCCATACAATTTTTCATAGACTCTCTCTCTCTCTCTCTCTCTCTCTCTCTATCTCTCTCTATCTCTTTTTCATAAGAAGAAGAAGAGAGGGGAGGTTAGAGAGACGAAGTCGTTAGTATAGATACGGATTAACTAAAATTTGGGCTAGTACTAAGACGCACCCTTTCAAATAACGGTACAGATTTTTTTGTTAACTCCATAAATGTATTTTTTTTTATTCTTTTATTCTTTTTCCCTGGAACCTATTTTGATAGAGGAATATTCAACACTGTTTGGTGGAGCATGGAGGATCCGAAACAAATGGCGATCGATGAAGTGTTTGCCAAGGGCGACCTTGTGTATTTATTCAAAAACTGCTTCACGAAGACAAACTTTGCGTTCTGCAAGATGGCGTTGCGCTTCGCCAAGAAAGATCAAATGGATATCAAGCCCGTGGCTGTGCGTGAGAACGTGAACCTGCTTGAATGCGAGAGGGCCATGTGGAGCAGCCTGAAACTGCGGGTCTGTGATATTGAGTGGCCTACACGCCTTGACCCAACTTACCACGTGTACTCCACTACAAACATGTGGCATTTCTTTGTGCATGGCGTGGAGCCTTTCAAGGAAAATGCCCAGCGCTTTATGCAGTTGAAATTCATGGCAAAGATGTTGGAGACGCATGCGGCGGACCTCCGCCGCTTGAAAATTCGCATGGCCCTGGATGTGGAATTACCGGATGATTTCGAGCTCGATCCGAGGTACAAGCACATGAACAACTTCTTGCAAGCCCTGGCAAAGTGCACTGCGATACAACATTTGACCATTGAGCAGAGCGACCATGTTGAGAAAAATGCGGCTGCAAACACTGTGCAGACGAAATTGTTCAGCATTATCCAAAAAATGGATCTGCAGGTCTTGGACTTTAACGGCAACATGACTATTAATGCCGGCGATGCAACCACGTCCCTCATTTCCTACATACCGCACTCCCTCTGCAAACTCATACTCAGGGATGGTGTGCAGCCGAGGATGTTCAAGTGGGATAATTTTGATGGCTTTTCACAAGATCTGAAAGGGGTGATGAGCAACACGACGCACGCGCATGGACTCCTCAAGGACATCTCGCTGCCCAGCAGCTTCTGGTGCCTGCCACACGACAAATTCAAGCGCTTCATGAGCTATCTCAATGCGAATCATATCACGCGCATTGGCTTTTCAGATGCGTTTCTTCTGGATAAGAAACCCATTGCAATGACAGGAGGGTTGGTCGTTTACTACCGCAAGCCGAAGTATATGATCCACACCGTCATCGCGGAGCTTGACAAAGACATGGTCATTGACCTGAGGGGGGGGGGGCATGCAGAGCGTGTGGCGCGCATTCAGTTCTTCATGCAAGTCACCACCTCTTCTGTCATCCAACCCGTTGAGAGATCGGACGGTGGAGGTTACACCACTATCACACTGCACAAAAAGTATGACCACACCGTGCAGGTGCTCATCTGAGGCGCTATTTTTATTTTTATTTTTGGTGACGTGGCGCTTTTGCGGGCAAAGATTGCCAGTACCAAATTTGCGGGCAAAGGTTCGAGTGCAAAGGTTCGCGTGTCTAATTTGCGGGCAAAGGTTCGCGTGCAAAGGTTCGCGTGCCAGTACTACTTGCGGGAAAAGGTTCGCGTGCCCATGTCTGCGGGCAAAGCTTCGACAAAGGTTCGCGTGCGGGCAAAGCTTGCGGGCAAAGCTCTACTCAAGCCTGCAGTGGTCAAGCAGCCAATCGCCCCCTGCATCACCCCCTATTTCTGCAGCACCCCCTATTTCTGCAGCGTGTGCAAGCCAGACTACAGCATGGCGCTTGCCATGGGCCTGCACGAGCGCTTGGGGGAAGCCTCGCCGGTTGCGTTGACAGACGACCTCTTGCGCACGATCATCGAAATGACCAAGCCCAGGAGGCAGCCCCCGGCGTGGATGTCGTGCTCGTGGGACGTCAACAGGGCGAAGAGAAGACAGGCTCGCGCTGTGCTCGAGCGCTCGCGGGCATCACAGCGCAGGAGAGAGGCTCACGGCGACTCAACGTCCCAGCCAGACGGCACAGCAGAAGCAGTGTAGTCGCCTGAGAGCTCTGGTGACATGATGTAATAAAGCCACTTGCGCAGAATGGTGCTGTATGCCAATTCTTTGTTATCCGACGCGCTTGCCCCCTCCCCGTGCATGTAGGCGCTCACATACTCTGCAGCACTCGTGTGTGTTGCATCACCAACGTCCACGTGGCTCATGGGCAACACCCGCAGGTCGCGGCAGTTGTGCGCGTAGTGCGAGCAGTAGTCCCGGAAGCCGTTGGCGAAGAGCACGTACGCCTCCAGTACAAGGGCCCTGTCCTGGTCGTCGATGTCCACGGGCAACGCGCGGGTCCTCGTCCAGACTTTGTTCAGGGCCCCCATCATCTTGTGCAGCACCTCCTGCTTCGCCTCTATGTTGTGCTGCTGCGTCTCTGCGTCCCCCCCCCCCCCCGCCCCCCCCGTGCTGCTCATGTGCAGGTGCGTCGATATCATCGCCGCGTGCAGGTCGTGCGAGCTGCAGACGGAGGTGGTGAGGTCCTCCCCGCGGACTACAAGAACAGGGAGGGGGGGGAGCGGCAGGCTCACTAAGATCATGGAGACGTGCGCCTGGAGCAGGTGCTGGCTGAGCTCGGGCGCGGGCATTCTGTGGTACGTGCTGGTCTTTATACGAAATTATTCGGAAGTGTAAAATATAAGTACATTCATTCACGATATGCCTGAAATGCAGTATAAACGATCTAAAATAAATATGCAATGCGGATGCTCACCTGTATCTTATTTTTGGTCGGAATAGTACACATAGACGCATGTGGTGATGGGGAATATTATAATGCGGGAGCTTTTGCTTGTTGGCGTTGTCCTCCTGGGCAGTACAACATGTGGGGTCACCAAAATCAATGTACCCAGTGCCCTGCAGGCAAGTATGAAGTGAATTACAAAAGCACGACATGCACATCTTGTCCTGCCGGAAAATACTTGACAACTAGTGGGAGTTCAACCAATGCATGCAGTAATTGTGACGCAGGCCAGAGTTCTGGCAATGCAGCGACCGGTTGCTACGACTGTCCGAGAGGGCAATACAGCCCAAACGCAGGAAGCGGTTGCACAGATTGTGATGCGGGAAAGTATAATGATAATACAAAGCAATCACAATGCCAAAACTGTCCTGGCGGCACGTATTATCCATACACAGGGCTGGCCTACGGCGCAGCATTTTGCACCTCCTGTCCAACCGGCAAAGTTTCTGCTGACGGCTCAGACTCACAATACGATTGTGAATTTTGCGGCTTTGGACAGTACAAATCAAGCGGGTCTGGATGCTCCGCCTGTCCGGGATATGCATGGGCGCCTGAAGGGAGCACAGCATCCGCGGATTGTAAATGTGACTTTGGAGCGACAGGGCCGGATGGAGGCCCGTGTTCACAGTGCGCGGCGGGAGAGTACAAGGACGTGAGGGGTGCGTGGGTCGCTGTTGTCAATGGCCCTTACGTTTGCAAAAAGTGCGCAGCGGGGAGGTATTCTACAGAAGTCGGACGTGATGATGATTGCGATGCATGTCCTGCGAACTCGCACTCGCCTGTCGGCAGTGCGGCTCTGACGGACTGCAAGTGCACCCCCGGCTCCACTGGGCCGGACGGTGGGACATGCACAAATTGTGTGGCAGGCGAGTACAAGACGTCGACGGGCAGCGCCGCCTGCACAGATTGTTCAGCGGGCAAGTATTCTGCACAAGTCGGACGTTCAACCGACTGTGATGCATGTCCTTCCAATTCAAACTCCCCCTGGAAGAGCACTCAGAAAGAGAGGTGCACTTGCAACGCCGGCTACACCGGACCGGATGGGGGCGAATGCACGAATTGTGTTGCAGGCCAGTACAAGACGACGACGGGCAGCGCCCTCTGCACAAATTGTGCAGCCGGCAGTTTTTCCACAACAGTAGCGGCGACATCCAACGCCGTATGCACGAATTGCAGCACTGGCTACTACCAACCCGACACCGGGAAAAGTGCATGCACCGCCTGCGAGCCTGGCAAGTATCAGACGGTCGCAGGTCTCACGTTCTGCACGAGCTGCGCGGCGGGGCTTTCCTCTGGCGTGACAGCTGCATCAAATGCCAGCGTCTGTGTGGCGTGCAAGCCGGGCACGTACTCTCTCCCGGCCGGAGCAAGCTGCAGCATATGCATCGCGGGAAAGTACACCAACGCATCCGCCGCAACGACGTGCACGCTGTGCGTCGGCGAGCAGGCCTACGCACCAAACACGGGCATGACGACGTGCTACCAGTGCATCGAGAAGCGGCAGATCTCAGACATGAACAAAACCTTCTGCTTCGCGTGCAACGACGGTGAAGAGGAGGACCGTCCGAATGCAATGTGTTTCAAATGTCCACTCGGCAAGTACTCCGACGGAACAACGAATCGCAAGTGCGTCCCGTGCAGGTCCGGTACGTACGCCGCGTCCATAGGCACTGCCGTCTGCGACAAGTGCAAGGCGTGCCCTGACAGCTTCTACCGGGTGAACTGCACTGTCACGGAGGGGGGGGGGTACTGCCTGGAGTGCGACAAGTGCGCCGATGCGACTGAGGTGCGCGTGGACTGCATGAATCGCGCAGCGCACAACAACGCAAGCGGCGTCTGCCGCAAGCGCGAGTTCACCGTGCGCAACCCGTACTGCGACCTGCAGGGCTCTGGGTACTTTCTCGGCGGGTATACCTTCAACGAGCTCTTCGGCACGTCCCAGGACTCCGCCGACTTTCAGTGCCGAGGCATCTGCGACGGCGTCACGAACCGGCTCACCGACGAAATGAAGAAGGAAAGTGGCTTGGTACAATACAAGAACCAGAGCTTCGACTCTGGCTACTGCAAGGGGCCGTACGCGTGCGATGTGCCGACGTGCGTCATCTACGGCGTGTCCGACGACTCGCAGCCGGCCTTCAGGCTGCCCGCCGCATGTCCCATTCTCATCGATGCGGCGGTGGCAGAGCAGCTGTGGACTGTTACGAAACAGGCAAACTACAGACAGGATCCTCTGACCGTGGCCGTTCAGCATATGCGGTACAGCGTAGAATGCCAGGCCTGCAGCACATGCGGAGAAATGAAGACCGATGTCATGAAAGTCTGGCCGCTCATGCAAAACTACACCGACTGGGGGAGGGGATGCGCCCGCGAGTGCACCGAACTGTCCTGCGCATACGGAGAGATCTTCGACTGGACCGTTGCGGATGCCACCAGCAAGTGCAAGAAGTGCTCGGAGCTAGAGGATGTGCGGCTTTGCACGAGCAAGCAGCAGCAGGACTTCGCCGCGGCAGACATTTCTGGAAACCTGCCGAAGCTGTCGTTCAAGGATTGCCAACCCCGCAAAATAGTGCAGGACGGCATTTCGCGGGCGTCCTACGGAGACTGCCTGCGATGCGCAGAAATCAGCGACGCTTGCTTGAGTCAGCCTGGGTTGTACTATGCGACGTGTGACGTCAACTTGAACCCCGTCTGCAGAAAGTGTGATACCAGGGCCACTGCGTCCTCCGCCTACTTCAACGGCAGCCATACCTTGCTTTTGTACTGCCAGAAGACACTGTGCAAACAGGACGTCACCGGAGTCACAGTCGACGTGTACCCTCATCGCACATGCCACCGGCAGTGCAGGAAGAGCAGTTGCGCGAGCGACCGTGTCGAATTACCGTGTCTGCTTCCGCACGACAAGCGCTGTAAAGCCTCGATTTCATACAGCGATTTCCCGACAGATGAGATATACAAGAAGCAAGGCTACGTGCCGGCGCACGCCAACGTGTTGGAGAGAGTGTCTGGTCTGCATCTATTCTCGAGCTTCGAAAACGTGCTCATGAGCGTTGATAGCATACCGCTACAGAAGCGGCGGGTGTGTGTGTGGAATGCCAACGGCATCACGGACAACGACATGAACCCAGCAGGCATCTCCGTGTACTTTGCAGAGGCCTGCAGACCGTGGATCCGAGACCCGAGCACCGTATACCCCGTGCTCCCGATGCAGAACACGGTTACCGACAGCACCGAGTTCCAGCGACGGGTGTTGCTGAACACGAGCGCGGTCGCCATGCACTACCTGAGCCAGTGGCAAAGAGTGAAACACATACCGAACGTGTTCACGGGAGACGTTTTCCTAGACCTCGAGCTCACCAACACGAGCCACACAGCAGTGGTCGCCTTTGTGTCCCCGGACCGGCTCTTATCAAACGTAACGTCTGTCGTGCGGTGGCACGTCTCCGTGTACGCCCAGCAGACGGTTGGGCAGCGCGACGATGTGCTGATCAGTATCGACACACAGGACGACGTGCAGGCCTGCGACGAGTGCTTCGACCTGCGGGTCGCGTGTATGCCGCCGGATTGCACGCTTGTTGGCGCGCGCACCGACGGTACAAACGTGTCAGTCAACGGAAGCAATAGAACAAGCTTCGTGTTTGTAGAAACCACAGCATCGTTTTCGACTTCATCCACCACGACGCCGATACCGGTGAGTAGCGCACCAAGCCTCACGTTGCCGTGCTCTGCTCCACACGATGCCTTCCGGACTTCGCCGTTGGCCGTCGCCTGGCAGGACTTCTGCGGCGACAAATTCCATGTCAGTGTCCCGTCTGGCAAGATATATGTCTGCGACGAGAGCATGCAGCGCCGCGTGATGCGGCAGTACATCTCGAGCCACACCGGTTTGTGTGTGCTGGCCGGCGGGCTCGACGCGGCATGCCCGGAGACGTCCTTGTTCTCTGTGCCAATGAGTACATCACATGTGCTGATTGGCGGAACGGAGGTACTTCCGGGGAAGGACTGCCTCGGATTCCTCTTCTCCAATACATCGGTGTTCTGTGTGTCCACGGGCGCGGTGCTGCACACCGTTTCAGATTCACGCTTGCACCCGGACGCATTCAGCATACAGAGTGTGGTCGTGTACCAGGACAGCCTCATCACGACGGTCAGCAACATCGTCAGCAAAATCACGACCTCGTACGCGTCCAACATCTCCGACATTTGCGCAAGTCTCAATGGATCTGTCACGGCAAAAGTATTGAACGGCACTGCAACCGTACTGGACCACACCCGACACCCCATCTTCATGCTCGCCAGGGGCAATCCCCTCTATTTCTTGTCGAGAGTTGACTCACAGACACAGTCAACAGTGATGTTACGTCAGTACACTTGTGGCAATGTCCTCATCATGACGTATACGTTCTGCGAGTCCGTTGATGTCCCGGTTCAATTGTTCAGCGGGAATGTACCGTCGCTCCAGACGCAAAACACCTTGCTCGATGCGGGGGGGGGGGGCTTGCTTTTTGTCACGTCAACGGACAGTCCAACGGCCGGCACCGTCCTGATGGCCGTCCTTGTTTCATCGCAAAACATCACACGCAGAAGCGTTGCGCTGACGACAGAGGCACGAGACATTGTGTATCCCAACAACGGCAAGGCGCATCGGATCTCTGGATGCTGGGTATCGGACACGGTGTACCTCATCGGTCTGCAGGAGCAGCAGCAGATCTGGAGACTTACCGTCGAGACTCCGCTTGCGCTGACCCTTTTACCGCCGGCAAAACGTATGTTTTCGTACAGCTTCATAGCTCTCGGTGGCGCTTTGCTGACCAAGAGTCTCACAGGATACAGCGTGACGAGCTGCATGCCGGGATGCTCGACGAGTACCGCGGACACATCAACATTCTTCGCGTTTGGAAATGACACACTCACATACGAGCGGCTGTTGCCGTGTCGCGACTCGAAGCTGTCGCACGTGAATCCGCTGACCTTGCAGGCAGCCCCTGCCGAAACGTGTGCAGAGGCCGAGTTCAACCAATCCAACTACACGATGCAGTACGCACTGTCTTTCAAGTGCAAGCAGTCGACGGGGGTCGTAAGCATGTCTCTGACATTGGACCTCGGTGCTGTTGTGCGCGTCACAGCCGGAAATGCGTACATGCTGTTCACGGCCACGACAAGCCACCTGCTGTCCATGCACGCTCAGTGCGCGAACTTTACGGTGCAGTATATCGAGATGTTTGACGAGTTCACGTGTGGAGGGGGTTGCACGTTCGATCAGGTACAGCAAATACAGATCACCGGCAAGGTGCGCATCAGCTACGTATTGCATGGCGACCTGCGACCCAGCAACAGCATGGTCTACACACAGCTGCACAGCAGCACGTATGCGCTGCCCCCCCTGCCGCTCGCTGCGTCGTTTGACAGCTGGACACAGCACAGCGCTTTCACACACACAATGCTCGACCTTCAGCGCGTCCAAGTGAACTTGAAGCGCCGCACAGAGGCGCTCTTTGCGCTGTCTGAACCGACGCACGTGGCACTGGACGTGCTGCAAGTGGTTCCCGTGCTCAACTTGCAAGCCCTGGTGCAAGTGCTGTCGACAAACAAGACTGCGCTGTTGAGCCTCGTGCACATCCCGTCCGACGACGACCTTGTGCAGCTGCAGGTCATGGACAGCATCGTCCGAGGCAGTGAAATTTCGGGGTGGAAGCGGTTGCACGCGACGGCGTTTGTGCGCTCCACCGACGTCTCGCTGATCAGTTGTGTTTACGACCTGCGGCTCGTGGCCTTGGACGACCGCTTCGTCCGGAGACAAGAATCGAGCAAGATAGGATGCCGCATGCGGTTGCAAGCGGAGGGAGTCCAAGCCGTCGGCCGATGCCACCTCGAAGTTCCATTTGCCATGGCCAACGCTGTGCGGGTGGTTGGTCTCACAATGTCTCAGGACACGTGTGCACTGCCACCAGTGCACTCCTTGACCGTCGAGCTCAATCCATTCACGTCCATGTCGGAGTGTCCGGAACATCAGTACCTCGACGCCGACAATTCCAAATGCTCGCCGTGTGAAGTGAAGGAGGTCGTATGCGGGCCTGGCTTGTATGCTGCCGGATGCGAGGCTATGCTGTGGCAAAGCAATCTAGTCGCCTGTTTGCCGTGCCCGCTCCCGACGCATGCGCGCTTCACGAATGCGTCAGTCACTTGCAGCGACTGGACATGCGATGCTGCCTTCTTCCGGTCAGACTCGCTCTGCCTGAATTGCACAACGTCTTTGGAGACTGTCTGTGTCAAGACCAAAGGGAAGATGTGGGCGCCGTGCACGGGGGTGGTGAATGAGAAGTGCATGGACTGCCCGCTCTCCCTCCTCCCCCGCAACGCCGAGTGGACCAACACATCCGAATGCGCGTGGCAGTGCGGGGCGTCCTACTTCAATAACAACGGCATTTGCGAGTCTTGCTTGAGCCTGAAAATCCTGAAATCTGTGCTCAGCATACAGGGCACACGGGCTCCTGGCGCATTCTATAAATTCAGACCCTGCACAGAGACGCGACAGGCGGAGTTCAGCACCTGCCAGTTCCAGCAGCGAATGAATGCGACATATACAGGCGATGCCACAGCGTTTCTTTATGATTGCCCCGTGCGGTGTGCGGAGTACCTGCACAAGGTAAACACGACTGTTGTCGACGCCCAAAACACCACGTGGAAGGCCATGCAGTGCCTCGAGTGTGCCCTGGCATCCGAACCGAGATATCTCGACGGATCTCTCGTGCCGCGGTCGGCCTACGATATGGACACCTCGTGCTCTCCGACGTGCGGGGTCGCATCCGAGCACTACGCGGTGGAGGGCACCGGTAGCCGGTGTGCCTATTGCCCAGTCGGACGGTGCGCCTACGGCCAGTACTCCGTCACCGCCGACGGCTGCATGAGCTGCCGCAATTGCACCAGCAACCTGCAAGGGGCTTTCGTCTTCCAGCGCGAAGGTCTTGTCAACAGCAACGCATCATGCCAGGAGACGTGCGCGCCGGGGTATTACCTGGCAGACGATGGCGTGCGGTGCCTGCCACACACGGACGTCCAGTGCGTCACGGGACAGTTCAAGGTGAACGGCACGGCACGCACGGACGCACGCTGCGACGGGTGCACCGACTGCACTGGATACAGGCAGGTGCGTGCGTGTTCAATCACACAGGACGCCAAGTGCGAGAGCTGCGGTCCGCTCGTGTGGTGGAGCAGCTTCTGGAACGGCACCGAGTGCGAGCTCGCATGCAGGCCCGCATACACAAAACTGTATGCGCCCAAGGCACGCTGTCAGCGCTGCTCGGCATGCCCGAACGGTTTCGAGCGCGCGTACAGGCCGGCCAACTGCTCCGACTGCAAAGCATGCACCCCCCCCAAGCCGCAGCACTCAGAATACACATCCCAGTGCGCGTGGAAGTGCGAGAAATACCACATCTTCCGCCTGGACGACGAAACCGCACTCCCGCTGTGTGTGTACAGCGTGGACTGGTCGACCAACGTCCCCGCCCCCCCTCCTCGCAGACAGTACAACATCTCCTGTACAAAGGGGCAGAAGCTGACGGACGAGCTGCTCTGCGCAGATTGTCTCACTCCCTCCGGACTCATCCACAGTCAAGTCAATGTCGCGTGGCTGTGGACAGACGTCGGCTGCGCATGGCAGTGTGTGCCTGGGCTCATGCATGTCATCAACGCAACCTCGCAGGCGAACTCGTGCCTGACGAGATCCGAGTACTTGGCCCTGGTTGTGTCCAGACCTTTGCATCACACCCCGGCTTTGAGATCATTCAGTTACATGACCCTTCTGCTGGTCATAGTGCCAATCACGTTTGTGCTTGTGTTCTGTGGGCTAAGAATGCGATGAAACGTGTTGACCATGATTTAATAAAACCATAAAATATCAAAAAAGTGATTTTCAGTCGTCCAAATCACGACGCGGCCACATCAGCGATGGCACCTGCGTCAAGGGCGTGTCCTCGGCGATGTCCTGGATGTGCTCCTGCAACTTGCGTACATCTGAAGATATAAGTGATATATACCTCTCAGTCAGACCCATCTTGGTCATCTCGAATTTTGTCGTCTGTAGCACCTCCTTCAGTTCCTTGACGGTCATCATATCCAATTTTTTGCCAGACTTGGTCATCAGCGACTCGAATATGTTTTGCATTTCGTTCTTGGCCTTCGGCTCAGCGTGATTGCCAGAAATATGAAGACCATGACCCAGATCCAGCTTTATATTTGTGACTTCGTAATCGGCCAAATCATTGGCCAAATCCGAGGCGGACTCGATGGGGTAGAATATTCCGTTGCAGACTTGGGCCCGCGCAACCTTCCACTGTTTGCGCGTGACCTTGCGCGGCCCGTTGGCGCATTTGAAGCAATCCCACGTGTCGTTGTAGCCACGAAAGAGCTCGTCCTTGTTCTTGGGCCACTGTGGCACTCGCGTGATGAGGGACTCGTCCCCGGCGATGTGCCGGCCCAGCGCCTTCTCACGTTCAGGCATAGCGGAAAACTCAAATGCCACAGCCAGACCCTTCTTGGCAATTTCGTCTTTTGTCGCCAGAATCAACTCCCTCATTTCAACGGCGGTCACCATTTGTTTCCCGTTGGCGAGGGACTCCATGACGTTTTTCATTTCGTCAAAGGCGGTCTGCGCGAGCTCGTCGGAAAGCTGCTTATATTGATCGTGGGTCAGCATTTGTTTCCCGGACTTGTCGGCGAGCACCTTCAGCATGACGTGTATCGCTTCCGCGTAGCAGGCCAGACCCGTCTTGCCAGAGGGGCGCCGTTTGAGCATGCTTGCAAAACTCGCCGAAACATCTTCCTGCGCGGCCTTGACGAGCTCGACGGAGAGCTGCTTATATTTCCCAGACTTGTCGGCGACCAACTTCAGTAGGACATTCACCTCTTTGGCGAGGGCGTTGGCGTCCTGCCCGGTCTTGGCGGGGGAGCTCCGCCGGTCCATGCTTCTCAAATCTCTCCAAATTTCCCGCTCTTTTTTTTGTTTTCTGAATTTTCGAGTTTTTTCTGGCTTCACATTTCACGGAAGTCAAATCGAAGGGAATTAGACAAGAGATGGACGGCTTCAGAAGCAAGCCACCTAAGATGAAGATGGTGCCCTTCAATCTCGCGTCTGTCGCGTCACCTATGCAGGTTCGTTTGCTGCACTGCACTGCTGGTGCTCGCATGCTAACCGCGGAGGTCCCTGCATGCTTGTTCATTGTGCTGCTGTTCGGTTTGCTCGTGTTTGTGGGCAGCGTGCACTCTCACGCATGCTAACGAGACAAATCGACAGGCGGGCGGAGGCACGCCGCTGCTGCAGACGGACGAGGCTGTCGCCTACATGCTCTGTGGCATAGAGGAGAAGATTCGCTCGAACGCTGCGACCAACGCGACCAACGCGAGCAGCAAGCAGCCCGCCGACAAGACTTCCAGGATCAAAGACATGCATGTCTATGGGCTACTTGCTCTCAACCCCGGCCCCGAGATGCTGCCAAAACCTGTGAGGCAAAAGATGCTTGCTAACGTGCCCACATTCCCCAGCACGGCGCCTGCGCCAGAGGCCATATCAGCTGCAGCCAGCACCACCGCGTCTCCCATGCAGGTACTTGGCATGTTTGGCATGCGCGCACGATATGCTCTTGCGCCACTTGAGTTGAACAGGAAACCGCTTTTGCAGGTGGACGCGACCTACAAGCAAGTCCTGTGCGAGAAGCAGAGTTTCCCGCCGAGTGCCATGTCTTCCTCGATGAAATACACGGGCCTGCAGGCGCCCGACGACACGGGCATGCCCTCGATGGCCTCTTCTCCCGCGTCTGCCCTTTCTCTTACCCACTCTGTCGCCGAGTCTGTCGAGTTCACCGAGACCAATCCCGAGGCGCTGCACGGCTTGGGCTTGGGCATCGACGCCATCGAGCAGAAAGCGCCCGACATGGGCATGAACGATACCGAGTCCGAGGGCGAGGGCGAGGAGATCTCCGCGGGCGGGAACTTTGCTCTGTTCATGGCGCAGGTATGTCTTTCTTTTTTTGAAATTCAAGACCATCTTTTATAAAATAAAAGATGGTCTTGAATTGAATTTTTTTTTTTTGAAATTCAAGACCATCTTCCCCAAGTTGTCGAAGATGCTCTTGAATTATTTTTTTTTTCAAATTCTATTTTTTTACATTTTTTTTTTTGAAATTCTCATTTTTTCGTGTCCAGTCCGCTCCTGTGCAGCACCCATTCATCCTTGAGATGGAGACCGTATTTGCAGGAAAGAACATGCGCATGGATACAGCGCCTGACGGCAAGAAATTCGTTTCAATGTTCGAATTCGCGAACATTGTCAATGGTAAGGTCATCAACGATAAGTACGGGAGTAAGACGGTTCAGAGAGTGCTCGATAATCCAAATCACAAGTCCGCGCTCGAGAAGTACGGCATCTACGACATAAGAACTCAACGCGGTTCCTTCGCTCCTGCTATGACCTTCCTTGGCTTGAAGGAACTTCTGTCCAAGTTGCCAGGTGAGTTCGCTGACAAATACAGGGCCTATTGCATCGATATCACCACGCGTGTTGAAGCTGGTGATTCCTCGATGAAGGATGTCATCGACGCCAACGCAGCCTCGTCGAATATACTCAACCAGATGGCCCGTGACGCGCTTCCGCACCTCGCCGCCTCGGGAGGCGCCAGCATCGCCGCGCCGCCCGAGCAGGTACTTGAGCGCGCATGTTTGCTCTTGCTGCACTTACGCTGACATTGGAACCGCTGTGCAGGTGCCTATTGCGCAGGGCGCGGCGGACGTGGGGCTCAAGCGCAAGGCAGATGAAGACAACCAGATCTATGATTGGCAGCAGGACGGGAGGGCGTACGAGGTACAAGTCAAGCAGTACCAGAAGAATAATGACGTCAGGACGAAAATGCTCGCGGTCGCCGAAGCGGCCGTCGTGAAAACGAAGGGTGTCGCCGAATCGAAAGTAATTTCAGCGGTCGGGAACGCGGAAGTGTATGCCATAAAACTCGTCGCGAATGGAAAGAAAGATGTCACTGACGCCGAAGTGGAAAAGATCAAAGCAGAGACAGCTCTGCTCCAATTCGAACTAGAGCAGAAGAAAAATGCGGCAGGCAATGCCCGTGTGGTGCCTGTCGCGATGCTCAAGAAGGGCAAGTCGGTGGCGCCAGCGAATGCCCCCATGGTGCCTCTGGCGATTTACAACAGGAGCACCAAGACGAAGCCACTGACGGAAGAGCAGAAACTAAACAAGCGCAACAAGGCGCAACAGGTGAGACTTGACGCAAAGGCTTACAGGGAGGGCCTTGTTTCTCTTTGAGCTCTTGCTCGAGCCTCGTGTTCAGTAATCTCGTTTTTGTGTTTATTACACCACCTGAAGCTCAATCCTCGCTCTTCGACATGAGATATGCAAACAGAACGTATATATTCTTAGCGGCATAGTATTTCCCGTGGTTGTCGCATAGCAAGATGTGTCTGTGTATCACGAGCCACGACCACGGTTCCGCACTGCACGCCGTGCTGTTGCAAGCCCCTGTGTGCTCGAAGAACACCGGCACGTCGGGTTTGATCTGCAGGATGATCGGCAGCACGTTGATGTCACCAGCAGACAATGCCGTTATGCTCTCAAAGTCGATCTGCCTCTGTCTTGTGTATGTAGGCTGGTGGAAGTAGAGGACCTGTGAGGGGTCGTTGAACATTTCTTTGTACTTGTGCTTGTAAACCAAGATGGATGCAGGTATGCAGTCGGAGACCATGGAGAAGTTATAGAAGTCATGCAAGGACGCTTCGTACTGGAACGGTGACAACTCCTTGACGTACTTGACGATGAGCTCGTCTTCAACTTCGACAGGCTCAGCATCGAGCAGCAGGAAGAAGAGCCTCATGAGCACGTGCAAAATGTCAAAACATTCCTTGCGTGTCTGCGCACTCACAACGTACCATTCGGTTTCTCCCGCCAAGAGCTCATACACCCCCCCCTCCACATCCGCCTCTGGCAACCGCACCTGCTCAGCAAGATGGTCGCCGAGGCGCTGCATGATTACGAGTAACATCAGAGTCATGTCCACGTCCGCCTCGTACCCGGCCATGTCATCGAAATGCAGCACAGATCCGTACTGTCCCTGCAGCAGTTGCAGAAAATCAAGACACTGCTTGCACGAGAACTGCGTGAAACTGTTGCCTTCAACCGTCAACACCTCTGGCATATCCGTCCACTTCCGGTCGCGTATACGGAGAGCGTCGTATTTGCTCAGCATGTATGCAAGCCCAAAACCAAAGGCATGCATGTCGTTGTACTCATCCGTCTCCCTCGGCAGCAGCTCTGCCTGGCTGTGGTTGATCCACGTCAACACCAGGCGTTTGCCTGATTCGAGGCTTGCGGTATCACTTTCGCAAGCACTTATCAATTCCGCGAACGGGAGCATGTGTACCAGCGGTCTTTACTCTTCGTCGTTTGGGTTGAATGATTCTTCTTTCTTGTCGAGTGTCTCGAGTGTCTCGAGTGTCTCGGAATCGGAGCAAGCGTCGTCTGAGGCACTGTCGCTTTCGGAAGCCGATGACGGCACATACTCACGGGTGTTGACTTCAGAGCCCAGTTCGCGTTCGAGCTGCGCCTCCACGTCTTTGAACATTTGCGAGTCCTCGGTACAGGCCTCCCACTGCAAGATTTCTCGGATCTTCTCCTGGGCGCGCTCTGTGCATGCTCTCTTCGGACGGTGCATGGCTGTGCTGGGCTGGAGCTCTGACACGACAAAAATACATCCAGTCCCATAAAAAAATATAGCCCTGTGTGCACATACATATATAGGAACTCCCGTCGAGGAGTATGACCTGCTGCCTGCTATGCCGATACAGTGGTGGCGCAAACAGCGCGGTGAATGAGGTCAACCAGTACATCTCCCAGAACATATGCATGCTGGACATTGACGAAATGGCCTCGCAAGCTTCGGAAATGCTGAGCAAAGTTCTGGACCAGGAGTGCTCGGCGGAGCAGATCAAGATCCACATTCACGAGCATACGCAAGAGCCAAAGATTGTCGTCAGTCTGCTATTGCGGGACATGCGCAAGAAGGTCGACGAGGTGCGACAGTGTACCAGCGTGACAGACGAGAACGGGAGTGTCGTCGTCGACAAAAATAACATGCTGCTCTACCTCAAGACGGTGGAAGTTGCGGCTGGTCTGGCAATGCGTCTGAACTCGTAATCGTCGGGCGCTCCGATGATGCAGCTATGAATCGCTTGAGGTAGCCCGCCACCTCCACCAAGTTATCTTTGTCGTAAATGTCGTTGTGTCCGGCGGATATGTACAGGGGCGAGAACTGGAAGCGTTGTGGGATGTTGGAGTGCAACAGCTCCGCGCTTGAAATGTCTATGACATCATCGGCAAATCCGTGCACGATAGCAACGGGCGCGTGGATGTTCTGTATGGCCTTGATGTTATCGAACAAGACAGCGTCCAATTTGGTCATGATGTACGACGGAACGTGCTTGTAGTTGTCGTCCAGCACCGCGCGGAAAGCCGAGGCCAGCGGCGAAATCAGGACGATAGCAGAATATTTCGAATACACCCTCGACGCCAGAAAGAGAGTGGGGACGGACCCCAGCGACTGTCCGATGAGAATCAGTTTGCTGGGCGGGATTCCAAGTTCACAGCACCTGTTGTACACAGCTTCGATGCTTGAATTCAGGACCGATTCAGACATGCGAGTCTTGCTCGACGCACCATAGTTAGGGTAATCATATACAATCACGTGAGCGTCCAGCATACCCGCAATGCATTCGCACACTTCGTGGCACCCCCCCAGGTCCGTCGCGTTCCCATGGCTGTACAGCACAACCGGTCGCGAGTCCGTGTATGGACTGTGGAGACTCATCGAACTGCTAGATGGGCTGATACACCGAAGAGCCAATGTGTCCCCTCGTACACTCTTTACGAAATGCACACTCGCCTTCTGGTACGATGTCGGGGGGGGCTGGTATATCGTGTCCTGCATGCATCTCTCGACGATAGATTTGGCAAATACTTGACCCATGCGTCGTTCACGCATTCGTTTTAAGTAAACCAAATCCGTTTTTCCAATTATGTGTAGGTGCATATCACTCGTATTTGTATCGCGAGTCTTCGCTCATGTATTCCTCGTAGAGGTCCCCGAGACCCTTTGTGGCAGAATGCACAGCGGACACGCCCAGACCAAGGACCTCCGGGAGGAAGAGGATGGCTGTCATCCATACTCCGTGCATGTGCACGGGCGGGCATATCAGGAGACACACGCCCGACAAAATGCAGATCAGTGCGAAGTTCAGCCGCACGATGAAGTCGCTGTACAGCAAAGTCCGCCGCTGTTGCTTCAGGCCAGAAATCTGTCCGCTCAGGAAATGGCACAGCAGCAGATACGTCACCAGGACACAGTGCTGCTGACTGTGCGCAGTCAGCAACTCCAAGAGCGCGTGTGTGCCTGTCAGGTACAGGCAGCTCTGCATCACATACGATGTAGTGAGGCTGCGATTCGACGTGGAATACAGCAGGCTTGGCAGAACCGACGAAAGCGTGCTGAGACACACCAACGCAAACACGTACCTGTATCGCTCCGTGTTGGAACTCGGCACGGCAACAAAGTCGCTCACAACTGCCATGAGAAGCGTCCAGATCTTCGCAGCCCACGGGCACGTGTGGATAAACAGGATCATACATCCGGCGGCAGTGTCTTTAAATGTTTTATTACAGTAATCACGGATTGTGGGACTGCAGCTAATCAGAATCATACTCGTCTTCTTCCGATGACTCATCAAGAAGAAGACGTCCGTCTATGTCAGTCCTGGCATAACAAGAATCCGCAAAATGGCCACTGCGTCCACAGCGAAAACATCCATCGCCCCGCTTGGGCCCAGCCGTTGGACAGCGCTTCTTAGGCACTGGCTGTGCTGGCTGTGCTGGCTTTCGTTTGGTCTTCGTGGGCACAGTCTTGATATTACACTGCGCCGCGAAGTGTCCAGACCGACCACACTTGAAGCACACTCCAGTCGCACTGCGTAGCTCGGTGGTAAGAGACTGGTATTGACCGTCATCAAGGTCGATCTTGCAATACGACCCTCCACGCACGTTGTCGATACCGTGTTTGAGCATCAATTCCTTAGTTACTCGATCCTCGTGAAGAGGACCATCGACAATTACACTGCGCTCAATCGCAAGCGGGGCATACTTCCGTGTCCAGACGGAACCTGCACCATCCACGTGTTCCTGGAAACGCCTCTGCAAGTTGTGGGTGGTGCCGACATAATACTTTCCGTTTTTCAACTCGAGCACATACAGTCGTTGTATCGACGTGTCCATGCTGACAGTCAGGGTATTAGAGAGAAAATGATTGACATAGGAGAAAATAAAGTTTTTTCAAACCTGTCTCAATTTGAATGTTTCGAAGTGACGTGGCCGGCATGACAGACAATGGTCTGGAAGCCCTGGCCGCGGCGGCCGAAATGCTCCGGAAAGAGTGTGAGGACAAGCCCCCTCCCGACCCGGACAGCGAGCGAGACAAGCGCAAGAACATAGCCCGTGTGCGGCTTTTTGAGCAGACGCGACAGAAGCGGCAGGCGCCACTGTCCACTTGCCTCAAGATACGACAGAAGCGGCAGGCGACACTGTCCACTTGCCTCAAGATACCGCACAAGCCCGTGATAAGAGATGTGGCAGATGAGCTTCTCGGAAAGATCTTGTGGAAAAAGTTTATGAATGCAGGGAAGCTCAAATGGCATCAAGGTGAAGTCGTCAGCGTGTGTCGCGTGAAGAGAGGCAGGTTTGTCCACAGCTTCGGAGCTGGCGTCACGTCGACCGTCAAGTACCTCGTGCTGTATGACGACGGAGATTCAGAGGACATGACCCGCGACCAAGTTCTCAAGCATCTCGTCAAATAGAAGACAGTTATCACTGTGAATCTATAAAACACGCATCACAGAACAGAATGCAAGAGAATGAAACTCCTGTCAGTGAATACAAGATCAAACGTAATCCATATGACATGTCAAGTGACGAGGATGAAGACGATGACCCGCCTGTGTTGCCAACTTTATTGAAGCAGCTAGCGCTTTTGACTTTGGTCAAACAATAAATCATTTCAATGCTTTCAATCGAATACACACATCGTTGAAATTAAAAAAAAATCAGTGACGTGGCGTACAAGCTCTAGAAAAAAATCATTTCAAGCAACTGTAACTGTTTGAGTAGATTTGTGCGTTGCCCGCCATGCTGCATCTCGTTGCCCCGATGCATTACAACACGACCAAGTGCGGGTCGTACATCTCGATGACACAACCGGATGTCGAAGTGCTCGCCATTGCTGTGACCGACATTCCCAACACACAGGCGGAGTTCGATGCGAAGCGGGGTGGTCGAGATTTCATCATCTGCAAATTCCTGGTCGTGGGGGTGGGTCCGCCGGGGTTCGGCAAAGTTCCCTACAAGCACAAGCAGAAAGCCAAGAAGGGCGCTGTCGAGGAAGAACAGGGCAAAGGTCTTTACGAGAGCGTGGAGACGTCTATCGTGAAGTTGTACGCCTATGAAAAGGGCGACACAAACAAAGACAAAGGTGTTCGGTGCGATGACATCTTCGGCGTGCTCTGTCCGGGCTTGTGTCTGACTTTCTTCCTGAGAGAAGAAATGTTCCAAGCGAGCAAGATCATATCCGACAACCCGATTTCCAAAATGCAGTTCGTCTGTCTGCAGGTCGCAAGCAGCAACGTGACCGGGGCTTCGGCGGGCTACCTGCTGAAACTCAAAAAAATCAAGCATATTCCCCCGCCCGAAGACCTGATGCATGCGTTGACGAAGATGCCCCAAACCGAAGAAGCTTACGAAGTCCTCATGGAGCAATATCGCAGTACGCACCCGACAATAAAAGGTGCCATCTCTGACAAACTCGACGTCAAGTACTGCGTGATTTCTTCAATGGGGCGAGACGTGTTTGCTACTTACGATGACGAGGAAGGCTTTGTCATTTGCAACGCTGCAATCAACAACAAAGAAGGTTTCACGGACGAGATTGTCGTGCATCAGAGTCTTGTGTTGGAGTGTTTTGATACGCCGTGTGTGAAGACCGCCTTGAAAATACTCAACATCGCATTGAGCACGGATGCCGTTGTTCTGCTTCTGCAGACAGCACCAGAGACGACCATTGCCCTGAACGAAGACAAGCCGACTGCTCCGAACACAGCGCTTTGTCTCTTATGCGATTACAACAAACTGCTGTTCCTGGACGCTCTCAAGCATTCTGGCGCGCTCGCGTGGGTGCAAGACGAAATGAGGTGCTTCGCGCACAAGACCGCGGAAGAGATACAGGTCGCGACGGCCATCGGCAACATGCAGCTCGTGCTGGTCAAGGACAAGGACTCTGAGTTCAGCACGTTCACGTACACCTGCACCGACGTTGTGTACAAGGACCATGCCAACACCGCCCACCATATTTACGTACGCATCCACGAAGAGGTACACAATCCCGGTGGCGACGACGAATTCACGTCGAAAACAATATCTCATGGAAGGTCCGGGCCGTGCAACAAGATACACATCCTACTGAAACCGAACAACAGCCCAGCCCCCCCGACAGAGTTACTCGCGCTGCAGATGCGTCGCGGAAGCATGAGCATGCTCGGAAGCAAACGCAAGAGGCCGAACCTGCTGCTCGATGATCATTGATGGCATTTGCATTTGTTGATGAACGCCAAGACAGTACCAAGCTGCAGACCAATGATCAGTATACTGCTGTTCGTCAACTGGCTGTCAAATAGACTGTCTGTCGTGTGGTTCAAGCACAGCAGCAGCAAGTAAAACGTCAAGACGTCATATGCAAGAGATAGGTTGCACGACATCAGCCTGCTTGTCGATTGCATAGCATCGGAGTTCAGCAGCATGACCAGAAGCACTTTGCACGATGTCCGAACGGCGAATATGACGACCAGGAATACATGAAACGCGTTCTGGAATGTGTGGTACAACCGCAGACAACACAGCATAATCAGCACAACCATCACATTCACCTGCTTGAGCTCGTCTTTCTGGTCGACTGCCATTTTCCACACGCAAAACACACAATCCCACAGCACATACGCAACGAGATACCAGGTGAGCCAGAGCTCGCTCTGCGTGGCGACGTTCGGTAGGTCAAGCAGCACTGAAACCACTAGAAAAACACTCAGTCCCACGTGCAGTACACACACCTGAAAATATTTGCGAATTGCAAGGGGAATAAATTGTATCATAGGATTCGCGACTTTCGTGTCGCTGTCATGCACTTCGTCTACTTTCACCAATAACACGGCATGTCTGGCCAAGGTAGCAACGGCAAACAAGCACACGCACCCCAGGCATGCGTACTCGACCAACGAAGTGGAGTCTGTCTTGTAAAACATGACCCGGTTGTCTGGATGTTCCACCAGCACAAACTGGGCGCGCCCGTCAATCAAGTCGCACATCGAGACCGTGTACATAGAGCTGTTGACTATCACGCTTCTGCTATTCTTCAGGCACACATCCTGCATGAGAGGATATTGCTGCGTCATAACGTCCGAGTAGATGTACGGTTTCTGCACTGTTTGCGAATTGAACATGTCTAGCTCGGGGCTGTGTAGGCATAAGGAGTTGTCGTTCTGGATACAACTGAAAGAGTTCCAGCCGTTAGACGACAGGTCGTTGAGTTTGTCGTGTCTGAAATACGTAATGGCATTGTTCGTCAAGAGGACGTGCGATGTCTGCAGGCGGATTTTGAGGAACAAGCCAGCATTCCATGGTAAAGGCGAATTCAAGCCGTTCAGCACTACGAATGGCTTCGAATCGAGCTGCAACAACAGGAACGGCATGCCCACACGGGACACATGATTTAAACTGCCGACCACAAATTTCAAATATATTTTTTTTTGATATTTTACTCAAGACATACGTGGCGCGTGCACCTGCAGAATGCGCTTGTACTTTTATCGCGAAGGCAGCTTCCAGCACCATGAACTGCCGACGCGAAGCAGATGTTGTCCACTGCAGCTGGAGCAGGCCATCCGGGCCGCCGCAGACGCCTCCGGCCAGATCAACAGCGTGAGCATACAAATTGGAAACGAGTACATCCCCATTTCGCACATTGACGAAGCCCGTGTGGTCAGCCGCATGATCACTGCCGATCATGACTGTTTCACTGGTCATTTGTACGAGAACGGGTTTGTGGATCCAGAAAGCAACCCAAGGCCTTGCGACGAGATGCCTCAGGATTTGTACCAGCAAAAAGAGCTTTGGAAACTGGAGTTCGAGTACGAGCAAAACGCAGACCTGGGCACCCCCTGTTTTGGAACTTCTGATATGAAGGCTGTCGAGTTCTGAGGGCTTTATTTTATTTGTTTTCAGCATGTGCATGTCCAAGGCACACAGATCCATGCAGCGCTCCTGGAATGTTCTGAAGACCAGACAAGACGAGATTGAGTACGTGAAGAATTTGGCACACGTGATGTACACTGATCCTACCATACAATCTTGTCTTCGACACATCAGCAATGGCTGCCTATCCAACGAGATACATATACACGAATCTGGCAAAAGACTCACTCCCGGCTTCACGGAGCATGTCCTGCCGCATTTCATCAAATTCGCGTCCGACGCGATCAGAATGCATTACATGTGCGGGTTCGTGGCGTATTACACAGAGACACGACACGGAATATGCACGCCGCATACACTGCCGCTGGGTTCGTTCACGTGGCGCGTCGAGCGAATATCTGGAAATGGTAGTGTCTGGCCCTTCACCGTCAAAGTGCGAGGAATAGATTGCAACTTCGAGGAACGCCGTGTGTATGTTTTCATACGGGATGTCTTGTCCACAAATGTGGTGTACTCTCCAATGGAAGGTATCATGCAACTGCTTCTTAACTACGCATCGATTCGCGAAAGTGTCACAAATAACATAAACAATAACGAGAGGGTCAACGTCCTCGTGTCTGAGAAAATTGATATCAAAGACCAAACACTCAACGGAATACAAATGCTCGATGACGCGAGACAATACATGCTGAATGGAAACACTCCTTTGCAGCAGTACGAGCTTGGAGTCCGTCTCACGGGGCTGCGCACAGACACGGTGAACTTGGCAAGAGAAAGCGCACTGAGTTACACCAACACAACACAAAGCAAAGTTCAGCTGACATCGGTCCCTCCCAACAGTCAGGTGACGGCAGTCGCGATGAACACTCCCCCGATGGACGTGCTCAAGGAGAGTTACAAGCAGTACGTGCTTGCATGCCACGAGTATTTCGGAGTTGACGTTTCGCCTACAGATGCAGATACCAGTACGGACGCCATGAAGGCGATACGACCCAGCAGCAATACGCGAGGCATGTGCGAGATGTTGGAGGACTTGACACAACAAGCGTATGCGCACTGCTTCAAGGTGACCCCCCAGCAGGTGCATGTCAAATTGTCGCGTCCGAAACTGGACGTTCAAGTTGCTGACGTCAAGACTTTGTTCGAGTGTGGTATTTTTACTCCACAAGAACTGAAAAAAAGATTTTCTTGACACAAAATCAGCAGTTCTGTGCGCGTGTGTGCAGTCACGTGCCATGGAATACATGATAGAACACGTCGAGAAGGCATTGCACAGCCAAACCCCACATGCAGACCTCATATGGGAGCAAATGAAAATTTACCATGAACTCTACAAACCTGAAAAGCTCGACAAGTACCAGTGCATGTGCACCTTTGTTGCATTTGGGAACACAACAGATCGCTCGCTCCTCATGAGCTGCTTGATGTTCGCACTGCAACCAGAGCTCCTCTACTCTGCTTACGTCAAGTCATACGAAAGCAAGGAGTATGAGACAATCTTGCTACTCAAGAAGAAAATCCCGATGGAGATGCTCGATAGCTTCCTCGGACTCTTCAGGATGAGCACTTGCGTGATCCCGTTCGACGCGCTGATGTCAGACGAAATGGCTACCAGCATCGCGCGAATCCATACCGGCACAAACCAGTACGGAAACTTCCACTCGAAATACAACACAAACCTACGCCGAAAGTATTACTACAGACGGCAGTGTCAGAGGAAAAAAGTCGAACTGGAGCATGTCCTGCAAGTCACAGGACTACCCTTTTCCCCCGACAACATGATCAGACTGTACCACGAGCTGTCCGTGTCGCGCTGTGACAACGCCAGCATGCGTGCGAGGATACGGACCTTTCAGCAGGGCGTCGATGCGCTGCGCATGTAGCCATGTCGGATGAGAAATTTGAGCTTGTTCTCGGTGTCCGTGATAACAGAAGGACTTACCCCGTACAGACTTCGGAGGTAGCACTCTCGGGGGAGCAGGTAATGTATGTTTCCAATTTTCGGCAGGATGGTTTCGCTGTGACTGTACACGCCGGTCCGCATGAGGTACATCAGTCCAAAAACCAGCTGGCGGTTGTTGTACTTGAAGCTCCGGAAGCAGTGGCTATTTTGTATGGTGGCTACAACTGGAGTCAAAAACCGAGTACACACAGACACCGCACATTTCCGTACTTCAATGTCGAAGTCCGGAGGGATGCGTCCTCCAATTTTGTGTATGATGGTGACCATCACGTCTATTGCGTTTTCTACACACACGTTATCCGAGAACAGGTGCTGCAGGAATTTTGATTCCACAAGTTCCGCGAATTTCTCGCGTTCACGTGCAAGGCTTTCTTGTGCGTTGCTGGACATCAACAACTCCTCAACGTACACCTCGACATTGTTGTCCAACTCATTTTTTATTCGACAGTCAGTCGGTAAACACGTATCGGTCCATTCATTTGTCACTAGCACTTTGCTCAACACACATCCAGTCACATTACAAATGAAACTATCCCCTGTGTTGCTTACTTCCTTGCATTTCACAGAATCACACTTGTGAATCCCCCCACATATCAAACACCCAGCTTTGTCAAAGTCTATTTTCTCCCATTGACATCGATGGTACTTCTCTGTATTTTCTGGTAAAATAAACGGTCCTCTCAAAATTCTCCAGATACCATCCATGTCCTACACGATCTGTCCTAGGACTAGTGCATAATTTACCTAAAATTCAAACGATAGAATTGCCGAAACGACAGGCGTGACGTCAAGGTCTTCTGCTGCTGCGTGTGCGTGCACGAGAGCTGGAACAGCCTCTGTCGGGCCTGTGCCAACTGCATGAAGGCGTCGCCAGTCTCATCGAAATCGTTCAGTACACTGCATGAGCTCTCGAGGGTCGTCGTGTACTGCCTCAATTCTTGCAGCGTGATCAAGCTTGCGTCGCGCTCACGGATGACGTCGTGTATAAGCTGGCTCTTCCTGCGTCGACTTGTGCCTGCGTGTATGCGGTTGCGTTCCAGCCTCGTTTTTCCAAACAGCGTCTGCATGGAAGTGCGTACCTCGGGTGTCTGCAGTTTCTGTATGTTTTCCTTGTGCGCCAAACAGCGCAGCTCGAGGTCGCGGCTGCATTCCGCATCTGGCACGTGACACTTCACCTGACCAATGTACGTGGCGTAACCTTCAAAGGTGTCGGTAATGTCGTTGAGTTCGACCAGCAGAAGCTCCACAAACATCCGGTCGGCATCTCGCGACTCCTTTACAGACACCCTGTTCCTGGCTTGCGTGTTCTGTTTTGTGTTCGCAGATTTGGTCGGTTTGTCTGCATCGATATTCCACATGGACAGTAAGATGTTCTCGACATGCACACCGTCCGTCTCCGCAGGCAACGTCCGGTCGGCGGAGTTTGCATCGACAGCGTATTGCAAGTTTTCGCAGAAGAATGACATCGCCTGCATACTGCAGATTTTTTTGTTCGTGTGCTGCACAAATTTGACTGTATTTGATTTAATTTCGGATTTTTTTTTCAGTGACGTGTTCCAAAAAATCATTCAAATACGGGTCTGTATTTCGTACGTCAGCTCCAACCTCAAGTTGATACTGTGCTGCTGGCGAGAAAGCTGCTTGATGTAGTTTGTGATTGTCTCTGCATTGTCAGTAGCCAGAATCTCTGGTGGGATGGTGTTCAACAAATCATTGCTGTTCAAGATCGAACTCCACTCCTTATGATGCAGGCGGTGCACCTGTACACTGAAGTTGTTAAGGTCTCGTGTTGCGACCTTCGTTAGTATTTTACTGCGCAGAGCACTGCAACATGTGTTAAAAACCTGGCGCGTGATCTTATACCACTCACCATCGATGAGTTGTTGCTTGTCGATGTCGGCGTTGAGCAGATCTTTGTTCGTCCGCAGAATCTCAACCACTGGATGCTTCTTTGACATGAACAGGTAATTCTGGTGGCTCAGCTCCATCACCCCTTCCTTCTCGAGGTTGTTGGCGTTGTAAGACGGATACATCTCGCGCCACTGCGTCGCTTCGTTTGATCCCGGCTCGGCCTCGAAGAGTGTGAGGGGATACGGGTTGTGGGTCTTTGCAAACGCAGTGATTGCAAATTTGTTCCCATGCCGCGTCGTCTCGTCCGCCGGAATGCATGAGAGACTCACACCCAGGTGGATCGGAAAGTCGTTCTTGTGCTCTAGACATACAACCTTATGCAAAACAGCATTCTGCAAGCATGCTGCCGTCAGGCCCACGTCTGGTATGTTATCAAACACGTCAGACACCCCGAGGATCTCACCTATCTTTGCGTTGTTCGGCGCCCACAGTGCCGCATCCGGGCCAGACTTGGCAAACTGCTGCAAGCTTCCCGTCACATCGACGCTGAGCCTCCGTTTGATGAGGTGACTTTTGTTACTCAAGGTGGCCATGCAGTGGAACGCATGCTCTTAAATAGTACATGCATTTTTTTGTGGTAAAATTATCACATATAATAAGCATTAGTTCAAATCGCGTGGCAGGTTTATGATGCACATGGACGTCTACCGAAGCAGCGACAATGTTTTCGAGGTGCCTTCGTTCCTCGAGTCCATACTGCGTGATGACGGCACAAATCTGAACAACATACTGTTCAACTCAGCCAAGCAGACGTCGCACAACCCCATTTTCGGCATCGTCTTGCATACAGACACCGACGACAATTGGGGCACAAGCATCAGGAAATACCAGGCGACAATCTGCTACGACCTGCGATTTCTGTCCATCGCGGAAGATTCGGGTGAACACAAGCAGTTGCTGTCCATTTTTCGCAACATCATGCAATGCAGGGTCAATATACTGACCTTCTCGAGCTTCGAAAGGGCGTTGGCTCTGTACACGAGTCTGTTCGACCTGTTCAAGGACAAGACCGAGTACTGTGCCGTGTTTCGTCGCGAAAACAGCAATATGGTTGACATGCACCTCCGTCTCGTAATGCAACGGTTCTTGCAGAGGGACACTGTCGAGGACGCCCTCTGGCGCTGTGAGGTCGGAGGGGGCTGGTGTGAGTTTTTCCAAGACCAAGACAGACTGTACTGGTACCACGACTATGTGATGTATATGGTGGATGTGGCCAGCAGGGGCGGGTACAGCATGAGCAACGTCGAAGCGGCAGCGGTGGACATAACACAAGCCAAAACTGTCGAGCAGACACACGAGCAACAGGCGACGACACGCGCCAAGCAGTCTCTCCTGGATCTGCTGAAAAAGGCGTACAAGTACAGATTCCATTAATGTATTTTTACGCTTTCAAACGCACTTCAAGCAGTAGTGACACCGCCGCTGGTCCGCGAGCATGACCATCAACTCTGAATGGGTTTCCATTCTCAAGACAAGTCACGCGAGCGCGTTCACTCAATCCCTCCCGACCACGCCGGTGTCGTGGTTCGTCGACGGGCAGATCAAGCTCATGAAGGGGGCGTGGATCACCACGTGGGAGGTATTCTTTCGCATGCAATTCGTGCGCACGATAGACCGCGCGTTTGAAAGCGGCGCACGCGTGGTGATTATGGGATTCGATGATTACACACACGTGCCGGAGTGCAAGGGCATGACGCAGCGCAAGCGCAACAAGGTAGCCAAGGACTTTGCGTACGACTCGGCGAAGGGACTTCCCGAGGAACCACCAGAGGACTGGAACGCAGCGATGCGCAACCGGACATTCAAGATCGCCGTCATAAACTTCATAGTCAAAAACATCAAGTTGCACTACAGAAACTGCGACAAGACTGTCATCGTCGACTGGGTCGGCGTTCCCGTCGTGCTCGGCAGACAGCTCAGTGCCGATGCACGCGAGCTTCCCGACTGTGTCTTGGACCCGACAGGCAAGCGGGGGGAGTGCGACATCAAGGCGTTTGCATGGACCGCTTGGGGCCCGACCTTGATCGAGTCGACGGACGGCGACTTCATCCCGCTCGCCTTGCTGCAGACCAGCATAGACAACACCAAACGCATCTTTCTCGAGCGCATCCACACGCGCATCTCCGCAAAGCGCACGGCAGACGGAACCAAGAAACGTCAAATGGAGTTTGTTGACATATCGAGTCTGCACGCGCACATACACACCCTGTTACCCCGCCACAAAGAGCCGATTCAGACACTCGCCATGCTGATCGCACTCACGGGCTGCGACTTCTGTCAATCACTGCCGGTGATTGGCCCCGCAAAGATGTGGGCGGCACGGCATTTGTTCCGAAATGTCGACGTTACGGCAGAGCCCGGGGCGCTCGCCGCGATATCTCACGCGTACACGAGGAATTTCGCCACACACATTCCGGTGAGCAAAGAAGCTGACATCACCGATTCTGCATCGTCAGCAGAGCGTGCTGCACACATGTACGGGACGACGGCATCACACATACAGCGCAGCGTCAAGATAGCGCCGAAAACACAAGACCGCATATGGCCAGCAACACACATGCAAAACCACGTACGCAACGCCATGTGGACTGTGCTGCAGTACTGGTCCCGACTGGAGCTGTACTCCGATCCAACGCTGCCGGATCACGGATATTACAAAGACGGCAAGGGCGCCTGTCATTTCAAAACGCATTAATGACAACAGAGACATCGTTCATAGCGATTTATATAAAAGACGCACTCGTCACGTATATGAGGATCCAGCGCCCAATTATTGTGAGGGAAAATCACAACGTCTATGGACACGGTTTGGAAATGACGCAACATCAGCAGCATCTGTATGAGTGTGTACAACCCCTACAAGGACAAATTACATGGAGTAGCGACAGAAACGATGAAAACGGCAAACGACCTCGCAATAATTTCGCATATTGGCATAGAAAAGAGCCACCGGATACAGACAAAGCCAGAGAAGCCGAAGCCAAAAAAGACGATATTTTCATGCGAGTAGAATCGTTATTGGGGGTTTTTGTAGTGATTATATTTGTCCTTGCACTTGTACTCTGGAGCTACAAATTCAGCAATAACGTATTCGTAATCAACGGGGTATACCTATCACAATTCGTCCTGGCTGGAAATACGTATACGATGCAGGACGCTGGTTTTACAAATCCAGTGCAGTGTTTCGCGATTGCCTCGATACTCATCAGTACATCCCTGTTGGTTGGATGGCAACAAAATAGAAAACTCAAAACGTTCGCCAATTGGGTTGTGACAGCCCTGTTTGTATCGATTTTTTTGCTACAAGTTCTTGCTGCGGTTATGCATCTTACCATGTTTGAGGATCCTAAAGCCATGAGTTTTACAAGCGTGGGTTTGCTTTTTTTGCACATCGTTTCAGCTATCTTGACGATTGGTATTTTTGTTTTTCTATCCTATCTGCCAGAAGAAAGACCTGATCCGACATTTGAAACGGAAAATAACTTCTGGTTGTGTGTTGTGGAGGACCTGAACACCATCGTTGCTTATGCACTAATTTATCGAGCATGTGATTCTCAAGTCTCCATACACGACGACACTACCACTTTTTTTGATGTGATGTGTATCGTCTTGATCGGATTCCTACAGCATATCGCGAACATCCTGATGATTTTTCATGCACACATATATGCCAGTGGTGACAAGACATCAGACACGCTGAACAACATTGCTCGAACAAGACTGCTCTTGTTCTTTGCGATCGGACTCGTCACGATATTCCTGTACTTGCGAATTGCGCCGACCTACACTGAATACCCCGCCGGTGTCATGTTTGAGGTAACTCGATCCTTGGCATTAATAGCCTTCATCTCCATGAACTCATTGCACAGTTTGTTTTTCGAGCTGCAAGGCTCAAAAACCACTGTTGATTGGCAGTCATCGCCCGCCTGGAAACTCATGACCACTGCGTTCATCACACTCGGATCCTGCATTTTATTGGTACAATACGTTGCAAACCACATCAGCAACAATAACTACAAGGACCTCTATGCTACAACCTGAAGTTCTCAATGATGTCCACAATTTCGTGCTTGGGCATCTGGAACAGCTTCGTCACCTGCTCGTCGGTCATGGCCCCGGCATGGTTAGCCTGGAACGCAAGATTGATCCATTGACTCAGCGTGAAATCAAAGTGCAGCATGACATGCGGACTCATACCTTTCGCTCGCAGCTGCTCGTACGTGACCTTCATCTGCGACAGCTGCTCCGCCGGCCACCGCATGCCCCACACCTCGGCAAGGTCCGCGTGCAGGTGCGTGAACGGGTTCACGGGGAAGCACGTCATGTCCGGGAGGTCTGCCAGCTGCAGGGCGCCGCGGTTCACCCACTCCTGCGCCGACGGCTGGATCGTCATGAGATCCCACGGCGACAGCCCGATCTCCTGGCGCAGCCGCCGCCACGAGTAGCACTTGGCCGTGATGTCCTCCCAGACCAGCACGCGCCGCGGCTGGTCCCACAGACCGTAGAACCGAATCGATTGCAGGGCAGAGATTTCCATGCGTTCATTTTCTTTCTCACTAATAGGTTGCTGTCAGCATTTGAAAATCTGAGTGTCGCTGAATATGAGTTTATAATCTTGTACATGATATTTTGATATCAGTTTCATTTTTGTGTCAATAAAGGTCAAACCAGGTTTGCTCTCTCGAATCAAATAATATATAAAAGAGTATTCGTTTGCAGTGCATGAGTAACGAGATGGATAGGAGAGGAATGCCACCAAGACCGTTTTTTTATCCTCGCACTCCTGACCAGGGACGAGACCGCACAAATGATCCAGCAGCGAAAGTAAAGAATAGAAACCCACCATATAACGTCAGCCATCCTGACGATGCGGTACGGGATGAATACGAAACAAAATATCAGAAAGATTACTATTCAGAAAGACCTCTGAATTATAATGACCGAAATTATGCAGAAAGGACAATGTTTGAGGAAAGAGTGCAATCGACACTCGGTTTTAGTGTCAACATGGTGGCTTTAAAAATACTTGCTCTAGAAACGGAGGAATATCAACAAATTGTTACAGTTATAATGGACAAAGTTTCAAAATTTCTTGATATGACATCCTTGAATGAAGCAGACGATTACCAGGAAAGTGTGAAGAAACTATGTGATCAAATAGTTGTGCAAAATCTATATGATCAAATAACTAAAAATTTTAAAACGTTGAAAAACCATCAGAAAATATGGCTTATACAATGGATAAAGGCGAAATTAAAACAAGTCATTGCAAGCAAAACAAAGTGAGAGTCAATCTGCATTAGTTCATGCACTGCAAACTAATTTTCTTTTATATATGAAGACGGTAAAAAATATATTTCAGTCACATCCACGTGTACTGAAACCCCCCCCACCCAATGTACCACATCACCCCCCAAGAATTCACGGATCTCGTGCGCCTCAGCGACAGCTGGAGCGACCTGGCGCGCCGCTGCGGCAAGCCGCTCAAGTTCGGGCGCTTCTGCACCAGCCGGTGCGTCCTGGCCCTGAAGCAGAAGGTCCTCAGCCTCCGGCTCGACACGCAGCACTTCACCTCGCGCAACACGCGGCCGGACGTCCCGGACGACGCTTTCCGGGACTTCGTGCGCGAGAGCACGAAGCTCTCCGAGCTCATGCGCAAGTGCAACTACTGCTACAGCAGCAGGCACGCGCGCGCGTACTGCACGCAGCGGATCAAGGACCTGCGTCTGCCAGTCGCCCATTTCCGGCTCCGCAAGTCGCCCGCCAGCATGAAGCCGCGCACCTCGACGAAGCTGCACGCGGTCGACGACGAGAGCTTCCGGGCGCTCGTCTGCGACAGCAGCAGCTGGTTCGCCCTCATGCAGAAGTGCGGCTACAAGCACAACTTCCGGGACCAGAAGTCCAAGTGCATGCGCCGCGCCGCCCTCCTCAACCTCGACACGAGCCACTTCACCACCCGGTGCGGCGGCCTCAAGAAAAAGGCCGAGCTCGTCTTCGTGCAAGACGGCCGCTTCCCCAACGTCTCGCTCAAGCACCGCCTCGTGCACGACTTGCACTGGCCGTACGCGTGCAACAAGTGCAAGAACATGCACTTCACACAACGCGACGGCGTCATCATGTGGATGAACGAGCCCGTCACGCTCCAACTTGAGCACAAGAACGGAAACCCCACAGACAACCGCATCGAGAACCTCGAGCTGCTCTGCGCACTCTGCCACTCGCAGACCAGCACGTACGGGGGCAAAAACACGAGCCACGCCCGCGCCAAGCGTGCGTGGATTGAGGACGTCGCGCCAAGCGTGCGCGGATTGAGGGCTCACTTGCAGAGCAGCGTTTTCAGTGCATTGTCCAACCCGTCTATATCGTCCGGCTCGGGCGCATGATGCGGGTTCACAACCTCCATCACGAGGCGCGGGGACACCACTTGCAGCTCATCCTCGGCCGTCCGTGCATCCGCGCGGTCCTCGGTCATGTCCTTGTGCGAAATCAGCACCGTGTCGTAGCCCTTCATCATGTCGAGGTGCATGGCATACTTGTGCGCGTCTACCTGCTTGAACTGCATGAATCGCCTCGTGGTGTAGTAGTTCACGATCAAGTCCGCAAACATGCGCATGAGCATAAAGTCGATCTGGCTGAGCGCCACAAACAGGTGGATGGTGCCCATGATGATGGCATACATCGAAAACGTCTGCACGATGCACACACACGTCCACTTCTGGTACGGGAGATACATGTTCTTGTGGTCCTGGATCGTGTTCGTGATCCACGGGCCCACGCTGTCAGACGTGAAGTCAGCGATGCACGTGCTGATGAACGTGTACAACGCCACGCACCCCCACTTGGTCCACGTGTCCAGCTTGAAGCCGAAGAGCACCGTCTGTGGATTCGGCCCGAAACTCAGGAACGGGCTCTCGTCGTCCACCATGATGCAGATAAAAATAATGCATATCGTGAAGGTCCAGCAGGCAATCAGCATCGCAAGCACTCGCTTGTCGTCAAAAATGGCATCGAGGCTCATGCTTCATTTTACAAACTCGTTAATAAATCCATACGCAATCACCAATATTCAGGACGCATTTGCAGTAGCGCTCTTCAAATCTATCTGCTTTTGTATCCTGTTTGCATATACAGGAATGCTGTTCAAATCTATCTGCTGTTCTATCATGTTTGCATCGACCGCAGTCTCTCCCAATCCTTGCAGCTGCCCTACATATAATGTGTTCAGAAACCAGAAAAGGAGCTTTGGTTTGATTTCTGGTTCTGTTTCATGTTCTTCCGGCACTACCATCCAACACGATATATACACCAAGGTTTTTGTGACGCCGCCAAAATACACATAGTGATCTGTCTTACTCTTCATGATCAAAAGGTCATCATCGTATTCAGTCAGGGCTGTGAGGCGCAGAGCATCTGTGACTAGTGCGATATGGTCCGTAAAGTAACGCCTCACTGAAGCGTCGTCGTCGAAATCCAAGCTTGCTTTCAATCCACTTCCTGCCGGTCCATTTTTAAGAGGAGATGCTTGGAATTTTACTTCGAGATCCCTCTGAAATTGAACTGTATCTTCCGGCGACCAAGCCACCAGATCAATGTGAGGCCTATTCTTGTCGTGATGAATACCCAGCAAAGTCATCGCTGAGATCAGGTCGGACGTGCGACCCATTCCTGATCGCGACGCCTCTTTTATATGTGCGCGACCGCACACAACATTCAAACCGTGTCGCTGCTCCTGTACACATTCATTGCAAACACGGCATCGTCTCTCAAGTTGTGTCGCAAGAAATTCGAGATGCTGCAGCCGAGAACGACGGGAGATTTCTTGCAAGACTTGAAGAAATACCGGGCAATGAGAGTTTCGACCGTGTCCGTATGTTGGCACTGTGCTATTTCCAGGATGAGCGCCTGCTCGTCTGCGTCAAACAGTGTGAAGTAGTAGTTCACAACGTTGCCCTCTACACGAACCAGTCTGTGGCAAACTCCGCTGATGATCCGGCTGTCTATCTTTTTCGGGATCGTGTTGCTCAGGGTGTTGAAGAACCAGTGCAAAATCTGCACTGGCGAGATGAAAGGCAGGGTGTGGCGCCGGTGCATGATCCAGTTGTAGCAGGCCGTGCATGCCACCACACGGCCTGCACACTCGTTCTTGTCTGTTGTCGATTGCTGGTACGCCTCTTGGCATTGGTTGAGCATGTTGCGCATGGTGCTGTGGAACACGTCGGTCGAGCACAGTATCTTCTGCTCCGTCAGCATGTCACCCACGTCCTCGCAGCTCATCTCCTTTCGACTGTACGTGCACGTTTCGCCACAGAAGAAACACGCCCGCACGTGCCCGGGCAGCACTATGAACGCCCACGTGTTGCTCGTGGCGGCCTTCAGGGAGGTGTAATAAGAGACATCATACAGCACCATTGATGTGAGCGTCCACGCCACGTGTTTGCAAAATCAGTTTATTTTTTTTCCGTTCCGTCAAAAAGTGTGTCTGTGTTATGGCATGGCAGTTGATCATTTTTGTGCTTTTTGAAAACTCGCAGTGTGTTATTGTGATGTGAGCATGGACCACTACACTTTTCAGACACAAACTCTTGAAGAATCGGAATCGCAGTATCACATTGCTGCCCAGGACCTTGCCCACCAACACATGCTTGTTGTGTATCTTCAGCACTTCAATGGTGTACTCCGTCGCAAGGACCATCGACAAAGGTCGGCGTCCACGCCGACAGGCCAAAGTGCCAAAAAAAACTCCTCACACGGCAGCGCTCGGCGTCGTCTCGCGGAGCGCCAACTCATTGTTGTGCTGACGGAGCTTGTCGCGCAAGGATTCCATTTTTACTTCCCAGAGATGCATCTTTTTTGTTATCTCTACGATGCGACTTTCGAGGCTCTGGAAGCTGACGCTTTTGTACGGACGGTGGTGTCTTGGCTTCGCGGTCTTCTTCTTGTTGGGTTTCGTGACCTCGGAATTCTGGAACTCCAGCGACGCAGTGGACTCCATCTTGTCCCGCGAACGAAACAACGCACAAACGCTGGAAATTTCATAAAAAAACTTTTTTTTTAAGCATTTTCGGCGTGTGTGCGGGCGTGCCTGCGTTCTTGCAGGTAGGACTGACATGAGCTGACATATATGACCTTTCATATGCTGTATTATGCGACTGCATGTCTTGCTACGTCTATTCAGTGTACTCGATCTGCCTGTATAGTGTACCAGAATACATGCAGAATACGTAACGCCGTGCTGTGTAGTGTACCAGAATACGTAACGCCGTGCCTGTGTACTGATCGAAATATGTAACCTATACTTCTGACTCTGTACGCAGGTCGCCGTGCTCTGGTCGTCACACAGGTACGTTCACCTCGACTTGAGAGTCCATTGGGTGCGAGTCCCAAGAGGTTGACGCCAACAAAAAGATCATCACCGCCCTGATCACGTCCCCTGGCAAAGCGTGAATTTCGGCTCCGGCGCCCAATCTCCCGTGCTGACTCATGCACACCGCTAGGGTGTATTCACAGAGCTTGTGCTGGGGACAGATCAGCCACGTCTCCCCGCTGGCATCTCTGCATCTGAAAAAGTTCTGTCGCATCACTCGCATCAGGTGACTCGTGCATCCCATCAGCACTGCATCCGCCAAGACTCGGTGCAAAACAGCAAGCAAGTGGGCCCTGTCAGGTGCCGCAGTGGAGTGGATGTAGTCTCGATTTGCGATGTCCAGACGGAGACATATCTCGCGATGCGTCGTGCATGCGTAAATCGCTCCTCGATTCTTCGTGGACACCAGGTTTTTTTTGATCGACGTCTCAAGCACCTCTTCAAACGAAAAGATTCCGAGCATGAGCCGGTCGTACTCGGACCACTTTTTGGTGACGTGTTTCTCGTTCCAGATGTCTCGCAGCACCATATCGACCTGCCTCGTGTATTCGTCCAGTACCGCAGCACACAACCTCACGAGCTCATGCACGGACGAATACTTGACGATGGGTGCCCGAACACAAATCATGACGGCATCGGGCATACCGTTTAAGCTTTATTTTTGAACTATCAAAAATATAATTTTGACTGGATGTGTTAAAAGACAGACGCCAACCCACCATGGCAGCGAAGGACACCCTCGGACATGCGATAGCACACGTCATGCGCAGAACGATTCCAGAGCACACGCTCTTGAATGTGCCCGAACCCGATAAGGTCCTGCTGCAGAATATCGTGCACTTGGTGCAGGACTCAATCGCAGAAGTAAACGTCAGCCTCATGGAAGTCGAGAAGGGAAATGAGATGTACAACATCCGACTTCCGATGTCCATGCGCACATTCATCGTGACGCTGGAACAGCTCCGTCAAATCCAGACATACTCTCCCGCAAGAATAGCCGATGTGTCTGTGGTATTGACCGGTGACGCGCCATACATAACACTGCGAGTCACAACAGAAACGCGACCCTTGATGTACTCAGAGGTAGACATCATTCGTATCAGAAAGAGGCGGTGTGTCCAGTGAAAACTTTTGTCTTGTATCTTCAGTAAATCTGACATTTCGAGTTTTGCTCCCCCCGGGCTTTTTTCCCGGGGGGTCGTGCATGTCCTTTTCTTCTTGAGGCGCCACGGAGGAGTCTTCTTGGGCCGGGGGTTTGTCCTCGGGTTTGTCCCCCGCGGGCTTTTTTCCCGGGGGGTCGTGTATGTCCTTTATTTCTAGACGCGCCACGGAGGAGTCTTTTTGTGCCGCCGGGGGTTTGTCCCCCTGGGGTTTGTCCTCCTGCAGTTTTTTCCCGCTGGGTCCGTGTCTATCATTTTTTTCTGGAGACAACAATGAGGAGATTATGGATGTGTCTCTGTATTCAAAACACAGGATTGTTTCTTCATCGAAAATCGCATAAATCTTGACTCCGTCCCTCAGAAATTGTTGATGCCGAGTTCGTAATATGTCCAAACTCATTTGAGCAGGCCATATAGGCTTGCAATAAATAATAGATTCATCATCATCCTCATCATTGTATATCTCAACACGAAGTTGTGTCTTGTATTTGTATGTTTTCCCTCCAAAATCCACGCCTGGCGCTCTTAATGTCGCTTGAGGGTCTCGATAATCGATATATAGTGCATCCTGAGCAGTCAAGAGTTTGCTGTTGTCGTCACGATCCGGTGTTTGTTCGTCTACACCCTCAAATTTTTCTTTTTTCATATTCCATGACTCCACGCTTTTCTTGTATTTTTTCATTAACTCTTGTTGTAGGATCCTTTTTCCGCGTGTTGCTTGTTTTACTTGCAAAGCAGACCAAGTTTGGTATTCTGGATCTGTCGAATTCTGGTGTGTTACATACCATGTTGTTGCTGTAGGAGCTAGCAACCCTTGTATTGCTCCCAGCACGGTGCCTGGTGCAGGTGGATCCTCGTCGTCTGATTGGTCTGAAGGTCCCTGCTCTTTTGATTCATCAGTTTTCACTGTGATCTTTTCTCGGCGAAGGTAACCATACGCCTCATTTGTAGATAACTTCTTCATACACTGCTTGATTACGATTTGCGTGCCGACAGGATAAGTCGACAGTAGAGTTGTGTATGTTGCGCTCTGATTATTTTTGGCTTCACATGCAAAGTCAATGGCATTTTGAAGACTGAAAATACCAAGAGTGCGGAAGAAGATGGCGGGAGACGCATATGCAGAACATGCCTTCCATTTGCAACAGTCTGTCAGAAAACCTTGAAATTCGTCAGTTATATGCGGGTTATGATCATCAGTGCTCCTGCAGATTTGCTGTAGCAAAGATTTTTCGTTTTCCTTGAACATCTCCACGCGCACCGGAAGTGTCGACACTCCTTTGATTGACACCATCAATTCATACACCATTTTTTTGACGACATATCGTTTCGATGCCCACTTGTAGTCCAAGCGACGATTGACGAGACATTCAAATTGTTCTACGGTAAAATACGCAAGAGGTAACGCCAAATAGAAAAAGCCATCCGTTTCTCTCAATGCACACTTATTTCCCTTACTTGTCGCTGCATTTGGGGCGGTTTCTACACATGTTACATTCATCATATGTTTTTTGAAGCGCAATGCCATAGTCGCGTTACCTGGACGTGTACGGACACTCACCGGACTGTGTCCATTGGTGAGGTTCGTGTTCATGGTGCCATCGTCCCCATACCAAGCAGTTACATGTGACAGATGCATTGGATAAACGAACGAAGGTTCCAAATATGCTCTCGTGAGAAGGGTGTCTGGTCCTCTCGGTACAGCAAAACATGTTATGTTAATACAACCTACCGTACAATCATATGTTCGGAGTAAATCTTGTCTTGTAAACGGAAATTGTAATTCTACCGTTACATCAGTCAGCTTGTTCAATTCAGTCAACAGATTTGTGACCCTTAGGTCAAAATTAGTGTCGCTGAACATTTCGTTTGTCGGCAGTGACTTGATGTTAATCCCAATTACAAAATCATATTTCTTCTTTGTGTCTAATTCTAATAGATCTTCGAGAATTGTCCTTGCAGTATTTCTCTGATACATGTTGTGTTGTATGATGAGCATGCCTGCAAACATATGTGCCTTGAACATGTCCTCGATGAATTCACCGACTTCGTCTGTAGGGGAATCGTTCATTGCAGCGAAGACTGCGCATCCCGACGATCTTTTATTCAGTGATTGCGCCTGTATCATGTATTGATACATTTTATGAGCGTTTTTGCATCCCTTAGTCTCACTTTTGCCGCTATCTCTGTCGTGCGCGTCACCTTCATAAAATATTACCATCTCATTATCCTCACCCAATTTGAGGTTGAACATGCCGTCTGGGCGATTCTGATGTCTGATGATAGCAGCTCCTCTGCTGGTATCAACTCGAATAGATTGGAAATTGTAGTATTTGTCAACCTCACTACCGACCAAGTTCAGTTTCGCGGCGGTCGTGCTACTCTGTCTGTTGCGACACATATTTTCTTTCAACTCAACGCCTTCGAAGGAGGTAAGATTGCGTAACGCCGCCTCCATCAGTTCAAACGTCATCCAGGGGTCCAAATCCTCATTGTCAACAAGACGCGATAGCATTCGACTTTTATCTACGGTGCCAAAAGTATCGTGCACATACTTTGTGATATCCTCCACCAGCTTCAGACTCTCCATGTTACGTAATTCTGTAACCATTAATACGTGCACGCACGATGATTACTTTGTGTGTCAGCTGTCGTCCATGCACTGCAGGATGTCAGCTGTCGTCCATGTACTGCAGGACGGTAGACACACACATGCTGTACAAGACGTGCAGGTTCAGCTGCATGTTGATCGTCAAAATATCATATTGCATGTGACAGCACACCACAGCAATGTCGTGCGGCAGGGTGAATTGATACTCGCCCAGTTCATCGGAGACCAAGTCATCAGAGCACAGCGACGTCGCGATGAGTGGATGAGTGAGAGAAAATCGACATGCTCTTAGTCCTACTCGTTTCATATTTCTGTTGAATTGTCGACGGAAGCTGTGATGGGTTCTGAAGACGTCCTCTGTGTCTGCCTCGGCAATGCACGGGCTTGTCAGCGTGACGATCTGTCCCGTGTCTAGAGAAAAGGGCATGAATTCCACGCACAGGCGCAGGTCCGTCAAGAACACCTCAGGTGCAAATTCCAAAAGCTCGGCCTTTTCCTCGCGTGATATGTGCTGCAGGTACACACTCTTGATGTTTTCAGGCACACACGCCAAGGACAGTTTCGCGTGCGCACCACTTCTGCACAAAGGACATGTCATGTGATTCGTCAGGAAGTGCAGCACCAGGGCACACGAGTTGAACGTGTGCTGGCATTCCAGCTGCATGCAATCGTAGCTGCACCCCGCCGAGTCCCATGTGCCTGCCACGCCGTCTATTTCGACTTCTTTACAGGAATTGTGGAATATGTTGCACTCGACGCTGCCGTCCGTCGAATGCAGCATCACTGTCATCGACTCGTTCTCGACACTGCACAGCTGCATAGACGTCGTCAGCAAATACGCGCTCATGCCGCCCTGGGCGATCTGGTTAATATAGACGAGACGCCAGATTGCAAATGTTTCTCGCGATATTTTGATATAAAGCACCGCAGCCTCCACAACATGACAGCGCGAGTGGCAGCCTTTTGTGAGCGTTGCGTCGCATACACAATCTTGTTTTTGGTTTGGATCATAACTGAAACTTCAACGAAGAAGATATTTAAGCCATAAAATGCGTGTGCATGCTGGCTTCGCTAGGCTCCGCCACACACACGCGAGTCGATTCGGCCGCCAAGCACATCCGACAGTGCAAAATCCACGAGCGGCTTATGTCGCTGTGGCACGGAGACCCAGACCCTGAAGCGATGCACAGACAGAAGAACAGGTACGCGACCGTCAAGGACGACTTGGTTCTCAACGTGAACGAATCTCTGGGCAAAACATGCACGCCCACGGAAGCATATCCATCTGTTATGTCCAACTTTACCTCGATGCATCCCGAGGTCCAGCAAAAGATCATAGAATGGTACTCCAAAAAGACTCCGGTGGAGTTCTTCATGTGTTATAACGAAATTTACGAGGATAAGCAAGCTGCAATGCACCGCATACCAGCCAACCAGTTGAAAACGCTTCCGTTTTTCCGCGCGCAGGGATATGCCCTCGGTAGGGCTGAGGCCCATATGCGAAGCGGGGACACTGTGTTCTCGGTTATGATAGGAGGCCAGATGACAGTAACAAACGGACATTTCCCAATGCGACCTGGACAGATGGTGCAGTGGTATTTCGAATTCGAAAATGTCAAGTTTGACAAAGACGGGAGACGCAATGGTCACACATATGCAGACATCACACTCAAGCGCGCGGACAAACGAGCCCTGGACGAGATCAATGCTGAGAGCACCTGCCGTGCGTTGCCAAAACCGTACGTGCTCGGGATAGACGGTAGTGAGAACTACGGTGACAAAATTCGCATATTTGCCAAGTGCATTTGCGGCGGTCCCGCTTTTCAGAAGGTAGACATAATGATGATGACACAGAGCCTGTGATATAAACGCTCAAATCAGCAGGCACATGATGCTCATTGTCGTCGTGATCTTCACAGCCCTGATGACGCTCGAGATGCGGGTTGATGTGTCGCACGACAACCGTATCATTAACCCGATACTTGGATTCGTTGTCACGTTACTAGGGTCTTCTTTGATTTTCCGGGGACGTGGTCCCGAGACCAGACCCCTGCACATACTGCACATGGTTCTCTTCATCGCCTGTTTGTTGTATGTCAGAGCCATGATCGATGTGATACTCCGTTTTTATTTTTTCGAAAAACAGTGACGTGGCTCTGCAGGAAAAACAGTCCCGATCGCGCGTGTCATGCTGAAGCACGTACAGGAAGTTCAGATAAGCATCCTCAGCGACGTGCTCGGACACGTGTCGCTAGAACACCAGCGCATTACACAGCACAAGTTCGTCGTGTTCCCTGTGGAGCTTGAACACTCGCGGTTCGAAGCACAGGCACCCGCGACGATTTTGCCCGCGCGCGCGCACTTCATTTCTGTGATAGTCGACAAGCAGGGCAACACATTCATCTTGTCAGACAAGCTGTACACCGCAAAAATACACTACAGCCTGCGCAATATCATACCGAGCGACAGCGTCGTACACGCTCTCGTGTTCGAAGTTCGCAACAGCAAGAGTCCCGTGATGGGTCTATTCGATGCGTCTGTCCTCGGTGGCAGGTTTCTCTCCAAACACACTTGCATTCAGCGGCATGCAATCTTACATCAGGCCTTCCGGAGCATGTCAAAGTGTCCACACATCCGCATGCACTGGGTCGGGCATGAGCGCGTGCTCGTCCACGATCTGCAGAACAAACGCGTGGCAGCAGACTTTGACATCGACTGTGCCGTCCGTCTTGCTGACACTCTCGAAACGGAGATCAAGATTGTGCGGCTCATACCCAAGGACCCCATGCCGGTGCTCGTGCCGATACTGGACAGCACAAAGATGATGGAAACGCTCCGGCAGAAACGCGCCAAATTGGCCCCCCGCTGAGAGTTTTTTGTTGGTAAATGCATCAATAACCAAGCACACACACACACGCACATGAAATTTATAGACATAACAAAGTTCACAGTTGTCAAGACAGGACAGACATGCGTGATTCCAGAGCCGACAGATGTCCAGTGCCTAATAAAAATCATGCAAAAAAACGAAAAGTACGTGTACTGGCTGCAGCCCGCAAATGCCGACTACTCCTGCCAAATTCCCGCGCTGCATGTGAATGGCAACTTCATACAGCCCAGCGTCAAGCTCGAAAAGGCCATATTCAGGCACATCCGTTTGACGCGCAACTTTCAGAACTTTGAGCTGCTCGAGGACGGCAGGAAAAAGCTCCGCATACCGAAACGCCTCCTACAGGAAAAGCAAAGGACGTCAAACAAGTTCTCGGTATTCCCTTTCAAATTTTACGTATCTCCGATATCTTATTCACTGTAAATATTATATTAATGATAGTACGTGATCGCAGATGATATACAAGAAGCACAAAACATCGAGTAGCCGCAAAAGGAAGCACGACTCTGTCGACCGTTGCATCGTGAACGCTCTGCAGCTCATGGAAGAGAGCGACCAAATTATATGTCTGGCCCCGTCCCCGACTTCACGTGTGCAGGAACTCGCCGATATTTTCCACTGTGAATTTCCAAATCTACGCTGCAACGTATCCTTTGTAGCTACTCACGAGCCTGTCTAAGTTTACGGAACGCCACCACCACAGGGACACTCTCCTGTTCTCTGTGGACATCAGCTGGCTGCGGTGGGTCATTTTTTTTGATCTGCTCCTGCAGCACCACAATGCACAGTACAGTCAAGAGCGTACACAACAACACGAAAGTGTACAGAGGACGCGAGAATTCGCACGGTAGTTGCTCGAGGGACAAGGTGCTGTGCACCCGATTCCAGTTGAACAAGAACACTTGCTTTGTTTCCTGTGCAATAAAATGGCGCCCTATCAGTGAAAATGTCAAGAGCTCCGCCAAAGAGAAAGAATCATTCGTCAGGTGGAAGCCATCGGCTGACTTTTGGAGGGTGGTTGTGTTCATGTGCATCAGACTCTTGCGCACGAAGGAATCCGACATGCATGCGTCCGCACCCTCCAATTCAGGCCAACCGTCACTACTGCGCACATATATTTTCAAATTGTCGTACAAATGTGCACATCTGATCTCATATGCGCTGCTCTGTGAACACGCATAACATCCCAGCAAAACCAGCAGAAGGGCGTCGCAACACTGCATGTGCTCGCATAGACACCCTTAAATAATCTCTGCATGTGTATTCCAAAAGCAAAGCTCGACGCCGAACGCTTAAAGCGAATCAGTGCGTACCGTATGTTTATTTTGATCGCGTGGTTGCTTACACTGCTTACGTTTGTAATTTGGCTGCGGGCCTTGCATAGCATCCCAATATACACACACACACCACCGCAATGTGATAGTCAAAAGCTTCAGCTGCAGAACTTGATGTACGTCACAAAGTTGCTGCTCCTGTTGTCGCTTGGCTTGCTCGTCTTGCATTTCACACTGGTAAATGACTCCACACAAAGCACCCCGTCAAACGCCAGCATTAGTGCAAACGCTTCCAGACACGCAGATGCGCTGCTGATGCACAATTTCTCCGCGGCGGAGCGCCGCCGCACACCAAACCAAAACATACAATAAAGCAGACCTAACGCATTTCGCGCTGCTCGCGCTTCCTCTCCCTGCGCTCGAGTTCTGCGGCCATCCAGCGCGCGTGCGCTTTCTTGCCCTGGGCATGGATGCGTGCCTCCGTCGCCTTGGCGCACGCTGCGGCCGTCACCACGATCTCGTGCCACTGCTCGTCCATGTCCTTGTGCAGCTGGCTCATGGGCGAGTTGAACTTCAAACGGCGGTAGTAATTGATCGCCCAGTCCCGGTATTTCTGCTCGAGACCGAGGGTGTTGTCACTTTTGACATGAATTGCGCACTTCGTGCCGTTGTAGAGCTCCTGCGCAAGCTCCTCAGCCCGCTCCATGTTGTTGGCAAAGTCCTTCCGCTTCTGCGTCCTCTCGAGCCGCTGCTTCTGCTCGCGCTTCCTTCCCGGCGCTTTGTCAGGCTTCCACTTCATGGGCATTCTCTGTGTCTCTTGATTGAAACCTGCTTTCCAGAAAAAAAACGAGGAACAAAAAAAACGAGTGTGGTAAAATAAGAGAACCCAAAAAAAATCACTTCCCTCTTTCGTGCCCCACAAACAATGCCACGGAAGAACAAAGCAAGTGCGGGTGCAGCTGGAACTGCAGACGTACGAACTTTCTTCGCTGCAACTACTCCATTGAGAGACGTCACAAACACCGCAGCATCCGCGCAGCTTGCATCAACACCGTCGGTCGGCGCGGCTCCGGTGGCGAGAAGCATCAAATTCAGCCAAATTCAGGGAGCAGGTCGCGCTGGCGCAGGCGCTGGCGGGAGAAGGCGACTCACGCAGCAGCATTCATCGCAGTCAAGCGATGCCGGAGATGATGTGCTGCATTCTGGTGCCTGCGTGCACTGTACACTGTCCATCGTTTGAGCGCTATTTGACTAGTTTTTTGTGTGCGTAGGAGAAGAACCAGAAGATGACGAAGAAGCAAATGAGGATGACCTTGCTTTCATAGACGACTCCGAAGGACACATTCAACCGCACAGCCGCGCGATTGACATGGAGGAGCCACATATGCGACTGGTGGGTGAGGCACAGATGGAAGAAGAAGATCCAAAGAAAAAGAACAAAGACCGGCAGGAGACACGAACTCTGCAGCCTTCCACGGAACGGGGGCATTATGGCGACCTTGCAGGGCAACCCGGCCGTGAGAATTATCTGTTCATGATGCCCTGCATCACCAACCAATCGGTGCCGTACACTTGCCTTCTTCAAAACAACGCAGTATCCCCCGACAACAACGACTACCTGCTGCCAGAACATGTGGAATGGTTCAGAAATTCGCAGCGCAACTTTGCACGCTTGTTTGCCAGCCGACCCCCCCTGCCCAGCCTCTCGCTTGGCGCTGACCAGGAGCACCAGGAGCTGCGGCAACTGCACCGAATGGTGAAGCAAGGAGAGGACGATCCATTCCACACCACGCGATTGACGGCAACAGACAAGCTCTTGTACGCCAACCAGGTCGTGCAGCCATACAACGGTCTGGACTGCACCACGTCAGACCTGGCGGGGGAGTGGCCCGTGCAAATGGACGCAGCAACCAACACCAAAATGTTGCACGGACGCCGACACGGGGGTCTCAAAGGAGCAGATACAACCGTTTCATTGTTCACCATTCGCATATTGACTGACATGAAGAACGACGACGATCTCATGGCAATCGAGAAGACGTTCAACGCATTTGCGTCTGACCTGGACCACAAGAAGAAAATCTCATCTGCGTGCGTCAACACAGAGCGTCAGGAACTATTCACACAATTCAGCAATTCAAGAATTGTGAATGACGTGAACATAAAGATGCAAAATGTGTACAAGGACACAGACACACGACGCAACAGCCTCAGCTACGTCGACCCGAACATTTTGAAAAAAATTGCAGAATCGCGTGGCTTGGACGCAGCAGACCTCTCGAGACTCAGTGATTCGCAGCTCGGCAAGTTGATGCTCGACTGTCGCTCGGAACCAGTACGTGCAATACAAGAAGAGGAGATTTGCACCATGCACAAGTTCGTCACCGCACACATCCACATAATACCCAGCAAGGTCAGGGACAGCAAAGGCAAAATTCACACCGTGGCAGTCGAGGTGCTGCGGCTGTGTGCGCACATCGAAGCATGCGACCCGGCCGTTGCTCTGGTACAGATGATCTCCAGTGGAGGACACACCATACAGGACCCTCTCCTGCGCGTGACCAACAACATGGCCCGCATGCTCGAGCTCGGCCCTATGAACATGACCAACATGTTCAGCTGCAACGCCGGCGCAGAAAACATAGCGACGCTGGCACTCGACGCCAACATTCCTCTTGCATTTTTCCTGTTTCTCAAGCAAAACGGCATGTCCTCGCACGAGCCGTCGCCGTTTGCAGCGGACTTCCAGTGCGCCCGCATCGACGTGTACAACCCAGCAGAGGTCAAAACATACAGCAAATACCTGGACGTCGTCAAATATTCCCGCAGAAAACAGTTCCAAAAAGTTCGCCTCGAGACGCAACGGGACTACCAGCCCGGTCTCGCGCGTGCGGCGCATCTGCCCGTCAAGACAAGCACGTGGGACTTTCAGAACTTTTTCAGCGGGCTCTTCTACATAGGCATTCCGAAACCGGTCTATGAGCAAAATATTGAGTGCGTCCGGCAGCAGCTCGCCTCTCGCGCTGACGTAGACTGGGAAAAATTCGACGAACAAATGGCAGACTTTGAAAAGGAGCTGGCAGACGACACGCACGTGTACGTGGGCGTTCATGGCTTCCCTCTCGTCAGTGGCTACATCTGCGAGTTCAACCAATCCTGCTCGAAAGAAGAGGAGTTGCGGGCTGCCAAGAAACGCAAGACGGCAGACGCACACGACAACGCCAAAAGCGTCGAAGCAGCCGTCGTTCCCCTCTACCTCTGGAGCTCGCCAGCGTACCAGCTGTTCATGGCGAATCTGTGTCAGGAGAAGGACCCTTTCAGCCGCTTCATCAACGCGACAGCGCCGGACAATCCGGACTATTACAGCTTGCAGAAGCGCTGCAAGTCGCTCACCGTCACGGAAAACACAATCTGGAATATCATGAAGGTCAATTTCAAGGACAGGGACAAGCTGAACAAGCACCAGTCCATAGCGCACCAGGTGCTCATGCACTACGGAGTCAAAGGTCATGAGATGCACGAAACCTTGAAGGACATTGCAAAGACGGGCGAAACGGCCGTGATATTGCCAAACATGCATGAGTCTGTAGTGCACTACCTCAAGGCGTGCATCGAGTCCAGCTCGAACATGCCCATGCTGCACCTCGCGCGAGGAGCGCGGTCGCTCAAGCAGATTGCCCGCCTGTATGCGGACGAAGCGGGCAACGCGCGAATCGTCAAGGATTACCTGGCGCTCGCTCACGACGCCACCAGTGACATCGAAGCTGCGGTCAACGACGACGCTGTCGCCGCAGCTGTGTACCTGATAAACTCGCAGCGTATCGACATAGGCCTCAACTACGTCAACGACATGACAAAGCGCTGGATGCTCGGCGCAGTCTATTCCATCTGGAGCAACTCGTTCAACGTCATTCCGTACTGTTATCCGGTGATGCCGTGCGACGCGGGCGGACTCGACATCTACACAGCGCCGAACAAGAACCACCCCCACTGGAAAAAAGCCGTCGGCGACGCCGGCAGATGGGGCCGCGGCAAAGACACCACGTTTCAGCAGGTCGGCGTTACCATGAATGCATACCCGAGAACGTGCCTGCCCGACGCAGATACGCGCGCGTCGTACGTCGGCAACCCCGGCCTCGACAACCTCGACAAGGTCACCAACATGTCGCTCGCGCGGCAAACTGCAGTCGCCATGAACAACGGCTCCATCAACGCGCAGATCAGCGATCACGAGCAGAGCTACGGAAGGGCCGTGGGCTGGCTGGAATGGCTCAAGGCCATAGCGAAAGACCCCAAGCAGGTCGAATTGAGCTGGGGGGAGATTGAACGGTTCCTCGGGTCGTCAGGCCAGGGGGCAGGCGCGCAGCAGGACAGGTACAAGACGTCAGAGGCCATGGCACAGGTGTCCTTTTACCACGTCAATGAGGGACCCGCCATCTGCTTCGCGAGCAACTGTATCAGCCAGCACCAGTACGAGTCTTTCATCCGCGGCGCGCGCTGCAACCGCACGCCGTGCGGCACCTCGGACTCCGCGGGCTGCTTCAAATGGGATCAAGTCCAAACGGACAAGGCGTGCGTCCCAGCTCCCAGCAAGAGAGCAAAAAAGGCCAAGAATGTCGACGACTCAGAGGACCTCGTCACAGGCGTGCACGCACTCAAGCACGACGACGTGCTTGCGAACGAGGCCTACTACTTGCTCGAGCACCTGAATCGCATGTTTTCGTTCATACACCGCGGTCTCTGCCTCGAGCGCATCAAATTCAGCCGTTATTCGTGGATCGACATGGACCTGCTCAGGCAAAACACGCTCAGTCTCACCCTGGGCCTCTCCAAGCCAGTCTACTCCGCAAGGGACATCAGGGCACGCAACTTCGACGGCGCCTACGAGACGGCCATGATGGGAAAATGGACCAGGCATGTCATCCACGGTGCCTTTTATCGCAGGATGCTGCTGTCGAGCAAAGACAGGGATGAGCAGACGAGCTGCCAAATCGAGCATGTCATGCTCGACGCCGTCAAGGCGTTCTTGTTTGTGCCCATCTCGGTGTCCGCCATCTTGTCCGCCATGCAGTTGTACTTGGCCCTCATACTCCTCGATGTCGGGCTCATGATCGTCACCTGCATGACCCTCTACTACCTGCGGATGAAGAATGGGTGTCCGCTGCACATTCTGGCCAGCGTCGCTCAGCGGCAGGAGGCACGCCTGTCGCATGAAGAGCTCGGGACCTACCACGAATTTGCCGAATTCCTGGTCAATGCCGTGTGCGCGGACAGGGTCCTGCAGAGGTCACTGCCGCAGTCCTTTTCCGAGGACACCTTGCGCAAGCTCGCTCTGGCAAAAACAGTGCTGCCTTCGGCATTCTCTCGCATAGCAGAGCCGGACGGCGACAACATGCCAACCGCGTTCTTGGCACACACCTTCTTCAACGTCGACTCGCGCGTCACGCCAATACAAGAGGACAAAACCGCAGAATCCTCGAGCAATGACACGGGCGAGCTCATGGCCGCCTGGTTCGCACAGCAGCAGGCGCACGCACAGACCGACAAGGACAGCGTCGGCGCGCATTTCTGGACGAATGCCGTCGACGGGTGCGGCATGCCACAGCCGACCTCCTCCGGCAACACCGCAAGCAGCTCCTCCGCCTTCATGAAGCCGCAGAACTGCTACAAGTGGTACGAGGGCGTGATGCAGAACGTCGGCAGTGCGCACGGCGTCATCCAGAAGCTCATTCAAGTTTGCGACATGGACCAGGATGCCAGCAGGCTCGACATGCTCACGGCGATTTTGCGGGTGTACTTTGAGAAGCATCCCCAGCACAGCACCAGGTTCCTGCAGGCCGTCTCGCACAACAGCGTGCGATCCCCGGCATGGACATCGCCCGTAATCGATCAGGAGACGGGACTGGCGGCAGGCGACGTCTTCACGTGGGCCGTGCGGCCGAAAGAGCAAGCGCACCAGGCGCAGTCCAGCCACGTCGTCTACAACGGCCTGCAGGTCTCCCTGGCCACAGACGTCCTCTTCGTCATCCTCGGGCAGGCGCTGTTCGCGGCGGAGTGGAAACGGTCGGACATCGAAAACCAAGTCGTCGTGCACACCCGCAACATGGCCAACGCCGCGCAAGTTCTCGTCTTCCTCATGCTGCACACGGCCATTCCCATGGCCTATGTGCCGGCACACAACGGGGTGGTCGTGCTCAGTGAACCGTCCCACGTTCGCGAGCACAACAACCGGCCAGTGATGCTCCAGTACCGCAGCTATCTCCACGTCAATCACTGCCAGGGCGAGCACTGCTTCATCGACACGAAAAACCGCACGCCGAAACGGTACGCCAAAATCAAATCCTGCCACGGTGTGGAGCTCGCACTGCACAAGCAACACTTGAAGGCAAACAGCTTGTCGAATAGCTGCAAGAAGCACGAGCTCTTCGCATACCCCCCGGAGTCGATGGCACACATTCTGCCGTTCGTCGAGCACCTCCGCGATGCCGTCCTCTCGCACTCCTTGCAGAGAAGCCCGCTTCCGTTCGCCGACTCCAGTTTCGCGCTGGCCGTCCTCGACTTCGGCCGCTCTATCACAGCCGAGCACGTCATGCACATCCCCAGTACGCTCACCGAGTGTGCAGCGAAAGAGGAAATCCCGTGCCTCACGTGGCAGCACGGATTCATGTTCACCTTGCGTGTTTGCGGCAAAACAACGAAGCTGCACCCCGTCGCACCGACACACCCCGACGCGCAGGACCGCTACAGCCGACTGCCGCTGGCCGAAGACGACGTCGACTTCCCGACCAAGCAGCTCTCGTACGCCATGGCGCACGGCCTGGTCCCGCACGACGGAGCCGTCCGATTCCAGCCGGCGCCGTGCGGAGCCAGGCAGGAACACCTCCCCTCCCTGCCCTTCCTCATGTTCCCGATCATCCAATTCGACACGCTGCTGCTGCTCAAACTCGGCGCGTCGCTCGAAACGTTCGGCAAGGACCCCGCCAACACGTACGAGGACCTCACCATCGGCCTGCTCTGCAAGCACCAGGAAACCAACACGTATCTGCACAACGGCCACCACTGCGTGCAGTACTGCGACACCAGCGGCAAGCCCGCCGTCGACGCCGTCGACTTCCTCTTCGTCTCCCGGTGCATGCTCATGGAGGGACACCAGCTCTTCCTCAAACTGCCCCTCGAGGACCTGCCGGGGATGCTGCAGCAGCTGCACGACTCGTCCGAAAACGAGCACCTGAAAAACAGGAAGTTTGGCCTCGACTCCGACGACATGATGGACGCACACACACACGTCGTCATCAAGTGCTTTTTCTCTCTCCGCCCTGACAAGCACACCACTACGCTGCAGGAAAAAAAGATACGCGTGCTCTTTGCCATACAGAAGCAAGACACAAACGATTGCACGTTTGTGTTCCATGACACGAAGCTGTTTGATGAGGACTTTATTTGCAACTTTCACATCATGTCCCCGAAGGACGAGAGCATGCTACTCTTGCACTTCACGTGGAAGTAGTATGTATTTGCTAATAAACTACATAAACTATCTACCAGTCTAGTAGCTCCTCTAGTCGTCTTGTCAGGCCGTGAATCGTCAAATCTGCGCTCGCGTCGGTAATTACTAGCTCCGAACGCAATGTCAATTTTTTTAACGCGTCTATGTCTGTTACATTTTCAGGAATTGTTTGAAGAAATATTTTCCATGCATCAAGAGCAACACAATCCTCGAAACCAGGGGTTTCATTCTTGATTGCATCAACATCATTATTCATCGCATCCATAACATATGATTCAATTTGCACTTGGGCATGCATATCTTCTGACGAATCTTCCTCTGACATTCGGTCCATCAACGCTGAGAGATAATTGTATACCACATATAATGGTTTATTTTCTTTCAATTTCCGATCCTCACCGTGTTGGTCTATTGCATTCAATTGTGTTGTAACGTATGCAGACAACGTGGTGATATGCTTTTGAAAATCAAACCACTGTGAGTAGTGCACTTTATGATACAATTGTCTCATCGATTCTTCTTTATTCGGTAACAACGTGCGTGACCTTTTTCCTCCTCCGAACGTTGTGTCCTCCTGTCCTCCTCGTGCTTCTTCATTGTGGCCTTGTATTTGTATTTTACGGACTTCTATTTTTTTTTCGGCTTCTATTCTTTTTTCAACGGCATCGTTGATTCGATCGATGGTCCTCTGTTCTGATGGTTTTATCTCCTCATATTGTTTCAGAAATGTTTCCCATTCTTCAATATTAATCCAATGCAATGTTTCATCTCCGCCGTTCTTTGTATTCGTAGCACCACCCATCAAATCAAGTAACATGAATTCACATCGCACAGATGATTCTATGAAATTGTCTTCCAAATACTTTTTGTACACTGGATCACGGAAGCAATCATGAAAATACATGCACATTACAGCATACAAAACATCCATCCTTTTAAGTTTTTTTTCTAGATCATCTTTTGTCAAATACAGTAGTTCACTAACACGCCAAGCCACAGATCTGATTTTTCGTTTGTATGCCTTCCAGTATGAGGCTCCTCTATACAAGTTCGCCCTTTGTAGCATACTTTTGATGGCGCGTGGTGTTCTCCGAGCTGCTTGTCCGTCTGCTCCTGCAACAGCTTCGACATCTGTATTTGGTTGGACCACAGCCACAGTCTCGACATCTGTTTTCAATTTGACCACAGCCACAGCCAATTTACTTAAAGTAGTAGGTTGTGCTTTTCTAATTTTGATATTTCGTAAAGATAAGTCCAATGTTTCTGCCGACCGTGCTGATTGTTCGCTTGGCCGTTTCCTACTTGTTGCTGTATCTGGCGACTTAGCACCTGCAGCATCGTCATCAGACTCTGCGTCTGAATCACCCCCCATGGGCGCTCCACCAGACGCACCTTCTGCGGCATCTACTGCGGCTGGTGCCGCGGCTGCGGGAGTTGTGGCAGCGGGAGATGATGGCGTCGGTGAACGTGGAGCGTCTGACGTCGGCGAAGAAACGGCAGCAGAGTAGTGATCGTGTGAAGGAGAATGCGGTGAATACGAAGGAGTCGATTCTCGCTCTCCTTGTGCTTGTGCACCTTTTAAATCACCTTTTTGAAATAATGTAAGGTACTCAAGCCAACCATCACCAGTATCCCCTTTCCAGATGGTCATATCATAGTAAATCTCAAGTACAACAAAAAAATCACGTCCAACAGAAGTCGTCAAAAAATCTTTATATTGTGCCCACTGCTCTTTATACCGTTCTATCAAATATCGACTCCTCGGCAAATTTTGAAATCCATTACTGAAAGCATAATCCCAAAAAGTATTCCCTGGGTCTTTTTTGACGCGTGACAGTTCCTGCGCCACTTTTTGAATTCCGTCCGCGTATTTTATGTATTTATGCAGCCACGTAGTTTGTTGTATAAAATGTATTAATCCTTCTTTTGAATGCTCGACGTCATAATATACAGACGGTGTGGTAGCTCTATAGGTAGGTGACGTTGATCTGGGTATTGCAGCAGGTCTCTCACGCATATCGTCGGGCGCGGGTGAAGGGCTGCGTTCGGGTGGAGGCCCAGCGTTCGCGTAACCAGGGCTCATTTCACGATCGAATCGTTCCCTTGCACCTGCAATACCTTCCTCTTCTGCTATGAGTTGTACAAGCAATTTTTGTTGTGTCTCTTTGTCACCGAAGTTGAACGCCACGAGGTACCCTAGCCAATTCTTGTAATCTGAAAATTTAGCTTGTATTAGCTTCAGCACAAAAACATCACGGGAGGCGTTATTCTCGAAACGTGGGAGAGTGGTATCATTTTTTCTCTGTATATACGCTCCTATCAAATACATACTTTTTTCCAAAACTTCATATCCATTATCAAATTTGGCTTGACTCGATCTTGGGTCTTCACATTTCAGCAGGAGCTCCTGTGACACTCGTCGTACTGCATTCTCGTAACCTCGGAATTTGTCGAAGAACGGAAAGACTCTCGTTATTTCTTCCAAAGCTTTGTCTCCATAGTTTGCAATATATCCTCTGGGTGACGATGGTGGGTAACCAGGCGACGGTTCTGGTTGAAACCCAGGTGGCGCAAACTCCGGTGAACGTGGCGGATACCGAGGTGAACCTGGCGGTGTTGGCGGTGGCGCAGTTGGCAGTGGCGCAGTTGGCGGTGTTGAAGTTGGCGGTGGTGCATAGGGCGGTGGAGGTTTTGGCAATGCATCGAGCAGGAGCAATGTATTGAGCAGCATTGCTCGTTCGTTCTCGTCCTCAGATTGAAATGCTTGCAGGAGATTGTACCAATCAGACTCCGTTTTATGTATTACCATATTTTTCACCAAATATATTTCACGTTCTGCCTTATTATCGAAACCTCCAACTCGTATTGAGTTTTCGCATGTTTCCATCAACCACTTCATTAATTGTAAAGTTCGAAACCCCTCATATTCATCGTCAAAACGAACATCATCAATAGTTTCAGATCCTTCGATTTTCGACAGCTGTGCTGCAAGGTTTTGAATTCCTTTTTCGTAACCTCGGAATCCTTCCAAGTCGGAAGTAGAGTTCAGGAACCTATGCAGGCCTCCGGCTATCCATTGTATCTGACTCTCTGTCAACTTTTCGAGCAGTGTTGCTCGTTCCTCTACTGAAGGAGATTGAAATGCTTGCAGGTAAATCAACCACTCAGGCCGTTGCTCTTTTTGTTGTATTTTTTCCAGCACATATATTTCACGCGCTGCTTTATTTTCAAAATCGGATGCTACGAAAATCGTAGCAATGTAATCGCCCATCAAATCACGACCCAAGTCCAAAAGTTCATATCCCTCATATCCACCGTCAAATTTCGTTTTATCCATATCTTTCATGGTATCAGTATTTTTGATTCTCGACAACTGATGTGCAACGTTTCGAATTGCGATCTCGTAACCTCGGAAATCTGCAAATTTATCGTCTAGCAGCAATGCCTTCATGCGTTCAGCGTCCGATCTCTCACGAGCCGCAGCATCCGCGTCTTGCGCGTGTTTCTCTCGGATTGCAAGATGAACGGACCAATCTTTCTGACCTGCTTCGTGCTCTTGCAGCACTTTCATATAATCTTGGTCTGCTACACCTGGAACTGCAAAGGCGTCTAGGTAGGCAAACCACACATTTCGGTCAGCACCCTCAAGATGCTCAATGATGGGATTTAAGATATCCATGAGCATGACCTGTAATTTCAATGGATTTTCTCCGTTGTAATTCTCGGAGAAGTGATTGGAATTCTTCATTTTCTCTATTGGTGTGTATATCTTGATGTTATTACCATATGAAATATAAAGTGACCGGTCAATTTTATCCCATTCCGGCAACAAAATCTCAGTCTGCCTTTGCAATTCAAAATGATTTCCAAATTGCAATTCTTTATTGTTCTGTAATACTTCGAGACATTGACTTACTGTCTCGATTCCTCTCATGTGGTCGTAAAATTTTTTGTATACTGGAGAATTTATACACAATACCGTCAAGGTCATAATTTTTCTACCTGGTTTCTCATCAACGAGAGCGGTAGGCTCAGTACGCTCAGCATGAATTACCCCCCCCTCAGTCTCAAGACCTAAATCCGGACCTCGTTCGAATTCGGCGTCCTCTTTATTGTCCTTGCTGCGCACCGGATCTTCAAGGGCATGCACACCGCTTTTATCATGACCCACGCGAACGTCGCGTACAGAGGCCAAATCAGCCACGACCGTATTACTATAGCCGACATCTGGAGTCCTTTCTGATTCAAGCATAGGAACATCATACGATACTGCAGAAAAATCATAATAAGGAGGAAATCCGTCCGAGGAATCTGCGTCAGGTGCCTCTGCATCTCCGCGTGCCTCTCCGTTACCCCATTCAAAGTGGCTGCGTGCGCGTTTGACCTGAGGTGTACTTGGATCGACAAGTGGTACTGAGCCTGTTAAGTCGAGAGGTTCACGACCGTCTTCGCCTTCGCCAGCATCTGCATCTGCGTCTCCCTCACTCCATTCATGTTTTTTTCTTGGTCTGACCTGAGGTGGATTCGGAGGTTGACTTGGATCGACAAGTAGTTCGTCTTGTAATTTGACAGGTTCACGACCGTCGTCGCCTGCATCTGCATCTGCGCCTCTATCTCCGCGTATGTCTCCGCTACCGCCTGCGCCGTTGACCGGAGGTGGAATTGGATCGGCAAGTAGTACTAACTCTGGTAATTTGAGAGGTGCACGACCGTCTCCGTCTTCGCCTCCGCCTCCGCCTCCGCCTCCGTCTTCGTCACCGCCTCCGCCTCCGCCTCCGCCTCCGCCTTCTTCACCGCCTCTGCCTCCGCCTCCGCC
>Ga0194042_1000004_pt1 | contig 96831 bp, 94 predicted proteins | sample JunL4412m_MetaG_FD_148974 | JGI IMG/M metagenome (GOLD analysis project Ga0194042, IMG submission 148974) | Anoxic zone freshwater microbial communities from boreal shield lake in IISD Experimental Lakes Area, Ontario, Canada - Jun2016-L442-12m | ecosystem: Environmental > Aquatic > Freshwater >...
GTCTTTACAGTCTCTTAATGGCCGATAGCGGCCATATGAAGCTATCCCACTAAAAGATCAAAGACTGCTTAACTTAGCCGGTAATGGCTTGGCTCCGCAAGTACTCTTCGTAGGTACCTGAGTAATCAACAACCGTACCATCCATCTTCACTTCTAAGATGCGATTGGCCAATGAAGATACAAATTCCCGGTCATGAGATACAAATAACAGGGTGCCATCGAATTTCTCTAAGGCAATCTGCAAACTTTCAATAGACTCCATATCCATATGGTTAGTAGGTTCGTCCATTGCAAGAACATTGTATTTTTGGAGCATGAGTTTGCCCCAAATCATTCTGCCCTTTTCGCCACCTGAGAGAACTTTGACAGATTTACCAATGTCATCACCAGAAAATAATAAGCGGCCCAAGGTACCGCGAATTGATTGATCGTCATCGCCAGTATTACGCCACCAATTCATCCAGTCCATGAGCAATTCGTCTTTGGCGAACATCTCAGTGTTATCTTGAGGCATGACACCAACCTTCGCATTCTCAGCCCACTTCACATCGCCGCTATCTACAGCAATGCCGTCAAACCGTTTACTCAGTATGGAATTTAATAGCGTCGTTTTACCAGCACCATTCTGACCAATGATGGCAATCTTTTCACCAGCACGAACACCAAGCTTAAAGTTTTTAAAGATGGTGCGGTCAAATGTTTTAGTCAGGCCATTGCACTCTACTGCCATGTTGTGTAGTTTTTTCTCAGTATCAAAACGAATAAATGGGTTTTGACGTGAAGAAGGCTTTACTTCAACAATCTCAATTTTTTCCAACTGACGCTGGCGTGAAGTAGCTTGCCGTGCTTTGGAAGCATTGGCGGAGAATCGGGCCACGAATGCCTGTAATTCAGCAATTTTTTCTTTGGCTTTAACGTTAGAACTGAGTTGTTGTGTGCGCGCCTGCACAGAAGCAAGCATGTAGGAGTCATAGTTCCCTGGGTAGACCTTAAGAGTACCAAAGTCCATATCGGCCATATGCGTACAGACTTCATTCAGAAAGTGGCGATCATGAGAAATGATGACGATAGTGCTCTTAATGTCATTGAGAATATCTTCGAGCCAATGAATCGAGTGAATATCTAAGTTATTGGTTGGCTCATCCAGAAGCAGTACGTCTGGATCAGAGAACAATGCTTGTGCTAGCAATACACGCAATTTCCAACCGGGTGCTACGTTACTCATCGGACCATTGTGTTGCTCAATTGGAATGCCAATGCCTAGTAATAGCTCACCTCCTTTTGCTTCAGCGGTATAGCCACCGTACTCAGCATACTTACCTTCAAGTTCGGCTGCCTTCATATAGTCATCATCGCTTGCATCTGGATTCGCATAAATGGCATCACGCTCAGCAGCAGCCTTCCACATCTCTTCGTGACCCATCATCACCACATCGAGTACGCGCACATCTTCATAGGCGAACTGGTCTTGGCGCAATTTACCTAAACGAACTCCAGGGTCTAAGCTAACATTACCGCTAGTGGGCTCGAGTTCACCGCCAAGAATTTTCATAAAGGTGGATTTACCGCAACCATTTGCACCGATCAGGCCATAACGATTACCGCCGCCAAACTTCACGGAAATGTTTTCAAACAGGGGTTTTGCCCCAAACTGCATAGTGATATTAGATGCGGACAACACGGATGGTTTCTAGCTTTCTGAAATTCAATTCAACAGATACCCTCAGATTTGGGGGCAAAGACCGTTATTTTAACGGGTTCAGGGTGCAAAAGTCTAATTTAGACTTTGACCTTAAATGGGGTGAAATTGGTATGGGTGTCGTAATAGTCCTCATTTTCTTTACGCTTTAGAAAATTCACGACAAAATAGGTCAAAGGTGTGGCTAGGGCCTCCCAAGAAGTTTTCAGGACATATTGAGCTAGCGCCACTTGCAAGATCTCATTGGTAGGCCATATGCCATAGAAGGCGAGCATATAAAACAAAGAGGAGTCCACCAGCTCACCTGCCGCTGTAGAGCCAATGGTACGCATCCAGAGATAACGCCCTTTAGTCCAGATTTTCATCTTAGCTAGCGCATAGCTATTGGTAAAACTGCCGCACCAAAAAGAAAACATAGAAGCTAAGGCAATGCGCCAGGAGTTTCCAAACACGGTTTCTAGGCCGTGTTGATAGTTCGCCATATAGGTGCCTGGAGCAACGGGGAGCGCAATCACAATCTGAGCCATTACTGCCGCAAATGCTAAAGCAGCAAAGCCAGCCCAAACTGCGCGGCGATCATAGGCATAGCCATATACCTCAGTAAAGATGTCCCCAAAGAAGTAGGCGATGGGGAAAAACAGAATGCCAGCGCCAAAGGTCACTTCGCCAAAGTGAGGAAGATCAATTACAGCTACTTTTCCTGCCCCAATAAAGTTCGAGCAGAGCAAGACCACCACAAAGGCCGCTAAAAGCAGGTCGTAATAGCGATGATGTCGTCTAGGTGAGTCCATAAGCCTGGAAAAATGGATAATAGAAGCAAGAATATCTGTATTCCTGAAAATTCGCAGGAAGCTGTGACATTAACAATAGGATGATTACGTAATGAGTAAAGCCAGCTTTAATTGGATAGACCCTCTCCTTCTCGACACACAATTGACTGAAGAGGAGCGCATGATCCGTGATGCCGCGGCTGAATATGCTCAGGGTCGCCTCATGCCCCGCATTCATGATGCCTTTCGCAACGAAACAAGTGATCCGGCAATCTTTCGTGAAATGGGTGAGCTTGGTCTGTTAGGCATCACTATTCCAGAACAATATGGTGGCGCTAATTTAAATTATGTCTCCTATGGCCTCATTGCTCGAGAAATCGAGCGTGTAGATTCTGGTTACCGCTCCATGATGAGCGTGCAATCTTCTTTGGTCATGGTTCCAATTTATGAATTTGGTAGCGAAGCCCAAAAACAAAAATATCTTCCTAAATTAGCTACTGGCGAATGGATTGGTTGCTTTGGCTTAACTGAGCCCAACTACGGCTCAGATGCTGGTGGCATGATTACCCGTGCCAAGAAAGTTCCTGGCGGATTTTCTTTAACGGGATCTAAGATGTGGATCTCCAACTCCCCGATCGCCGATGTATTCGTAGTGTGGGCAAAGAACGATGAGGGCCTGATTCGTGGCTATATTTTGGAAAAGGGTATGAAGGGCTTAAGCGCCCCTAAGATTAGTGGCAAGATGGGTTTGCGCGCCTCTATCACTGGTGAGATCGTGATGGATGAAGTATTTGTTCCTGCTGAAAATGAATTCCCCGAAGTTACTGGACTAAAAGGTCCATTTACCTGCTTGAACTCTGCCCGCTATGGCATCTCTTGGGGTGCTCTTGGTGCTGCTGAGTGGTGCTGGCATGCCGCACGCCAATACACCATGGATCGAAAACAGTTTGGTAGACCCTTAGCTGCCAATCAATTAATTCAGAAAAAATTAGCGGATATGCAAACTGAAATCACACTCGCTCTACAAGGATGCTTACGCTTAGGTCGCATGAAAGATGAAGGTATTGCTGCTCCAGAAATTACTTCGATCATGAAACGTAACTCTGCCGGAAAGTCTTTAGATATAGCTCGTATGGCCCGTGATATGCATGGCGGTAACGGTATCTCCGATGAATATGGCATAGTTCGCCACATGCTGAATCTCGAGGTTATTAACACTTATGAGGGCACCCACGATATTCACGCTCTGATTTTGGGACGTGCACAAACTGGTATTCAGGCGTTTAACTAGCCTTTAACTTCATTATGATGGCCTTTGCAGCTTTAGCGAAAGCCTCATCGCTATCATTTTCGAGCGGCACAAAATTCTCAATCTGGTATTGAGGAAAATTCCTAACTATTGATGATTGGTAGGATGGGTCATAGTGCTTTACTAATAGCTCTTCAACCAACTCCGGAAAGTTGCCAGCATCAATCGCCTCATTCCATTTAGCTATTTGGACTTTGCCATAGTGAGCAGTAAGCAAGGCTAACTTGTCTTTGAAGTTATCTGTACCTGTGAGAAAGTGATGGTATTCACGAATCAACCAAGATACCCTTGTCTGCGTGCTTGATCTCAATTCGATACAAGCGCCATTGCGAATCTTTTCCATCAATGCATCGGGTATATGTAGCCCCCCGACCTTCTTACTCTCCGACTCCACAAAGATAGGCTTAGACGGATCTAATTTACGCAGTTGGTTCCAGAGCGCAGTTTCAAAACCTTTTTGGGATGGTTGATCAATATTGGGCTCGTTTCCTAAAACGGAGCCTCGATGAACCGCTAAGCCCTCTAAATCTAAAATCTGAACACCTAGTTCGCCAATCTCTTGCAACACCCTGGTTTTCCCGCTGCCGGTCATACCGCAGATTACCTGGAATGTGAATGCCTTTGCGTCTGCCTCAAGACCATCAATTACCGTACGTCTAAAGCCTTGATAACCACCCTCTAGTTGCATCGCTTTCCAACCTATACGATTCAGAATGTGGGTAAAGGCTCCGCTACGCTCACCACCACGCCAGCAATAAATCAGTGGATGCCATTCACGCGGCAATTCCAACAGATGATTTTTAATATGCTCTGCAATATTTTTCGATACCAGAGCAGCGCCCAGCTTCTTCGCCGCAAATGGAGATACCTGCTTATACAGAGTCCCGATTTGGGCACGCTCATCATTATTGAGCACCGGAAAATTAACAGAGCCAGGGATATGATCTAAGGCAAACTCAGCTGGCGATCTCACATCAATGACAAGGTCAAAGCTATCCAACTCAGAAAGAAATTGATCTAGCTTTAAGATGTGCGGCTTGCTGACTTGCATAACCTTTTGCTAGTTTCGTTAACTTGTACTAGTTAACTGACTTGCAAGGCGAGGTGATACAAATTGGTAGAGCGAGCACCGGAGCGGCAAAAAGCCAAGATGGGGCCAGGCATCGTTTTTAGAAGACGAGCCATTTCTTGAACTTCTTCTGGCTTAAATGCACCTGGAATCACTGGTAGATAAGCGTAATTCAGACCAAGCTTTTCAGCTTCTGCTGCAATAGATGCATTACTTGGCTGATAAGGGCCCTCTTCACCATCAGGACGATTGTTAATCACGCTTTTATAGCCCTGCTTAGCAATTTCAGCTAAGTGACTTGGGTCAATTTGACCAAGCGTACCGAATTGAGTGTTATGGCAAGTAATAGGAAGACTCATGAAACCCTCTACATTCAATAAATAGTAATAAGGTTAATTCTAAATCAGGCTTGCTCAGAGGCTAGGTTTGCTTCTATGGCCGGTAAAGAAGCGCTCGCAGATCTCCATACCAGCCAGCATGGCAGCCACAAAAACAAAGGCCTTGAGATGTCCTGCCCCAAGAGCAACTACGGCTGGGCCAGGACAAAACCCTGCAATTCCCCAGCCCGCTCCAAAGATCAGGCTGCCGATTAGCAAAGGCTTAGTGATATCTCGTCTCGTTGGAATATGGAGAGCTCCACCGAAAAAGGCATGCGTTCTCTTGCTAACAACGTAAAAACCAGCAAGGCCAACCAGTACTGCGCCTAACATGACAAATATTAAAGATGGATCCCAATTTCCCGCTAAATTTAAGAATCCTAAAATCTTTTGCGGATTGCTCATGCCGGAAATAATTAAGCCCCATCCAAACAATACGCCAATCACATACTGACTAAAAAGACCAACATGTTTTTTCATCTTAGCCTCCGATCAAATGACGGATTACGAAGACCATAACAAAACCAGCGCTCATAAAAGCGAGTGTTGCTACTAATGAACGCGGTGATAAACGAGACAAGCCACATATACCGTGACCACTAGTGCAGCCTGAACCATAGTGAGCACCAAAACCAACCAAAAGACCGGCGATGACAATTGCTAGCCAGCCAGAGTCAATCTCAACGATTGGAATAATGCCGAAAAATAACGCAGCTAAAAATGGAGCTGAGATTAAACCTAGAACTAAACTTAGGCGCCATGCTGTGTCCGTCAACTTGGGATGCAGTAATCCAGCCACAATTCCACTGACGCCCAAAATTCTGCCATGCAAGAAAACATATAGGGCTGCTGCTAGGCCTAAAATCATTCCGCCGAGCAAGGATGGAATGGGTGTGAAGGAAAGCCAGTCAATTTGCATTAATGCAATCCAATTGATTAATGATTAATTACAAGGGTTTGGGGCAAGACGGAATTGCAAGTACCGCATCCCTAAATAAGCTCCAAAAATAAATCCCGGCAAGGCCAGCAATGATCCAAGAGCTAGTGTGGAGATGCCGCTTAAACCTTGCCCTACTGTACAGCCTAGTGCAGTCACACCACCAAAACCCATCAAGGCTGCACCAAACAGATGATTTACAGTATCTTCGGTATTGCGGAAAGATTCCCAGCGGAACGTTTTGGTTAATAAGGCAACTACAGTTGAACCCAGGATCATCCCAATTACTGCAACAATTCCTACAGTTAACACTTTAGAGGTATCGCTGTACATCATGAGCCAATCTAAGGAGTAAGCGTAGGGAGCTACAAAAGAAAGACCTTCCATTCGACCAGAGTTGGTCACTAAGAATACCTCTTCCAAGGTGTTAGGATCTTCTGCCACATAACCCAGATTACCTGATACCCACCATATCGCACAAATTGCTAAGCCAACCCCAACGCCTGCGATGAGGTTCTCGGCAGTCCAAAACGCTTTACTAACTAAGGCGTAAGTAATAAATGCAAAACCAATGATCAGACCCAAAGCAAGATGCAGATTAGCGCGGGCCATGCCTAGAGGGCCGCTAAGAAGGCTGGGTAAGTCTTGCGGGGTGCTAAACGCAATAAAGAAGGTATCGAGTGTATTGATACGGATCACACCCAAGAAACCGCGCATTGTCATATATGCGGTTAAACCTAAAACCATGAAAACAATAATAGACTTTAAGTTACCGCCCCCAATACGTACCAAAGTTTTGCTGCCACATCCTGAAGCCAAGACCATACCAAAACCAAATAACACACTCCCGACAATACTCGAGAGCCATAGAAACTTATTGCCGGTGTAAAAGCTTTTTAAAGGATCGATGAGCCCTAGATAAGACATCAATGTGAATCCAATAATAGCGATGCCAATAGCTAGAAACCACTGCCTTAAGCGACCCCAACTAGACATAATGAATACATCGGAAACGGCACCCATAGTACAAAAGCCCGTTTTTTGCATGACGGCGCCAAGTACAAAAGTAATGGCAAGCGTAGCCCAGAGAACTAACCTACTTAAAGAATTAATATCAACAACATCCATAGCGACTATATTTTTAAAAAATTAAGGTTTGAATTTATAAAACTGCTGATTCAGATAAGCAACGACATCAGCCTCATCTTCAGGAAATAGGTCTAAGCGAAGTTCGGTATTGCACATGCCAACCGTCTTCTTTAAATTGGCTACAGATTTCACTTTGCTATCACTGCGGGTATAGATCATGTCACCGTTACCAAAGCCAGACTTCTTTGAATGGCAGGCGTAACATTTCTGCTGATCAATAGCTTTACCATTTGCTAAATCAGGCGCAGCAAAAGCTGGAGCACATATCAGTGCGCTTAAGATCATTGTGGGAAGGAATCGAATAAAAATCATTTTCATTACAAATCAAGGATTTAGCATTAATCCACTATTTTAAGGCCCAATGCCTAAAATTGCGCTACTCGGCCTGAATCGACAGATAGACGTTATAAGCGTTCATGCGGTTAGCAGCCTTAAATAAAGGCATTCCTTCATATTCTGACCAATCAGTCTCTTTGTAAGCCTCATCAAAAGAGTCAAGGTTAAGGGCCGCATTAGACATCGATTCCCGCAGATATTTGAGGTAATTCCTAGTAAAAGCAATATCTTCAGTGGGCCGAAGGGAATAATTACCATGACCCGGAATCACGATATTGGGATTAAGTTTTTCAATCTCATCTAATCCAATGAGCCAGCCTTTGCTATCTGCATTACCAACAAAAGGAATGCGGCCCCGAAATACGAGATCTCCAGCAAAGAGGACTTTTTCAGATGGCACGTAAACCATTAAATCCTCCGGAGCATGTGCAGGACCCACTCTGCTAATGAAAAAATCCACTCCGCCAATAGACAGCTTGAATTTTTGATCAATCCAAATATCAGCGGAGATTAGCCTTGTATTAGCATTTATCCAAGGGGCGAAACCAGTTTGTGAGGCGGTCAAGCGCTGCTTGGCGGTTTCTGAAGAAAGATAGTTTCTAGCTTCGCCTTGGGCATAAATCTTAGCGCCAATCTTTTGAAATTCTTGCAAACCATAAATGTGATCAGCATGATAGTGACTGACAATCACTGCGACAATTTTTTTTGGAGTAATTTTTTTAATTTCAGCTATCAACTTTTGCGCAAGAATGGGTGAACCCAATGCATCTACAACTACTACGCCCCTTGGAGTCACTACAAAGCCAGAATTCGAAATAAAGTTTTGATTAGTACTACTTCCCATTTCCGGAAAGCCTTGCACGAAATAAGTATGAGGGGCAACCTGAACGGGCTTTAATTGAACAAGGTCTATAGAATTATTCTGCCCATGGGCGCCACCAAAAAAGATAAAGGATCCAATGAGGATCCCTATCGCGAGTTTTATAAAATAGCTATTCATTAGCTCACTAATTATGGCTTGATGTAGGCAAAGCCATCTTTGTATTGCAGATCAGCCACACGCACTACGCCAGACGGTGTGAAATCCGCATCCAAGATAAATTGATCTTTCTTGAGATTACGATTTTTTAAAGTGATTTCACAAACCTCAAACTTCACTCCGCGCGACTTGAGAGCGCCTACTAATGGGGCATATTCCACATTATTCTTTTTATCCTTCGCACCCTCCATGAGCATATCTACTCCATTGGCATGGGTCACAACAATAATGATTGTCTGGGGAGATACATCTAAGTGATTGCGAATATTGCGTAAGCCCTTTAAGCCTTGGGTTTCAGCATCATCAATGTGATAAACCACTTTTGTCGGTCCTGACGATTGGGCGCTGGCAATAGATCCAAAGCCAAGGGTAAGTATTACTGCAAAAATAAGCTGAATGAGTTTTTTCATCGTTATAACCCTCATGAATTCATTTAAATTGGGGCCATGCCAGGATTATTGGCGACACCCTTAATGATTGGCTCATTGAGCTTAACGGCTTTGACAACCTTAACCTCCCTTAAATGCCTCTCCATGACATCCCAAATCGCTTCACCGCCGACATTCTTCGCTTCTTCACTTACGGGAGCCCAGCCAGCAACCTTATAAGTCTTATTGGGTTCAATTGCTTTGCCCTTTAAGCGCATATCCGTAATCCGTTTACCAGCAGTCTGGACTGGATCAATGGTGTATTGCATGCCGCCTACACGGACCATGTCGCCGCCTTGCTGGTAATAGGGGTCAGGATTGAATAAATTATCTGCAACATCTTCCAGAATGGTTTTGATTGTCTCACCCGTCATATTAGTAACGGTAGTGTATGGATAAGTGATCGCTGTCTGATCTAAGAGATTCTCACGGGTAATGGCTTGTCCTGGTAAAAGACTCGTACCCCAGCGGAAACCTGGTGAAAAAGCAATCTCAGCATTCTTCTGTGACATCAGGCCATCAAGGATAAGTTGATCAAAGCTACCATTGAAATTACCACGGCGATACAGGAGGCCTTCAGTAGTGGCAAGTTTCTCATTCAGCTTGGCTTCATAAGGAGCCCTGATTTTTGTAATTAATTTGCTCATCGATGGATCAGCAGGAATCATATTTGAGAAGATTGGAAAAAGCTTATAGCGAAAGTCTACTGGTTTGCCACCCTTCACGTCAAAATCCAATACGCCTAAGAACTTACTATTGGACCCTGCATTAGTAACTAGTGTTATTCCACCAGCATTTTTCACCTTCACCGGAATCGGTACGCCATCGTGTGTATGACCACCCAAGATTGCATCCAAGCCTCTTACTCGTGATGCCATCTTCAAATCCACATCCATGCCATTGTGAGAGAGGAGAACAACTACCTTAGCCCCTTTTGCTCTCACCTCATCAATGGTCTTTTGCATATTCTCTTCCTGAATACCAAAGGTCCAATCAGGAGTGAAGTAACGAGGGTTTGCTATCGGCGTATAGGGAAAGGCTTGGCCAATAATGGCCACTTGAATGCCATTTTGAACTTTCATGACATAAGGATTAAATACCATATCACCAAAGTCTGCTGTCTTAATATTTTGCGCAATGAAAGAGACCTTACCCTTGAAATCCCCATTCACAATTTCCATGACACGCTTCTCGCCCAGAGTCATCTCCCAGTGAGCGGTCATCACATCAACACCGAGAGCAAGAGCAGCATCAACCATGTCTTGGCCATTAGTCCACAGCGCAGTAGCAGAGCCTTGCCAAGTATCACCACCATCTAGCAATAGCGCTCCAGGGCGATTGGCCTTCATCTGTTTAATGAGGGTAGCCATGTGAGCAAAGCCGCCCATCTTGCCGTAGTTCTGCGCCGCTGCCACATAGTCTAAGTAGGTAAATGCATGCGCATCACGAGTCCCGGCAGCAATACCATTGGCTTTTAAAAAGTATTGGCCGATTAAGTGCGGAGTTTTTCCTTCTTGCGTACCAATTCCAAGATTAACATTTGGCTCGCGAAAGTAAATTGGTAATAACTGAGCATGACAGTCTGTGTAGTGTAAAAAGTGAACATTGCCAAACTTCGGCAAATCGTAGAATTTTTGTGCGGTGGATTGAGCAATCGCAAAGTTGGATTGCAAACTCATTCCACCAGCTGAAGCTATAGCCAACGCCTGTAAAAAATCACGACGACTTAAAGACATATCTACCCTTTTATGAAAACAGGCCTCTCGGCCTGTTCTTTATCTTTTATTCTATTTTGCTACTTTACTTACTGATTCACCGGAGAGGCAGGATCAAGCAATAAAGCCATCACATCCTGAATCTGCTGCTCGTTTAAGAGCTTGAAGTGTGCAAATCTGGGCATATTACTGCAAGCGTTATAAGCCTTGGAGTTATTAATGCGATTCCAAGTATAGGTAACTATCTCTTGTGAATTACCACGCATTTTTCCGTAACCAGTCAATGATGGCCCAATATTTCCATAGGAAATTTCCTTAGGATCAATTTGGTGACAGTTATAGCAACCACCGCCAACAACAGTGTCAGCCTTATCGGTCCAAGTGGCACCACGACCGCTTTGTGCAATAGCCTCACCCTTCTTCCAATCGCCAATGTATTTACCATCAGATGGTTGTTTAATCGTGTCCATATTCATCTTCTGAATCTTTTCACGCATCTTTTCACCCTGCTTACTGGTAGAAAAGATAGGATCAGAGCAAAATTTTTGAGTTGCATCCTGATCAATTCGATCTAAGCCTGCAATGCCATCAGCTCTAAAACCATCTTTCATCATCTTGTTGAACTTAGGATCGTTTGCTTGTTGAGCAATTGCAGATCCCTGCATTGCAATTATTAGCAAAGCAAAGCTGCCAATAGCTAAGAGGGATTTCATGTTCTTCATATTCATATTCTCTGTCTCTTATCCGTTAACGCTTCAAACCAGGGGTTTCAACAGTGCCGCCATTGGCATTCTTTGCCATATACATAGATAAAGCCAAAGTTAGATCAGAGCCATATATTGGGAATGGGAAACGTTGCTGACGAAAGCAATCATTCAAGCGCTGCTGCATTGTCCAGAACTGTCCACTGGAGACGCGATATGCTGGCCAATATCCCCAACCTAGAGCAGCGCCTTTTTGGGTGGTGATATTCGGTAGATCTTGCAAACGAATCCGCTTGCCATCTTCAGCGTGGCAAGAAGCACATGAGAAATCCATCGGTCCACCCTGGAAAAAGAATGCCCGCTTACCAAGCTCATACATTTCTTTTTCTTTTGGATGATTCGTACTCACCTTGATCTTGTCGCCCTTAGATAGCGTGACTACGTAAGCAACAATAGCCTCCATATCCTTCTTGGGCCCTTTTTGAAAAGGCGCGTCAATCATTTCCTGAGGATCGCGACCTTGCAGCGCTTGCATACAAGTCATCAAACGAGATTCTAGGTCTTGAACCTTATTAGTATCTTTAAAGTAGCGTGGTAACTGGGCAGCAGCACCCTTCACAACACCAGGCCCTAAGCCAAGATCACATTTCTCAAGCGTAGCGTTCTTTGGGCCAGCAGGTTTTTTCCAAAGCTCTTCACCTGCAGCCTCATATAGCTCGGAAGGGTTGCCATCTGCAATCATCTCGCGATACTTCGCAATATCGTCAGTTGCACTATTTTGTGCCAAAACAGATGATGACACCGTTAATAAAACAGCCAATACACCTGAGGCTAGTCCTAAAGTCAATTTATGCTGCATTTGCGACCCTTTCAAAACCGTCGAGGCGGTGAAAATTACTGCTCTTATGAAGCGGTTGCTTCATCGGTACGCTTATCACCCTTGCTATCTACCCAACTCACAACAATCTTGTCACCTTTAGCGCCTTTGTATTTGAAGTTCAAGAATGGGTCCTTAGAAACTGCTGGCCCAAACTGACCATTCAATACATCTTTTCCATTTGCCTTGACATTGATTGTGCTAATGAACCATGCAGGAATGGTTTTACCAGCAGCGTCTTTACGCTGACCAGATTCCATATCGTGCTTCATCAAAATCTTTACATCCACAATTCCACCGTTCTCAGCAGCTCTTACGCGCATTGGATCAGCCATGTTTTCCTCTTGTAATCTAGTTATTCGTTAATAGTATTTATTTGGGCCTGGGGCAATTAACCGCCACAACCACCTAAAGTCACTTTGATTTCTTTCACTGCCATGCTCCATTTGCCATCAGCTTTTACTAGGCCATATACATTGGAGGTTTGACCCATTTTGATGCGTGTGGTCACAAACGGTTCTGTACCAGCAGGGATAAAGAATTGCGCAGCTAAAGTACTTGGGTTTTTCTCAACCAAGATAGCCATCTGTTCGGCTTTAAGAGTAGTTGTAATTCCAACTGGAACTACTGCGCCATTCTCTGCAATATCAGGAGCGTTCAAAGTAACGGCGGCTGATTTGTCTGGGCTACCTGAACCTAAGAGCTTAAATACATCATCCAAGCTCTTACCTTCAAAAGCGGCTTTATTCCACTCTTGCGCTTGGGCTACGCTAATAAGACCCGCAGAAGCCATCAAGCCAAAAACGGCTGAATATTTCAATAAACTGCGTCGCTGCTGATTCATAAAAACTCCTTTAATAATCTCTTGCTGTGAATATATTATCTACTTTCCTGCAAAGCATGCTGGCAATTACTAAGGTAGCCACTATTTGCCGCCTGAAAGCACCCAAGCCACTAAAGCCTTAAGATCTTCGTCCGATAGCTGGGGCTGTGGTGGCATCGGAATTACTCCCCACACTCCTGAACCACCATTTTTGACCTTAGCCATGAGCTTTTCTTGAGTTCCACTTTGGCCTTGATATTTCACTGCAATAGCTGCAATGGATGGGCCTACTAACTTCGCATTAGGTGCATGACAAGCTGAGCAGTTCTCATTCTTAAATAATGCTGCTGGGCCTTTTATATTGGCAGCATGGGTCTCAGAAGCATGTGCTAAGCCTTCCCCAGTGGAACCTGGCAACTTGTCCAATGGTGGCTTAGTTGAGTCTGAACCTCGGTATGGGCCATACAAGCGATTTTGCTCTGCAATATTGCCATGGGCATCTCTAGCAAAGTCAGGCAAGGTAGAACCAATTTGCACAAACTTGACGCAATTATTCATGCAGGCCTGTGAGTTGACATCAGGCTTGCCATTCACGCTCCAAAAGCCATGATTTCGAGTCATGCCGTTTCGGTTAGGCATTTTTTTCTGAACCTCTGCGATATTGGCATTACTCAAGACAAAATCATCAGGAACGATTTCACCCAGGCTCAAAATAAATGCAACTAGAGCATAAGTATCGTCTGGCGTTAAAGATCTTGGAGCATTCCAGGGCATTGCTCGATAGATGTAATCCCACAGAGTGGAAACTGTGGGGACTTTCATTAAGGTTGTACGTTGAGGTTGCTTACGATCCGCTAAAGAGGCAACTTTTCCAGTCTTAACATCATCGGTAGTCGTTCCGCCTGCGATTGGTGTAAAGATCTCGTTTGACTCACCAAATACCCCATGACAATTAGCGCATTTAGATTCCCAGATGATTTGACCCTGGGCAACAGAACCTGATCCGTTTGGTAAACCCTTAAAGTCTGGGCGCACATCAATATCCCACGCGATTACTTCTGCCGGTGTTGCATTGCGACCAATTCCAGGAAACTGAGATCCTTGAGTGCTTTGCGCGCTTTGCGCATAAGTCAGCTGAGCGGAAAATACTGCTAGGCTTAAAAGTACTAGATGAGCAAATAATTTATCCAACCTGAACATTGCTCACCTCGCCGTTTGTGTCAAGCTTCCAAGACTGAATTGCATTGTTGTGATAAATTGAGCGATTACCCCGAACATCCCTTAGCATCTTGATGGATGGCTGCACATATCCTGTGTCATCAATTGCTCTGGATTGCAAAATTGCTAGTGATCCATCCCAAATCCAATCAATGTTGAAGCGAGTAATGGATTTAGTCAGAATTGGCGTCTCTAAACGGGCAATACGCCAGTTATTGCCTCCATCAAAAGAAACATCTACGCGTTTGATCTTGCCTCGCCCTGACCACGCCATGCCGCTGATGTTATAGAAACCTTTATCTAGTAATTGCTGACCACCTGATGGCGTAGTAATAACGGATTTACATTCTTGAATTGACGTATATTGACGATGTATTCCATCTGGCATCAGCTCAATATAGTGAACTGCCTCATCTTTAGTATTCCATGGCATATCACCCACTTCAAGACGACGTAACCACTTCACCCAGCTCACGCCCTGCACGCCTGGTACTACTAGCCGCAATGGGAAGCCATTTTCAGGGCGCAGCATCTCGCCATTCATGCCCCAAGCAACGATCGTATCGTCCAAGCAGCTCTCTAGATTAATCGTCCGAGTCATACCCGAACCATCGCCACCCTCTGCAAGCAGGAACTTACCTTTTTTCAGATCAGCGCCGCACTCTTCAAGCAATACTTTAAGAGGTACGCCTGTAAATTCGCAGCAAGACAACATACCATGGGTGTACTGCACTGTTGGCACAGCTACGTTGCCCCACTCTAGACCAGTATTAGCACCACACTCAATAAAGTGTGTACGTGAGACTGAAGGTAATCTCATTAAGTCATTCATCGTAAAGACACGGGCATTTTTTACTAAGCCATTCACCATCAAGCGATGAGTCTCTGGATTGAGGTTGTACCAACCCTGATGATGACGCTCGAAGTGCAAACCGTTTGGAGTAATCGTTCCAAATAAACCTTGTAAAGGTGTGAAGGCAACTGAAGATGCTGATACACGGGTTAAACCTGGCGATTCGCGACGGATCAAATTGGCTTCATAAATGGAGGGGACACCATATGGCATCGTTGCTACGTTCTTACCTAAAGTAGTTTGCCATTCCTGTTTCTCCAAGATTGCTGGATCGCCTTCTCCTGCAGCAAATGCCATTGGAGCTCCCAACCCAGCAGCAGCGCCGCCCAAGGCAGAAAAGAATCCTTTACGTAAAAAGCCACGACGGGTTTCATCAAACCCATTGGCGTTGATGTCGGCAATGAATTCTTGAGAAATAAAGTGCTCTGGTGCTTTAACCAGGCGCGCTCTATTAATAGGTTTCTCAACCGCTGAGATTTCCTGAGCACTTAATTCAATTTGCTTCTTAGTCATTTGACCTCTAAAGAAAAATCATTACTACCCAATTAATGAATACCTTCAGCAATCTTTGCACAGACTGTCTGACACATCTCTACCGTTGCATTGTCAGCAATCGAGTAATACACCGTGACACCATCTTTACGCCTCTGCAGAATTCCAGCTTGATGGAGTGCCAGCAGATGCCGAGATACATTAGCCTGACTTGTTCCACACATCTCTAAAACTTCAGATACTGATTTTTCTCCAGCACAAACGGCGTACATGATGCGCAAACGAGCCGGTTCTGACAGCACGGTGAAATAGGCTGCAACCTTAGAAAACACTCTCTCCATCTGCTTTGGAGATAAATTCTTAGTTGCTTTTTGAACCCTGGCTTTCATGAGGCCTCTTTATATGAATATATGCGTATATATGCATATTTAACGATATTCTTCCCTAAACTCCTATAGTGAAAAACCCTAAGACATCAGACGCTACAATCCATTGATGGATATGGCTGCCATTCTTCTCTCTTTAAAGCTTGCCTTGTGGACTCTCGTCCTCATTCTGCCTTTTGGTATCTGGGTTGCCCATAGGCTCCAAAAGGCAGGTAAAAGCAAGTCGTGGATTGAGGCAGGCTTAGCGCTGCCTCTTGTTCTGCCACCCACGGTCTTGGGTTATTACCTTTTAGTAGGTCTCGGTGGCAAAAGCTTTTTGGGCATTCCACTGGTATTTTCTTTTACGGGCATTCTGATTGCCTCCCTCATCGTTAATTTGCCATTTGCTATCCAACCAATCCAACGTGCTTTTGAGGCTATCAACCCAGAAATTATTGAGGCTGCCCAAGTCAGCGGGCTCTCTAATTGGCAAATCTTTCGCCTAATAGAATTGCCGCTGGCATGGCGTGGCATCACTAGCGCGGCAGTTCTCACTTTTGCCCATACTCTTGGAGAGTTCGGCGTGATCCTGATGGTCGGTGGCGCCATCCCTGGTGAAACTAAAACGGTTTCCATTGCTATTTATGACAAGGTACAAAGTTTTGACACTGCTGGTGCTGGTCTCCTCTCTTTAATCTTGTTAGGCACTTCACTGATAGCGATTGCCATTTCCTACGGTGTCTTTGGCCGTCAAGCCTCACGCAATCAAGAGAGAGGAAGCTAATGCTCAAGATTAAGCTTTCTCAGGTAACTCCCAATCCCCTTCAACTTAGTCTTGAGTGCGCCCCCGGGGAACTTCACGCCTTAGTTGGCCCATCAGGTAGCGGCAAGACAACTGCATTGCGCACGATCGCAGGGCTAAATAATGCAAACACTGGAAGTATTGAATGTAATGGCGAACTTTGGTTCGAAGCTAATGAAATCAATGGCCTTACTACCTCACTCAGTCCTGCCGAGCGCTCTTGCGGATTTTTATTCCAACAATATGCACTCTTCCCACACTTGTCTGCACTAGAGAATGTGTGCATTGCACTCTATAACTCAGTAGCAGGAATTGCTGAACGTCAAGCACAGGCCAAGCAATGGCTCAATCGCATGGGCATCGGCGAACTAGCTCATCGCATGCCCAACCAACTATCTGGTGGTCAACAACAACGCGTTGCACTCGCGAGAGCCTTGGCAAGATCACCCAAAATCTTATTATTAGATGAGCCTTTCTCTGCAGTAGATGCCCCAACACGTCAAGGTCTGTATAAAACTTTAGCTGAGCTTCGCAAAGATTTCAATATTCCAATTCTCTTAGTAACTCATGATCTACGCGAAGCAGATTTGTTAGCAGACCGTATTACCGTGATTGATCAAGGTGTTGGTTTACAAACCGCTCCACCTCAAGTACTTTTCCAAAGACCCAGAAACTCTCGTGTTGCAGAACTAGTAGGTATCAATAATAAGTTTAAAGGTGTATTTACTGCAGGTAAGCTGACATGGGAAGGCTGCAATCAAGTATTTGAAGTGATCGATAAGGGCAAGATACCACCCAATACTCCAGTTGCCTGGGTTATTCCGGCAGATGGCCTCAGCCTGCACAATAAATCCAGTCAGACATCTATTGAAGGCTATGTAGAGCAGATCAGCACCTTGGGACAAATCGCAGTGATTCAACTCCTACTCAACAATGCTAGGCATACACTTACCTGGGAAGCTTCAGTTGCAGAAGTGATGCGATTGGAATTGGAAGTAGGAAAAAATACTCATGTTCAAATTGATGGTAGCAAGATTCATATCATGCCGCTACGCCCCATCAATGATCCGCGTCGCTTTATTTCCTAGCGATAAGGCCCAATAAAGCAGACATGCCTGCATGTCTCGCACCTTCATTGAGCTCTTTTTCATAGCAGCGCAGATCTAGTATTTGAAATTCTTTTGCAAGCTCTCGAATGATATCCTCTGTATAGAGGTGATCTTTTAGAGATGGTCCGCCCGTTTTATATTCCAGCTGCTTTAGGGTATAGCCTTGTAATATCAAGATGCCGCCAGATTTCAGGGCTTTATGCGCTTGCTTGAAGATGCGAGCTCGCATTTGCGGTTCAGCAAACTGAATAAAAATCCCAATCACTGCATCATATGTATTTTCTTGCCAGTCAAAGCTATCAGTATCTGATAGTGAATAGGCGATCTCTACTTGATTATCTGTAGCAAACTTCTTTGCCTTTTCTAAGGCGATGTCAGAGACGTCAAAACCAACCACTTGCATACCTTGCTTGGCTAGCCAAACACCATTACGGCCTTCGCCATCAGCAATACAAAGAACTTTTTGGTTTGGCTTTAAATAGGTCTTAGCTTGCAGGGCGAGATATTCATTTGGCTCCTTGCCAAAGATGAATTCTTCTTTATCAAAGCGTTTGTTCCAGAACTCTTTAGCATCATCAAAGTTCAGGTACTCACTTTGATGAACTTGATTATTTGTTGAGTCCGCCAACGAGATCACTCTTTAAATCGTTAATGTTCTCAAGACCAACCGCAATTCGCACTAAGCCATCAGTAATGCCAGCGGCTTTTCTTGCTTCAGGAGACACGCGGCAATGGGTAGTCGTTGCTGGATTAGTAATCGTTGTGCGTGTATCACCTAGGTTTGCAGTGATTGAGCAAAGCTTAGTTTGATTAATTAATTTAAAGGCTGCCTTCTTGCCACCCTTAAGAGTGAAAGAGACAATTGCTCCCCCTGCTTTTTGCTGGCGTTTTGCCAAAGCATGTTGAGGATGGGATGTGAGGCCAGGATGATATACGCGTTCAACACCAGGCTGCTTTTCTAGCCATTGGGCTAGGGCAAGCGCATTCTGACTCTGTTGCTTCATGCGAAGCTCTAAAGTCTCCAATCCCTTCAGGAATACCCAGGCATTAAATGCAGACAAGGTTGGTCCTGCTGTGCGCACGTATGGGAATACTTTGCCCATGATGAAATCTTTGCTACCCACAATCGCACCACCAACCACCCTGCCTTGGCCATCTAAATACTTGGTTGCAGAATGAATCACTACATCAGCACCAAGAGCCAAAGGCTTTTGTAAGGCTGGCGTACAGAAACAGTTATCCACCGCAAATAAGGCCTTTGCTTTCTTAGCAATCTTCGAGATGGCTTTAATATCAGCAATCTCAGTCAAAGGATTAGATGGTGTCTCTAAATAGAAAAGCTTAGTGTTTGGTTTAACAGCATCTTGCCATGACTTGGTGTCAGCCAAGTCAACATAAGTTGTTGTAATCCCAAAGCGACCTAGAATATTAGTGAACAACTGAACGGTTGCTCCAAATACTGAGCGGGAGCAAACCACATGATCACCTGCTTGCAGATGCGCCATTGCCATTGTCAAAATAGCAGACATACCCGATGCAGTTGCAATACAAGCTTCACCACCCTCTAAAGCAGCCAAGCGATCTTGGAACATGCTGACAGTAGGATTAGTAAAGCGAGAATAAATAAAGCCTTGGTCTGCATGGGCAAAACCATCAGCAGCTAATTCGGCACTATCAAAGCAAAAGCTTGAAGTCAGAAACATCGCCTCTGAATGTTCTTGATATTCAGCGGTACGACGAGTGCCAGCACGGACCGCTAAGGTCTCAAGTGCCAGCTTAGAAAAATCTGGTTTTTTACGTGTGGTTTTACTTTTCATACTGCTATTTTGACACCGAATTGCCCATTTGCCTCGTGTAAGGCAAATTCTTGTCGCTTTTTAGTCTTCGGTAGCCAAATGCAGATGAAGCTGGGAGGTAGCAAAGTCGCTTGAATCACGCTGACGGTCCGCTTTAGCTGCAGAGGTATTTCTGGCGGCCTCTAGAGCATCAAGATAAGAATCCGTGATGTCTCCAGTGATGTAATTACCATCAAAGCAGGAGGCCTCAAAGTTCTTAATATTGGGATTAATATCGCGAACCGCCTGCTTCATATCTTCAACACTTTGGTAAATCAATTGATCAGCGCCAATCATCTTGTTGATTTCTTCATCGGTACGACCATAAGCAACTAACTCGCTACGAGTTGGCATATCAATACCGTACACATTTGGGAAGCGCACAGGCGGTGCTGCTGATGCAAAGATGACTTTCTTGGCACCAGACTCACGTGCCATTTGCACGATCTCAAATGAGGTAGTACCACGGACGATCGAGTCATCCACAATCAATACTGTTTTATCTTTGAACTCGATACGCATGGCATTGAGCTTCTGGCGGACTGATTTCCTACGCACCGCTTGACCAGGCATGATGAAGGTACGGCCAATATAGCGATTTTTAAAGAAGCCTTCACGATAAGCTACGCCTAAATTCTTGGCGACCTGCATTGCTGCTGGGCGACTTGAATCCGGAATTGGCATCACTACATCGATCTCATCGACATTGGTCACTTTACGAATCTTCTCAGCCAAATAATCACCCATACGCATCCGCACGTTATAAACAATCACGCCATCAATTGTGGAGTCTGGACGTGCCATATAGACATATTCAAAAATACAGGGTGTCAGAACAGCGTTAGGCACACACTGACGTGAATAGAAGTTGCCATCAAGGTCAATATAAATTGCCTCGCCAGGGTTCACATCACGTACAAAGGTAAAACCTAAACCTTCAAGCGCTACTGACTCTGATGTCACCATCCACTCAGGACCTTGCGGTGTATCAGTGCGACCAAGGCATAAGGGACGAATACCAAATGGATCGCGGAATGCTAATAAGCCATAACCAGCAATCATAGAAACCACAGCGTAAGAACCTTTAACGCGATTGGTAACTCCAGTAACCGCATTAAACATGGCGCTCTCATCTAAAGCAGCACTATTCGTTTCTTTTTGAAGCTCATCAGCCAAGACATTTAATAAGACTTCAGTATCCGAGCTGGTATTGATATGACGGCGATCACGATAAGCCATCTCAACACGCAAACTTGGTGCATTGGTAAGATTGCCATTATGAGCCAGCACGATGCCGTATGGAGCGCTGACGTAAAAAGGCTGAGCCTCTTCTTCACTACTCGCTGAACCAGCTGTTGGGTAACGCACTTGTCCAATACCAGCGTTGCCTACCAAGCTGCGCATATTGCGAGTTCTAAATACGTCGCGCACGAGGCCATTAGCCTTATGCATGGTGAACGAGTTACCGTTCATGGTTGCGATACCAGCTGCATCTTGCCCGCGATGTTGCAAGAGCAACAAAGCATCATAGAGAAGTTGATTTACTGGTGAGTGGGAAATAGCTCCGACGACGCCGCACATATCTCTAGCTTCCTATTGTTAATTGAGGATTAATGGTAGGTGTTACTTTGGGCATTGCATCACCTAATTGCTTAGCCCAGTCAGCTGGTAGCCAACCTTTAATTAAACCCGTTGCCATATCCAAAGCTGGTCTGGTGATGGCATTTTTCCAGGCCACACTTTGCGGAATCGGCGTCAATGCGGCTAAGGTTGCCAAAATGACGACAATCAAGCCGCCGCGCACTAGGCCAAAAACCAATCCCAAGAATCGATCCGTCAGACTTAAGCCTGCTGACAAAATCATTTTTTGCACGAGCCCGCCGAATAATCCACAAACAATCAAAGTCAATATAAATAGGATGAGGAAACTGACACCAAGATTAAGCAGCTCGTCTAGATGGAAGGCAGAAAGCCATTCAGTAGCAAGGTAATTTGTATAGTGATAAGCGACCCATGCAGCTGCAAACCAAGATGCTAGAGCGAGGACTTCTTTAAATAAGCCGCGAGAGATACCTACTAAGGCTGACACCAAGAGCACAGCTAGGGTGAAATAATCCACCGGTGTTAATTTTAAGGTGGATAAGTATTCCATTACTGTTTACCAGTCTCGACGAGTCTTGGTGATAGACCCATCGCCTTAATTTTCTTTTCTGCCGCTTCTGCAGAATCTTTATCGGCATACGGGCCGGCACGAAGAACATAGAGCTTAGTACCATCGCTAGCACTTTTATTTAAAACGAAGTTTGGAATCTTTTGCTCTTTGAGTTTTGCAATCCAACCTTGAGCACGCTCTTCTGAAGCAAACGCACCGATCTGAATGACATATTTTCCTGAGCCATTCGCTGCAGGATTAGTATCGCTGTTACTGACTCCATTACTTGGAGCAGCAATAATTTCTTCACCAGCAGCCAAGCCCAATCCCGGAGCTTTGTTAGGGGCAGGTGTTGGCTTAGTTTCAACTTTGGGCTCTACCTTTGGCTCTGGAGCAGGTACAACTTTAGGAGCTTCTTTTACAGGATCCGCAAGTGCTTCTGCCTTAGGCTTATCTTCAGGCTTTGCATCAGCACCCGGAATGGGTAAGCTAGTCACGATATTGACAGCAATATCGTTGGGGGCTAATTTAGGACTGTTATCCAAAATACGCGGTAGACCAACTACGGCGATGAGGACCAACACAGCAGCACCAATCAGACGATGGCGCGCTCTTTGTTGTTCTGGATCTTCGGTAAGAGCAAGTTCTTCTGCTTCAGCAATTCGCTGAAAACTGCGTGGGGCTGCTCGTTTAGCGGAGCGCCTACCCACTGAACCCCTATCAAGGTCATCAGCCTGTGTTTTTCGCTTAAAGAAGCTCGGTAAACGAATCATGGATCAATGGGCCTGGTTGTTTCGGTAAATCATTACGCCTGCAACGGTATAGAAAGATCCGAAGGTCACAATTCTATCACCCTCACCCGCTTTTGAGAGCGCTTTTTGATACGCTGCAGCAGGGTCTGGGAAGCATTCAACACCGCCATCAGCCCCGTTTTGAGGCTTTACACCCATAGCCTCGAGCCTGTCTGCCAGCGCCTTAGCAGTTGCAGCCCTAGGGGTCGACAAATCAGTACAAAACCAGAAATCCACGCTATCTAACAAGGGTTTTATTACCCCGTCGATATCCTTGTCTGCCATAGCCCCAAAAATAGCGTAGGTGTAGGGGTGGTAGCCCATCTTGTCCAAGCCTTGAGCCAAAGTGGCAGCGGCATGGGGATTGTGGGCCACATCCAGTACTACTGTGGGTTGACCCGGCAGAACCTGAAATCGCCCGGGCAACTCAACCATGGCAAAGCCATTCCGAATATCCTGCGCGCTCACTGGCAAGCGTTGGTGAAGGGCCATCAAGGCCGCAATGACAGCAGAAGCATTCAGAATCTGATTAGCGCCTCGCAAGGCTGGGTAGCCAAGGCCACTAAAGCGTTTCTGGCGACCCGCCCAACCCCATTGCTGTTTATCACCCTGGAAGTTGTAATCACGACCTTGTAACCAAAGATCACAATCCAGCTTTTCAGCATGATCGATTAAAGATTTCGGGGGAACTGGATCGCCGCACACGGCAATCTGCCCTGGACGAAAAATGCCTGCTTTCTCAAAAGCGATCGCTTCTCTAGTGCTCCCCAGGAAATCTGCATGATCTATATCAATACTCGTCACAATAGCGCAATCCGCATCCACAATATTGACCGCATCTAAGCGACCACCCATACCTACCTCTAACACCACTACATCTAGATTGGATTGAGAAAAAAGATGCATGATGGCTAAAGTCGTGAATTCAAAATACGTTAAGGTTGGGGCATCGACTAAACTCACGCGCGCTTTTTCAACGGCGGCAAAGTGCTCTAATAAAAGGCTGTCATTAACATCCTGTCCGTTAAGGCGAGCACGCTCATTAAATTTAAGTAAGTGTGGTGAAGTATGGCAGCCGACTCGATAACCCGAGGCCAGCAAAATACTCTCGAGATAAGCGCAGGTAGAGCCTTTACCATTAGTGCCGGCAACCGTAATCACCGGACAATCAAAATGGAGATCTAATGCTGCTTTAACGCGATTGATGCGCTCAAGCCCCATGTCAATACCGACAGGATGAGCGGTTTCGAGGTGGCTTAGCCAAGCCTCTAGGCTAGAAAAAAGAATTGGGGCTTGGTGTGCTGTACTCAAGCGCTTAAACGGCTGCGCTACCCGTAATCGCAGGCTCTGGAAGTTTTTGCAAGAGTGCTAATAGGCGTGCAATCTCACCACGCATTTGGCGACGGTCAACAATCATGTCAATACCGCCCTTTTGCATCAAGAACTCAGAACGCTGAAAACCTTCTGGTAATTTTTCACGAACAGTTTGTTCGATCACACGGGGGCCAGCGAAACCAATCAAGGCTTTTGGTTCAGCCATGACTACGTCACCCATAAAGGCGAAGCTTGCAGAAATACCGCCCATGGTTGGGTCAGTCAGAACGCTGATATAGGGCAAACCTTTTTTAGACAACAAGGTCAACATCGAGTTGGTCTTAGCCATCTGAAATAAGGATAGCAAACTCTCTTGCATCCGTGCACCACCAGTTGCAGTAATACAAATGAAGGCACATTTTTTCGCAATGGCTTCTTGCGCACCGCGAGCAAACCGCTCACCCACTACAGAGCCCATCGAGCCGCCCATGTATTGAAATTCAAAACAGGCTGTAACAACTGGAATCGTTTCAATCTTCCCACCCATAACGATCAAGGCTTCGGTTTCGCCAGAGGCATCATTGGCTTCTTTAATACGATCTGGATATTTTTTAGAATCTTTAAATTTCAGTGGATCAGTTGGATAGATATCAGCACCTATTTCATAACGACCTTTTGGATCTAGCAAGCTATTCAAACGCTGACGCGCGCCAATGCGCATGTGATGACTGCATTTTGGACAGACTGAAAGATTTGCTTCGATATCGGTGCTGTAAAGAACCGTTTCACAACTGGGGCACTTAACCCACAATCCTTCTGGTACTGATTTGCGATTGCGATTCGCAGGATCAGTATGTTGAATTTGGGGTGGGAGTAATTTATCTATCCAGCTCATTAGTTAGCTATCCAATGCATCACGAATCTCACGAATGAAGGTTTCGAGTGATTGTACTGCCTGCCCAGGGGGTGCATCCTCCAGAAGACGAATAATGCGGCTACCAATCACCACGGCATCAGCACTTTTAGATACTGCCTTAGCGCTAGCGGCATCATTAATTCCAAAACCCACAGCAATCGGAATATCAGTCTGTTCACGAATTTTGGGGATGATCGTTGCCACATCTTGGGTATTCAGGTTTGCACCTCCCGTGACCCCGCGCATGGAAACGTAATAGATATAGCCTGAAGCTATTTTGGCAGCCTCTTTAATCCGTTCGGGAGATGACGTTGGCGCTAATAAGAAAATTGGATCAATGCCTGCAACTCGCATACGCGCTGCAAAATCAACGCACTCTTCAGGCGGGTAATCTACGATCAGTACACCATCAACTCCAGCTGCTTTTGCTTCAGTTGCAAAACGTTCTGCCCCCATTTGCTCAACAGGATTTGCATATCCCATCAAGACCACCGGGGTGTTTGGATCTTGCTTCCGAAATTCCTTCACCATTTCCAAACAAACGCGCAATGTAACGCCTTGAGTCAAGGCACGCTCTGAAGATCTTTGGATCACTGGACCGTCAGCCATTGGGTCAGAGAAAGGCACACCCAGCTCAATCACACTAGAACCACCGCGCACTAATGCATGCATCAACTCAACAGTCAATTTTGGATCTGGATCGCCTGCAGTAATAAAAGGAATTAACCCTTTTTTACCTGTAGCTTTTAACTCTTTAAAGACCGCTGTAATTTTGGACATAAGCCTTACTTAACCTTCAGAGCCAGTTGCTTGTGCAACGGTATGCATGTCTTTATCACCACGACCAGAGAGATTTACCAAAATAGTCTTATCTTTAGGCAAAGTCTTAGCGAGCTTACAAGCATAAGCAATCGCATGAGCCGACTCTAGCGCAGGAATGATGCCTTCAATTTGACAGCAATCATGGAAGGCTTTGAGTGCCTCTTCATCAGTGATAGCAACATAATCTGCGCGACCAGAATCCTTTAACCAGGCATGCTCAGGGCCCACACCAGGGTAATCCATACCAGCAGATACTGAATGCGTTTCAGAAATCTGGCCATTCTCATCTTGCAATAAATAAGTGCGATTGCCATGCAATACGCCAGGCTTACCAACACATAGTGCTGCTGAGTGTAAGCCACTACCAAGTCCATGGCCTGCAGCCTCTATACCAATCAATTTAACTTCAGGAAAATCAATGTAAGGATAAAAGATGCCCATGGCATTTGAGCCACCGCCAACACAAGCCAATACGAAGTCAGGTTGACGACCAGTCATCTCTGGCATTTGTACTTTGCACTCTTCTCCAATCACACTCTGAAAATCTCTCACCATCATTGGATAAGGATGTGGCCCTGCAACAGTACCGATAATGTAGAAAGTATTGTCCACATTAGTGACCCAATCGCGCATCGCTTCATTGAGTGCATCTTTTAATGTTTTGGTGCCTGATTCCACGGGAACCACTTTGGCGCCGAGTAGTTTCATGCGGAAGACATTTTGCGCCTGACGGGCTACGTCAACGGAGCCTTGATAGACCGTACAGTCCAGACCAAAGCGTGCACAGATGGTTGCCGTAGCAACGCCGTGCTGCCCTGCACCCGTCTCCGCAATGATGCGTGGCTTACCCATGCGCTTAGCTAGCATTGCTTGGCCAATCACATTATTAATCTTATGAGCACCCGTATGGTTTAAGTCTTCGCGCTTGAGATAGATTTGCGCACCACCGAGCATTTCGCTCCAACGTTTAGCGTGATAAACCGGTGATGGCCTACCCACAAAGTGTTTGAGCTCGTAATGAAACTCTTCAATAAATTCTGGGTCGAATTGATATTTAGCATAAGCTGCTTTGAGCTCATCTAATGCAAACATCAATGTTTCAGAAACAAACACACCGCCGTAAGGACCAAAGTGTCCTCGTGCATCTGGCTTATCGTACATAGCTACCTCTTTTGATTTATCTACAGCAAATTATTGGGATGATGATTTCTCATCTGCCGCGCGCACTGCTTTTACAAATTCAGCCATGAGCGCAGGATCTTTAACACCCCTGCTGATTTCTACGCCACTAGAGACGTCAACCGCGCAAGGATGCAGACGAGCAATCGCCTCGCCCACGTTGTGCGTGTTCAATCCACCACTCAAAACGACCCGAGGCGCGTTTTCGCTTACCCATGTCTGTGGAATTCCTTGCCAATCAAAAGGAACGCCTCCGCCACCATAACCCTCGACGAGGGCATCCAGCAGAAAAGCGTTTGCTTGCCTATATTGTAGGGAAAATTCACTAAATGCGAAGCCTTCCCCTACACGGGCTGCTTTTATCCAGGGCTGACCATCTGCAAGCTCGATACAGCGCTCTGGAGTCTCGTCCCCATGGAACTGCCATAAAGTAATTGGGGCGGCAGCGCGGATAGCTGAAAACTCGGCATCTGTGGCGTCTACGACCAATCCAACCGCATCTACACCTGCTGGAAGCCTGGAAATGAGTTGGGCAGCAACATTGGGGCTTACAGCACGCACGCTGGGGGAATAAAAGACCAAACCAACTGCATCTACCCCGGCGCCAACAGCCGCATCGATATCTGCGGAGGTCTTTAAACCGCAAATTTTGACTCTGGTTTGTCCAGGTGAGTAAGTAAGTAAGCCCATAAATGAATGATAAGGCCTTAGGGCTTAGTTAATTCAGGGGGCAACCAGGAGTTTTCTAGTCTTGGCGCCGGAATAGCAAATTCCTCTGGGTATGCGATTTTTGCTAAATAGAGGCCATCAGACATAAACGTAGGCGCTGCTATCTGTCTGTCTTTGGCAGTTAAGACCTCGGCCATCCATTTTGATTCTTGTCTGCCTTGGCCAATCTGCAAAAAACATCCCACTAAATTACGCACCATATGTTGTAAGAAAGCATTGCCACGAATCCGAAAATACAACCATGGTCCATCAGAAATAATGTCTATGGCATATATTGTTTTGACTGGTGTCTTGCTCTGACATTCAGAAGATCTGAATGAGCTGAAATCATGCTCTCCAATCAAGCACTCCACTGAATCTTGTATTGCTCTAATATCAAGCTGCTGATTGGGCGGCAGCATCAAGTAACCTGCACGGGAATGAACCATTGGTACGCGACATGGTCCAACATGTAAGGCATAAATATAAGTGCGCTCAAAGGCAGAGAAGCGGGCGCTAAATTCTTCTGAAACTGTCTTTGCCCAGTTGACAGCAATTGATGGCGGTAGAAATGAATTGACTCCTCTGACCCATGAGAAGTCTTCGCGTTCTACATTGGTATCAAAATGAATCACTTGCCCTAATGCATGAACACCAGTATCCGTCCTGCCCGCAGCAATTGTTTTAATTGGAAAGTCTTTAGAAGACTCGCCAACAAAAGCTGTAATGGCCTTCTCCAGCTCATCTTGAACTGAATTTTGATTGACTTGAGTTTGCCAGCCAGAATATGGGCTGCCGTCATACTGAAGACCAAGGGCTATACGCATTGCAATACCCCCATGGACTTAGGCATTACGGTGCGAGAGCTCCGCCAGCAAGCCTTGAGCTTCAATCGTGATGGTGGGATCAACTGAATTACTGACCCGCAGTACTTCTTCTAAGGATTTCTTAGCGGCGGGAAAATCTTCGATCGTGATGTAAGCGCGCGCTAGATTCAATTTGACGCGTAGTGTCTCTACTAGTGGGTTAGAGACAGCAGTAGTAGCAGCTAATGACGGCTTAGAAAGATCTAAATCGATCCTAGCAAAAAGCGCTTTGGCACGCTCAGACATGTCTGAGGGAGTGCTAGTGAGCTTATCTGGTGCATCGAAGTTAGTCAGCTCGGAGCGGCGAGCATTACGAGCAAAGGCCCATAGCAGTAAACCAGTTAATGTAATAAAAGCAATCCCCAGAATGGCTGGTCCAAATCCACCCAATCCAAAATTGTTTTCAACTGCTTTTTTCTCCTTCGATTTATCCAGGAGGCGCTGCAGGTCGGCAATATTCTTTTCTAACTCAGCAACTCGCACCTTCGCTTGCTCTAGTTGTCTTTCTTGAGCAACTAGCTCTTCTGTATAGCGACGCTCTTGTTCATTGCCATCCGCGCTAGAGCCAATCTTGAGGCGATCTTTTGGGGTTGCCTCCCCAGTCCTCGCATTGCCAGACTGAGATTGGCCTTGTGACCCATTGCTACCCTGCTCTGCATGCCACTGTGCATTAGACTCAGCCACAAATTGATTCGCTTCGGCTGGACTAATTGAGCGCAAAAGTGCTTGGCTGGGCTTATTGAGTTCAGCTCCTGCTGCTAAACGGTTAATACTACCGCTTGCAAAGGCATCTGGATTGGCTTTATACAAAGCCATCATAGTTTGATCTAAAGTGGCGCCATCTAATTGCGGTGCTATCATGGCAGCAATTTCAGAGAGTGTTTGGCCAGGCTTGACGAGAACCTTTTGCGCATCACCTAAAAGCAAAGTAAACGTTTTAGTAATACTGCCACTAGACCAATTGAGGTTCACTAATACATCGACAAAAGGATCATCGCTTACTGGAATCGCATTCACTGTTTCTACTAAAACTACCAATTGCTCCTGAGGATTACGATAAATCGATAGTTGCGGATTAAGGTCCAAAATCTTCTGAGAGATTCCAAGGCGCTCATAGGAGGCCTTGGGTAAGGTGCCTGCTTTTAAACTAGCTAAAGCAGCCTGCTCATCAGCCCCAAGCCGAATCGGAATCTCCACCCGCAAAGGCTCTCCGGATTTAGACAGCAGCGCAGGCGAGCCTAAAGAAATTGCCCAAGCTGCACAAGACCAACTAAGCCAAATAAAGCAAAGCGCTTTTAAAAAACGAAGTTGATAACTTCCTGACATTATTTTTCGAGCAAGATTCTGAGCATACGGCGCAAAGGTTCAGCGGCACCCCATAAGAGCTGATCGCCAACAGTAAATGCGCCAAGATACTCTGGGCCCATCGCCAATTTATGCAGACGGCCAATCGGTACAGTCATCGTGCCGCTGACCGCTGCTGGTGATAATTCACGTTCAGTCATTTCTCGGTCATTCGGAACCACTTTGACCCACTGGTTATCGTTTGCCAAAATAGCTTCAATTTCTTTTAATGGAATATCTTTTTTCAACTTCACAGTTAAACCTTGTGAGTGGCAACGCATCGCGCCAACTCGTACACAGATACCGTCAATAGGAATACTGCCTGGAGAACGAAATGCAGGACGCCCAAGAATCTTATTGAACTCAGAACCGCCCTTCCACTCTTCTTTTGTTTGGCCATGCTCAACAGGAACATCGATCCATGGAATTAGGCTACCAGCCAATGCGGTATTACGGAAGTTTTGTTTCGGGAAGTCCGCTGAGCGCAGTGTTTCAGTTACTTTGCGATCAATATCTAAAATCCAAGATGAAGGATCTGCTAATTCAGTAGCAACACTATCATGCAAAGCGCCCATTTGCAGAAGCAATTCGCGCATATTCTGTGCCCCAGCACCGGATGCTGCTTGATAAGTCATCGCACTAATCCACTCAACCAAATCGGCCTTCACCAAACCACCCATGGCCATCATCATCAAGCTCACGGTGCAATTAGCGCCAATCCAATTCTTACCCCCAGCAACTAATGCCTTATCAATCACAGACCGATTGATCGGATCTAAGACCAATACGGCATCATCTTTCATGCGCAAAGCACTAGCAGCGTCAATCCAGTGGCCATTCCAACCGGCCGCACGCAGCTTTGGGAAAACCGCATTGGTGTAGTCACCCCCTTGGCAAGTGAGGATGATGTCGCAGCGTGACAGGGCCTTAATGTCATTCGCATCTTGCAAAGCACTTTCGGTCTTGCTGACTTTTTTGCCATTCATCAATGGCACTTGGCCGCCTACTTGGCTGGTGCTAAAAAATACTGGCTCGATTAAATCAAAATCTTTTTCGGCCAACATTCTGTCCATGAGAACGCTACCGACCATACCGCGCCAGCCAACTAAACCTACCAATGGTGTTTTTGTGTTTGCCATGATGATGAACTATTTAATCAATTTTTAATTTCGTTTTAAGAGAGTGCGGCTACTACTGCATCACCCATTTGCACGGTAGATACCTTTTGAGTGCCTTCGGTATAAATATCAGCAGTACGCAAACCTTGCGTTAATACTTTTTGCACGGCCTTTTCAATTCGGTCTGCCTCAGAGGGCATTCCTAATGAATAGCGTAGCATCATTGCTGCAGACAGTATGGTCGCCAATGGATTGGCAATACCTTTGCCGGCAATATCTGGCGCAGAACCATGGCTTGGCTCATATAAGCCTTTGTTGTTCTTGTCTAAAGATGCTGAGGGCAACATCCCAATGGAGCCGGTTAACATCGCAGCCTCATCAGACAAAATATCGCCGAACAAGTTACCAGTCACTACTACATCAAATGCCTTGGGAGCCTTGACTAGCTGCATTGCTGCGTTATCCACATACATATGGGATAGCTCAACATCTGGATATTCTTTGGAGATCCGAATCATCACTTCACGCCAAAGCTGTGATGTTTCTAAAACATTTGCCTTATCAACACTGCATACTTTTTTGCTACGCTTACGAGCTGCTTCAAAGGCAACTCGGCCAATACGCTCCACTTCAGGCTCGCTGTAGTGCATGGTGTCAAAACCTTCGCGTGCACCTTTAAATAATGGCAACTCTGAAGTACGAATGCCACGGGGTTGACCAAAATAGATATCGCCGTTTAATTCGCGGACAATCAAAATATCTAATCCACCAATAATTTCTGGCTTTAGACTAGATGCAGCCGTCAGCTCTGGGTAGCAAATCGCTGGTCTGAAATTGGCAAACAACTTTAAGTGTTTGCGCAAACCCAAAATCGCCTGCTCTGGACGCAGTTCGCGCGCAAGCGTGTCATATTTCCAATCACCCACAGCGCCAAACAAAATAGCATCTGCTTTTTTGGCTAGCTCTAAAGTTGCTGGTGGTAATGGATGGCCTGCCACATCATAGGCAGCACCACCTACGGGAGCTTCTTCTAATTCAAACTTTGGACCAAGTGCTTGCAGCACTCGAACAGCTTGAGCAACAATTTCCGGGCCGATACCATCGCCCGGTAGAACTGCAATTTTCATGAAAGGCCCTTAAATCTAAAATTACGGCAATTGTGTCGCAAGCCACGGCATTTTGAGGATGCGCTCAGCTTCATAAGCCTTGATTTTATCTGCATGGCGCAGAGTTAAGCCAATATCGTCCAGACCGTTAAAAAGGCAGTACTTTCTAAATGGGGCCACTTCAAAGCTATATGCGGTGCCATCAGGGGTCATGACTTGTTGAGCTTCTAGGTCAATAGTCAACTGATAGCCATTGAATGCCATAGTTTCATTGAATAAGTGGTCAACCTGCATTTCTGTCAAAACAATGGGTAACAGGCCATTTTTGAAGCAGTTATTGTAAAAAATATCAGCAAAGCTAGGAGCAATCACTGCTCTAAAACCATATTGATCCAGCGCCCAAGGGGCATGTTCACGTGAACTGCCGCAACCAAAGTTTTTCCGGGCTAAGAGAATGCCTGCGCCTTTATATCGTGCTTGATTGAGAATGAAATCTGGATTGATAGGTCGAGTGCTGCAATCCTGCCCTGGCTCACCATGATCTAGGTAACGCCACGCATCAAATAGATTCTGACCAAAACCAGTCTTCTTAATCGACTTCAGAAACTGCTTTGGAATGATAGCGTCGGTATCCACGTTCTCTCGATTCAAGGGAGCAACCAAACCTTTGTATACCGTAAATTTATCCATGATTGTGACTCGTAATATTTACTTCACAGGGGTAACCACAACATCTTTACCCTTGGTTTGTGACTGATTATTTTGCGTGCTGCTAGAACCTTCCATTGACTTACCCATCGTCTGTAAGTCTTTGCCCATACCTTCCACTGTATTGGTGCAAGCTGCAATGACTACACCTGCAACACCAACAATGGCCAATCGAGTGATTAGAGATACTGGAGAGAATTTCATTTCTGATTACCTTTATGAAATCTTACGGACGTCAACAAAGTGACCTTCAATCGCAGCCGCAGCAGCCATTGCAGGACTCACTAAATGGGTTCTGCCGCCATTACCCTGCCGGCCCTCAAAATTACGATTGGATGTAGAGGCGCAACGCTCACCTGGCTCTAAGCGATCAGCATTCATTGCCAAACACATAGAGCAACCCGGTTCACGCCACTCAAAGCCAGCAGCTTTAAAAATACGATCCAAGCCCTCACGCTCTGCTTGGGCTTTTACCAAACCAGAACCAGGCACAACCAAGGCCAACTTCACATTAGCCGCTACTTTTTTACCGAGACGATCAACTACTTTAGCTGCTGCGCGCATATCTTCGATACGGCTATTGGTACAAGAGCCAATAAATACTTTATCTACAGAGATGCTGCTAAGCGGCGTATTTGGAATCAGATTCATATACTCCAAGGCACGCTCCATTGCAACCCGCTTACTAGGATCTCGTTCTTTTTCTGGATCAGGAACAGATTCACTAATAGCCAGCACCATTTCTGGTGAAGTACCCCAAGTTACTTGAGGAGCAATTTCTTCAGCACGCAGTTCGATCACTACGTCAAACTTAGCATCCGCATCAGAGTGCAAAGTTCTCCAATATTGCAAAGCTTGCAATAAAGCTGGGCCTTTAGGGGCATATGGACGGCCTTGAATATATTCAATGGTAGTTTCATCAACAGCAACTAAGCCGGATCTTGCGCCAGCTTCAATTGCCATATTGCAAACGGTCATACGACCTTCCATTGAGAGATTGCGAATGGCTTCACCCGCAAACTCAATAGTGGAACCCGTACCACCAGCCGTACCAATCTTTCCAATAACGGCAAGAACAATGTCTTTAGCCGTAGAGCCTGGTTGTAAGCGCCCATCTACACGCACTAACATGTTCTTGCTTTTTTTCATCAGCAAAGTTTGAGTTGCCAAGACATGCTCGACTTCAGAGGTGCCGATACCAAACGCTAGGGCACCGAATGCACCATGCGTACTGGTATGAGAGTCGCCACACACTACAGTCATACCAGGCAAAGTAGCGCCCTGCTCTGGTCCGATGACATGAACAATCCCCTGGCGAGAATCATTCATTTTGTATTGAGTAATCCCTAAAGCATCGCAGTTTTGATCTAGGGTATCTACTTGCAATTTGGAAATGGGATCGATGATGCCTTCAGAACGATCAGTTGTTGGTACGTTATGGTCTGAGACCGCTAAATTGGCGGAGATGCGCCATACTGGACGGCCAGCCAAATTCAAACCTTCAAAAGCCTGGGGGCTAGTCACTTCATGCAAGAGATGACGATCAATATAGATCGTTGCCGTGCCATCTTCTTCAGAGTAAACAACGTGGTCATCCCACAATTTATCATAAAGTGTATGAGACATAAGTGGCCTTAAATCCTTTACTTTCGGACCGAGATGTTCGGAACTGCACGAGAAGTTTCACCGACATACAACTGGCGTGGACGCCCAATCTTGTACTCAGGATCAGTAATCATCTCTTCCCACTGAGCAATCCAACCAACTGTTCTTGCCAAAGCAAAAATACAGGTGAACATATCTGTTGGAATACCAAGTGCGCGCTGGACGATACCAGAATAGAAATCTACGTTTGGATAAAGCTTGCGGCTAACAAAATATTCATCTTCCAGAGCAATCTTCTCTAGAGTCATTGCCAGCTTGAACAATGGGTCATCTTGTAGGCCCAACTCCTTCAATACTTCATAGCAAGTTTCACGCATCAATTTAGCACGTGGATCAAAGTTCTTGTAAACGCGGTGACCAAAACCCATCAAGCGAACGCTAGAATTTTTATCTTTTACTTGGGCAATGAATTCATGAATCTTATCAACACCACCATTTGCTTGAATCTGATTCAACATCTCCAAGCAAGCCTCGTTTGCACCACCGTGGGCTGGACCCCAGAGGCAAGCAATACCAGCAGAGATAGCAGCGAATGGATTTGTGCCAGAAGAACCGCACAAACGCACAGTTGAAGTAGAGGCATTTTGCTCATGGTCTGCATGTAATATGAAGATGCGATCCAAAGCACGTACTAAAACTGGATTGACTTTGTACTCTTCACACGGTGTGGCAAACATCATGCGCATAAAGTTAGCGGTGTAAGACAAAGAGTTATCTGGATAGATAAATGGCTGCCCTATAGAGTACTTATAAGACATCGCTACTAAAGTTGGCATCTTTGCAACCAAACGAATTTGAGCTACTTCACGAGCATATGGATCACTGTAATCAATCTTGTCATGATAGAACGCAGCCATTGCGCCAACTAAACCCGTCAATACAGACATTGGGTGCGCATCGCGACGGAAACCGCGCAAGAAGAATTGCATTTGCTCATGAACCATGGTGTGGTGCATCACCATCGTTTCAAAATCTGTTTTCTCTTTAGCGTTTGGCAAATTCCCATTGATTAAGAGATAACAAACTTCTAAGAAGTCGCATTTATTTGCCAAATCTTCAATGGGGTAACCACGGTAAAGCAACTCACCCTTATCACCATCAATATAAGTAATTTTGCTATTACATGAAGCGGTAGAAAGAAAGCCTGAATCATAAGTAAACTTCCCAGTCTGACCATAAAGCTTACGTATATCAATCACGTCAGGACCTACTGTCCCTTTGTAAATTGGTAAATCAATGTCAGGCGTGCCATCTGAAAACGAGAGTTTTGCTTTGATGTCCGATTCAATCATTTCTAATCCTTAGTCATTCAAAATTACGATTAATTCACTATTCTTTCACATGCTTTCACTGCTACACCATAATGCTGAGTTATTTCTCTCTTAGCTTGAGTAAAACTGCTTTAAAAGAGTCAGATTGCAGCTCTTTCTCTAGCGCTGCAACAGAATCTTTGCGTCCGATCAACAAATCCATCAGGTCATTGTCGTCTAAAGCTAACAGCTGGCTTAAAACCTTTCCATCCTCTGCGTTTAGATGAGCGCCATAGCGCTCAAAGAAACGTTGCAGAATTAAATCATTCTCTAGTAAGCCCCTGCGAGCATCACTCTTTAGACGATATAATTCTGCATTACCGAGGGTCATACTGCCCTACGAACCATCAACTCCTTGATCTTGCCAATTGCCTTTGTTGGGTTCAAGTGCTTAGGGCATACATCCACACAATTCATAATAGTATGGCAACGAAACAAGCGGTAAGGATCTTCTAAGTTATCTAAGCGCTGAGAGGTTTCTTCGTCACGGCTATCAGCAATAAAACGATAGGCCTGTAACAAACCCGCTGGGCCAACAAACTTATCAGGGTTCCACCAGAAGGATGGACATGCGGTCGAGCAAGATGCGCACAGGATGCACTCATATAAGCCATTTAACTCTTCACGCTCTTCAGGGCTCTGGAGGCGCTCTTTTTCTGGAGGAGGATTATCGTTTACTAAGTAAGGCTTGATAGACAAGTATTGTTTAAAGAACAAAGTCATATCGACAATCAAGTCGCGTACTACCGGCAAACCAGGCAATGGACGTAATGTGATGACCTTTGGCAAAGTCAACATATTAGTCAAACAAGCTAAGCCATTTTTTCCGTTGATGTTCATCGCATCTGAACCGCAAACACCTTCACGGCATGAACGACGATAAGAAATAGTTTCGTCTTGCTTCTTCAAAGAAATCAAAGCGTCTAACAACATGCGCTCGCCAGTGAGCTCTAGCTCATAGCGCTGCATGCGCGGAGCTGCATCGACATCTGGATCGTAACGGTAAATTTCAAATATACGGATATCACTCATTCTCTATCTCTCTTACTTAGAAAGTACGTTCTTTAGGTGGCACTGAATCAACGGTCAATGGTTTTAACTGGACTGGTTTGTAGTCCAAGCGATTACCCTCGCTATACCAAAGCGTATGCTTCATCCAGTGATCATCATCACGATGAGGATGATCATCATGTGAATGTGCGCCGCGACTTTCTTTGCGAGCTGCAGCAGAAATCATGGTTGCATTGGCAGTTTCAACTAAGTTAGCTACTTCCAAAGCCTCAATCCGGGCAGTGTTGAAAATCTCTGACTTATCCTTAACCCAGAGGTGCTTAGCGCGCTCGGTCAATTTAGCCATCTGACGAACACCTTCATCCATTAACTCTTGATTACGGAATACGCCGGCATATTTCTGCATGCATTTACGAATATCGTTCGCAACGTCTTGTGCATACTCACCAGAGCTAGAGTTATCTAGAGCAGCCAAGCGAGCCATCGTTTGCTCGCCAGCATTTGCAGGCAATGGCTTGAACTCACGATTCTTAAGGTTCAAGCCAACGATGTGATTACCAGCAGCACGACCGAACACCAAGAGGTCAAGCAATGAGTTTGTACCTAAGCGGTTTGCCCCATGCACTGAAACACATGAGCATTCTCCAATAGCATATAAGCCATTGACTTCTTCATTGTGCTTACCATTAGCGGGCACAACCACTTGGCCATTGATGTTGGTTGGAATACCACCCATCTGATAGTGAATCGTTGGCACAACTGGAATGGGCTCTTTGGTCACATCAACGTTCGCAAAGTTAATACCGATTTCATATACAGAAGGCAAACGCTTCATGATGGTCTCAGCACCAATGTGCGTGAGGTCTAGTACCACATAGTCACCGTTAGGACCACAACCGCGCCCTTCTTTAATTTCTTGATCCATACAACGTGAAATGAAATCCCTTGGCGCTAGATCCTTATAGGTTGGCGCATAACGTTCCATAAAACGCTCGCCATCTTTATTGCGCAAAATAGCGCCTTCACCGCGGCAACCCTCTGTCAACAAGACGCCTGCACCAGCTACACCAGTTGGGTGGAACTGCCAGAACTCCATGTCTTCCAAAGGAATGCCTGCGCGGGCCGCAAGGCCCATACCGTCGCCGGTATTAATAAAGGCATTTGTAGATGCATCCCAAATACGGCCAGCACCCCCAGTTGCCAAGAGGACTACCTTGGCTTCCAAGATATAAACCTGACCTGTTTCCATTTCAAGCGCAGTAACGCCAACCACGTCGCCCGCGTCATCACGAATCAAATCAAGCGCCAGCCACTCAACAAAGAAGTTTGTTTTGGCGCGTACGTTACGTTGATACAAAGTGTGCAACATCGCATGACCTGTACGGTCAGCAGCCGCACAAGCACGTTGCACAGGCTTCTCGCCATAGTTTGCAGTATGACCACCGAATGGACGCTGATAAATGGTGCCGTCAGGGTTACGGTCAAATGGCATACCAAAATGCTCAAGCTCATAGACTGCTTTTGGAGCTTCGCGACACATGAACTCGATAACGTCTTGGTCACCCAACCAGTCAGAGCCCTTGATGGTGTCATAAAAATGATAGTGCCAATTATCTTCACTCATATTACCCAGTGAAGCACCGATACCACCTTGCGCAGCAACCGTATGTGAACGCGTTGGAAATACTTTTGTTAATACAGCAACATTGAGGCCAGCTTCTGCTAACTGCAATGAAGCACGCATGCCTGAACCACCTGCACCAACAATTACCGCATCAAAACGACGGCGTGGCAATGATTTTTGAATTACAGTCATCGAATTACACTTTCCACAAAATTTGTACCGCATAGGCTGCACAAGCCACGAGGTACAGCACGGTCAACACTTGCAGTGTTAAACGAATGCTGACAGGCTTGATGTAATCCATCCAGATGTCGCGCACACCAATCCAAGCGTGATAGAACAAGCTGAACAAAGCCAAAAAGCTCAGAAGCTTCATGAACTGATTGGCAAATAAGGCAGACCAGCCCTCGTAAGTTGCACTACCAGTGATGCAATAGTCAACTAACAAAACAATCGTGAATACAACCATCACAATCGCTGTTACGCGCTGGATGATCCACTCCTTAAGGCCGTAATGAGCACCTACTACTAAGCGCTTTGGTCCAATTTGATAAATGGGCATGAAATATCCTGAATGAAGTAACGCTTAGTAAAAGCCAAATAATTTGAGACCAACTACTGCTGTCAAAGCCAAGCCAAGAGAAAACACAAAAATGGCTGAACGATTGGCTTTTTACTTCTCGACACCGATTTCTAAATCGAGCAGGAGGTAGCGAATACCCGCACAGAAGTGGTGCAAGAAAGCCCAGATCAAACCAAGGCAAATAATTTTTACCAAAATATTGCTAGTGAAGGCTTGGAATTTTTGGTAACTCAGCTCAGATGCCAGGCTCTGATCAAAGAGATACAAAATAAACGGCAATAAGAGGAACAGTACTGCTCCGCTAATGCGGTGAAGGATAGAAACTTTACCCGCCCAAGGAAGGCGATATTTAACTAACTGGGCTATACCAATGTTTCGATAAACCGGTCTATCTTTTTTTACGTCCTGCTGTGCATCAACCATGGGTGATCTCTGTGCGTATGTGGAGGTTTAATGTATTTTTGTTGTATTGCAACATATTCTATTGGAAACCTTAGTAGTGGTGAGGATTTTTTAGTATTTAAAAGCGTTAAATAGGGGTTTTAACGGATATATTTAGTTCAACTTGTTCTCGTAATGCTGCTCTCTAGTGTCGTACCTAGCGTGCCGAATTTCTACTGGTTTATTCCCATAAGTAAAGGCCACTCGCTCAACGGAAAGGAGCGGCGCCCCCACTGGCAACTGGAGGTGTCCAGCTAAGATCTCATCAGCCGCTACTGCTTTAATTTTTTCCTCTGCACGCACCATATGGGTGGCGTATTGACTCTCGTAAAGTGCGTATACAGGTCCATGCCAAGCATTTAGAGCATCTAGGTCTAGGCCTTTAAAGCGCATTACGGTAAGCCAAATCTCTTCAAAAACAATGGGTTTGCCTGCAAAGCTTTGCACCCGATCAATATGAATGACTGGGTCACCTGCCTTTAATTTAAGCAAACTGGCTATATGAGAGTTAGCTTTGGTCCTTACACAGGCTATAAAATGACTAGTTAGGTGAAATTTCTCACCAGAATCTGGTGCCAAGCGCAAAAAACGGTATTGCCAGTCATCCTCTTGGTGGGTGGCTACAAAAGTGCCCTTCCCTTGACGTCTGACTAGGAGATTTTGGGCTGCCAACTCATCAATGGCCTTGCGAACCGTACCCTGGCTCACTGCATAGCGGGTAGCCAACTCCATTTCACTCGGAATCACAGCCCCTGGAAGCCATTCAGCGGCTTGTAGACTAGCCAAAATCATCACTTTAATCTGCTCGTACAGCGGACTAAATGAGGCAACAGGCAAATTTACTTCTGACAATCTGACTCCATTCGCTATCAATTGGATAAAATTCAGGGTAATTCTAGTCTTATATAAGACGTCATTCACAGTGTAAAGCGAAAATCGATGCACTTAAATGGATAATAGAAAAGTTTTGATTAATTAACCTTCCCCTGGAGTTATTAGTAATGGCAAAAGCCCCAATGCGCGTCGCTGTAACCGGTGCAGCCGGTCAAATCGGATATTCTCTTTTATTCCGTATCGCCAATGGCGACCTTTTAGGCAAGGATCAGCCCGTAATCCTCCAGTTACTGGAAATTCCTGATGAAAAAGCCCAAAAAGCCTTAGCTGGCGTCATGATGGAATTAGAAGACTGTGCTTTCCCGCTATTGGCAGGCATGTCAGCCCATTCAGATCCAATGACTGCGTTTAAAGATATCGATGCAGCCCTTTTAGTAGGTGCGCGTCCACGCGGCCCTGGCATGGAACGTAAAGATTTGCTCTCTGCTAACGCGCAGATTTTCACAGCCCAAGGCAAAGCATTAAATGCCGTGGCGAAGAAGACTGTCAAAGTACTGGTTGTTGGCAACCCAGCAAATACGAATGCTTACATCGCTATGAAATCTGCTCCAGATATTCCTGCGAAGAACTTCACAGCAATGTTGCGCCTCGATCACAATCGCGCGCTCTCACAATTAGCTACTAAGTTAAACAAGCCTGTTGCCAATATTGAAAAATTGGTTGTTTGGGGGAACCACAGCCCAACCATGTACCCAGACTATCGCTTTGCAACCGTCGATGGCAAGTCTGTAAAGGACTCCATCAATGATCCAGCTTGGAACAAGGATACTTTCATTCCCACCGTTGGCAAGCGTGGCGCAGCCATTATCGAGGCTCGCGGCCTTTCATCTGCAGCTTCTGCAGCGAATGCTGCGATCGATCATATGCATGATTGGATGCTTGGCACAAATGGTAAATGGGTTACGATGGGCATTCCTTCTAAAGGTGAATATGGCATTCCAGCAGAAGTGATTTATGGTTTCCCAGTGGTTTGCGAAAATGGCGAATACAAAATGATCGAAGGTTTAGAGATTGATGAATTCTCCCGTGAGCGCATGACTCATACCCTTAATGAATTACTTGAAGAACAGGCTGGCGTTAAGCACTTGCTCTCCTAAGGAAATTGGTACATGAAAAAAAATCTTCTCACCATCAGTGTTTTACTTGCCAGTATTTTTTCTACTGCGAATGTTAACGCCGGTGATGAAGTATTCACATGGACTTGCACTGAAAGTAAACAGTTCAAAACTTCTGGTACTACTGAGAAGATTGTCTTAACTTGGGAAACGAAAACGTACAGCCTGGATCGTCAAACCTCATTACCAGGCAGCCTACGTTATAAAAACACCAACAGCGGTCATGACCTTGTAGTGTTGGGTAATAAGGCGATGCTGTTCAATATCAAAGCTGGTGTGAGGCTGGCTGATTTCTGCCAAACTCCAGAAATGAAGGCTGGCAGATTACCGCATTTGTTTGCTGATGCGGAGCCCTTTGTGCAGAATTAATTTCTCAGATTGCATTAAATAAAAAGCCGAGAGATCCTCGGCTTTTTTGTTGTTGATTGTTTCTAATGAAACAAGGGTTGTTGAGATGGAGCATCGTCTGGCATCTCTGCATGTACAGCTTCTCCTGAGCGATCTGGGAATAATGGTGCTCCACAGTCATCACATAGCTCAGGCTCAAAGAGCATGGCATGGCGAAAGACATCTTCGACACCAGCATCATGCAATGCATCACATATTTTCTTAATCGGGCTTTCATCATCCGATAAATCATTTAAGGCATCGCTCGCAACACTCTCGCGGTCATATAAAGGCCAGATCACGCCATACATGATTTCTGAAGAGCCTTTTGCGCTAAAGGAAATACGGTACTCATCGGCCTGCTCTTCACCAAATGCACCCACTACGCAAGATAGGCCAGCAGGCAAAATACCTAAGCCGCTCTCTAGGTAGTTGACTGCTGCACGAATGCTTAAAGGGCGTACATGCTTATCAGCCAAACGACAGTTCGTAAAATAGGACTCCGGTAATAAGAGTTCGAACTCACAGCCTGGCAGCAAAGAGGCAATTGGATCGTGCATGGCGTTTTGCCAGCCAATTAAACTCACGCCACGCTCTTGACGCGCAGGCGCTTCAGCCTGCCAGCGGAAAATCGGCGTACCACTTGGGGCGCTAAGGGCAGCAATGATAAAACGCGGGTCAGCTAAAACTGCAATCGTCTCAGACATATCGCGCAACTCGAGCTTCACATCTTTACTACAGATCGCTGCATTTGCTAAGGATTCAGTCAAGATACGCGTTTGACAATGCGAATGTGGCATCTGATCAATGCTATAGAGCCAAGGAACAATTGCAAGGCGAGTATCTGGTGCTGCAATAGCAGAATGCAATGCTTGTGCGGTAGCTTCAACCATATTCGTTTGTAATGGTCCAGAAGGGATTTGATAACGGGTATGTGCAACGATTGGCATTGCTAGTAAGAGCACATCCCACTCCTGTCCTTCATGCTCAATCTTGAGAGATTCTGCTAGGGTTTCAGCAGAATCTGCCAACACTTCAAAAGCAACTGTATTAATGCGAAAGGTTTGATCTAGCGCGGCATCAATCACATTTTGATTTTGACTTTTCAATAAACGCATTAAACGAACGTTGAGACGCTCCTCCCAAAAGCGATCTTCTATTTGACTGCCAGAGGCGGCTAAAGAAATAGCATCAGCCACGAGCTTATCAACCTCAGGGGAGCTGCGCTGCGAGGACTTGGTGCGATGTACAGCCATTATTTTCTCTCTGCCCTTCTGAATACTGGCTTCTCAAGCTTAGATTCTGCCGCAAAATACTTATAACCATCTAAATTGAAACCTTTTAAGTCTGCCGGATCAGCAATACGATTCTCAACCACATAGCGAGCCATTAAACCGCGCGCCCGTTTGGCATAAAACGAAATGATTTTGTATTTGCCGTCTTTGCCATCCTGAAATACCGGAGAAATAATTGGGTAACCCAAGTCCTTAGGCTGCAAGACCTTGAAATACTCTTCCGAGGCTAAATTGAGCAATACAGGCTTTTTTTGCTTTTCCAATATCTTCTTGAGCGAATCGCTTACCCTGCTCCCCCAAAAGGCGTAGAGGTCCTTGCCTCTCGTATTCTTAAATGTGGTCCCCATTTCTAGGCGGTAGGCTTGCATCAAATCCAGAGGTCTTAAGGCTCCATATAGACCGGACAAAATCCGAATATGGTCCTGGGCAAAATCGACAGCCTTAGCATTTAAGGTTTTAACGTCAAAGCCATCATAGACATCGCCATCAAAAGCATAGATCGCTGGCTTACTGTTCTCTGCGGTGAATTTCTTGGACCAATCGCGGTAGCGCCCCACGTTCAAGGCGGCTAATTGATCAGATAAACCCATCAACTTAGCCACATCCTGGGGGGAGAGCTTTTTGAGATCGCCAATCAATTTAGCTGATTCTGAGACAAATTCAGGCAAGGTGGACGTCTTGACCTTCACTGGGGTCTTGTAATCCAAGGATTTAGCGGGAGAAAGTACGATCAGCATGGCACAATTTGTCTATGTATTTTTACCATTCTAGCGACTAGTAGATTTCCCTGCCTTAAATGACCACGCCAGACATCAGCCCCTCCTTTCCGAGTCGCCTTCCCAATGTGGGAACAACGGTATTTACCGTCATGTCAGCGCTTGCAGCAGAACATCAGGCGATTAACCTAGGCCAAGGCTTTCCGGACTTTCCCTGCGATCGCAAGTTAATTGCCAGCGTGAACGACGCTATGCTCGCAGATCAAAACCAATACCCTCCGATGATTGGGATTGCAGCGCTACGCAATGGCATTAGTCTGAAGGTCAAAAATCTATACGGTCACCACTATGACCCCGAAGCGGAAATCACCATCACCGCAGGCGGCACCCAGGGAATTTTGACAGCCATTCTGGCTTGCGTTAGTCCTGGTGATGAAGTTGTCATCATTGAGCCTGCTTACGACAGCTACCGACCTTCCATTGAATTAGTCGGTGGCAAAACGATTGCCGTATCGCTACAAGTAAAGCGCAATGCGGATGGACACGTTACTTCCTATGAAATTCCTTGGGATACTTTGGCTAGCGCCACTAATTCCAAAACGCGCCTACTCATCATTAACTCTCCACATAATCCCACTGGCATGGTGTGGCAGACAGCAGACTTAGAGCGTCTAGCTCAATTAGTAAAAAATACTTCCACACTCATTGTGAGTGATGAAGTCTATGAGCATATGGTCTATGACGGCGCTGCACATCATAGCGTGGCTTCGTACCCAGAATTAGCCGCTAGGAGTTTTCTGATTTCTAGCTTTGGCAAGACTTATCACGTCACTGGCTGGAAGGTAGGCTATGTTGCCGCGCCACCAGCTCTGACAAAAGAATTTCGTAAAGTTCACCAATTCAATGTCTTTACTGTGAATACACCCGTGCAGTATGGGCTTGCTTCATACTTGGCAGATGCATCACATTACCTAAATCTCCCTGCCTTCTATCAAGCTAAGCGTGATTTTTTCAGAGCGGGTTTAGCAAAGACCCCATTTAAATTACTACCAACACCAGGCACCTACTTTCAGTGTGCTGATTACTCTGCGCTGAATATTCCACAGGCTAAATTAAATGAGGCTGATTTTTGTAAGTGGCTCACTACTCAAGTGGGTGTAGCAGCGATTCCCGTTTCTGCTTTTTATGATCGTCCCACTGAATCTGGTGTGATTCGTTTCTGCTTTGCCAAGCAAGAGCAAACCTTAGCGGCTGCCTTGCAACGCCTACAATCTTTATAGAGAAAATTATAATAATGAATAAATCAAAGAATATGATCGATGTCTATAGTTGGCCAACACCGAATGGCAACAAAGTCCACATCATGCTCGAGGAATGTGGCTATCGTTTGGGTAAAGATTGGACTGCTATTCCGATTAACATTGGCACTGGCGATCAATTTGCCAAGAGCTTTCTGAAAATCAGCCCGAATAATAAGATCCCTGCTTTAGTAGATCCAAATGGTCCCGATGGAAAGCCCATCAGTATTTTTGAGTCCGGCGCTATCTTGCTGTATCTCGCTAGTAAGACTGGCAAATTTCTTCCTAAGACGACCCGTGCCAAGTATGAGGTCTTGCAATGGCTGATGTTCCAAATGGGTGGTTTAGGACCCATGCTTGGGCAAAATCACCATTTCCGTCTCTATGCGCCGGAGATTATTGACTATGCAATTAATCGCTACACCAATGAAGCCAAACGTTTATATGGGGTTCTTGATCAACAACTAAAAGATAATCCCTATATTGCAGGTAAAAGTTACTCTATAGCAGATATCGCCATTTTTCCTTGGACACGGAATTGGAAAAATCAAGGCATTGAGATGAATGACTATCCTCATTTCAAGGCTTGGTTCGAAATGATTGGAGAGCGTCCAGCCGTAAAACGGGGATGTGAAGTATTAACAGCATTACGCAAGCCTTTGACTGATAACAAAGCTAGAGAGCAGTTGTTTGGTTCAACCCAGTATCAAAAGAGGAAATGAAATGAAGATTCAATCAGTCGGTGTGATCGGTGCAGGTACGATGGGTAATGGCATTGCGCAGGTTTGCGCTGTTGCCGGTCTAGACGTCGTCATGGTTGATATCAATGAAGCAGCTGTGCAGCGTGGCTTAGATCAAATTAGCAAAAGCCTAGATCGTCTGATTAAAAAAGAAACTCTGACTGCTGATGAAAAAGCTGCGGCGCTTAAGCGTATTAAAGGCAGCACCTCTTATGCCGATTTGAAAGATTTAGGTTTTGTGATTGAGGCTGCCACTGAAAATCAGGCTGTCAAAGAAAAGATTCTGCATCAAGTCGATGAGATTGTTAGCAAAGACACCATCATTGCCACTAATACCTCCTCTTTATCCATTACCAAGCTAGCTGCTCTAGACTCAAACCCAGCGCGCTTTATTGGCATGCACTTCTTTAATCCACCACCCCTCATGGCCTTGGTGGAAGTCATTCGTGGCTTACAAACCAGCGATGCAACCCATGCAGCCATTATCGATATGGCTAAGCGCGTCGGCAAAGAACCCATCACTGTTAAAAATTCACCAGGGTTTGTGGTCAACCGCATTTTGTTGCCCATGATTAATGAAGCATTCTTTGTATTGTCAGAAGGGCTTGCTAGTCCTGAAGACATCGATGCTGGTATGAAGTTGGGCTGCAATCAACCGATTGGTCCTTTAGCTTTAGCTGACCTCATTGGCTTGGATACTTGCCTAGCAGTGATGGAAGTGTATTTTGAAAACTTTAGCGACTCTAAATATCGTCCTTGCCCTCTCCTTCGTGAAATGGTGGCGGCTGGTTACCTTGGTCGTAAAACCGGTCGCGGTGTTTACACCTACGAAAAATAATTTTGCTTTCTGATGAAGTTCAACTAATTAAATACTTGTGAATCCTATTCCACCCCTAGTCAACAAATTAGCCTATGCCGGTCTGATTCCTTTTGTTGGACTAGCTTTAATGGTGCAACTGGCACCTACACCTTTAAATTATTTAAGCGCAGAATCCCTTGCCGGTTATGGCGCAGTCATTACTGCATTTATGGGAGCTTTGCATTGGGGTGCTAGCTTGCATACTTTGGGTAAAGCCCCTAGCGGAGATCGCTGGATCGATCGTAACGCTTGGATCTGGGGCGTTACTCCCGCTCTCGTTGCCTGGCTTGCCCTACATATTTATATTCCAGTGGGTTTACTAATCCTTGCAGCTACCTTAATCATTCAACGCAATATTGATCAGAATACCTATCAATATTATTTTTCGGATGAGGCGGCACGTAGCGCTTTTATGACGATTCGTAATCGCTTGACCTATATTGCTGCTGCCTGCTTAACTTGGTCAGCTATTGTGATTCTCTTTATCCAAGCATGATTGTTCAATGAGCGGTCTATTCGATAGCACTCCTCTGCCACCCCTAGCGGAAGCATTACGTCCGAAAACCATTGAAGAAGTCATTGGACAAGCCCATTTATTAGCTGCAGGTAAGCCGCTCAATCTCGCCTTTGCCTCTGGCAAGCCACACTCGATGATTTTGTGGGGGCCTCCGGGGGTGGGTAAAACGACTTTAGCCCGCCTCTCAGCTAAAGCGTTTGATCGTGAGTTCATTGCAATCTCTGCAGTATTGGCCGGAGTTAAAGAGATCCGCGAGGCCATTGAGCAAGCTCAGCAAAATATGGCTCAATATGGCAAGCAAACGATTTTGTTTGTCGATGAGATTCATCGCTTTAATAAGAGTCAGCAAGATGCGCTTCTGCCTCACGTGGAGTCAGGCTTATTCACTTTTATTGGCGCAACTACTGAGAACCCCTCATTTGAGGTGAACTCAGCACTTCTATCTCGTGCCCAGGTCTATGTTCTGAAGTCCTTAACTGCAGATGAACTCAAGCAGCTATTTACGCGTGCGCATCAACATGCTTTAGCTGATATCCAGTTTGAAAATGATGCGATCAATACCCTAGTTATCAATGCCGATGGGGATGCCCGCCGTCTATTGAATCTAGTAGAGCAAATTCATAATGCGGTTTTAACGCCCGGCTCTTCCGTTCAAGTGATTGACCAAACTTTTGTTGAAAATGCCCTCACCACTCAAGCGCGTCGTTTTGATAAGGGTGGCGATCAGTTTTATGACCAAATTTCTGCGCTCCATAAATCAGTGCGAGGCTCAGACCCCGATGCAGCACTGTATTGGTTTTGTCGTATGCTCGATGGAGGCGCCGATCCGCGCTACCTAGCGCGCCGCATTATTCGGATGGCTTGGGAAGATATTGGTTTGGCTGATCCTAGAGCTATGCAATTAGCAAATGATGCTGCACAAACATTTGAAAGACTGGGCTCGCCTGAAGGTGAACTCGCATTAGGTCAAGCCATAGTGTATTTAGCAGTGGCATCAAAAAGTAACGCTAGCTATAACGCATTTAATGCTGCACGCGCTTATGTTGCGGAGGACCAATCCAAACCCGTACCAAACCATCTACGCAATGCGCCAACCAAACTCATGAAAGAGCTTGGGCATGGCAAAGAATATCGCTATGCGCATGATGAGCCACATGCTTATGCTGCTGGTGAGTCTTATTTACCGGAAGGAATGTCAGAGCCCCGCTGGTATAAACCTGTTGAGCGTGGTCTGGAGAGTCAAATTAAGGAAAAGATGGCTTTCTTACGTAAGCTAGATGCTGAATATCAAAAGAAATAGGAATTAGAAAATGAGTGAGAAAACTTCAGCCATTTTGTATTACGACATTATTTCGCCCTTCGCCTATCTCTATGTAAAGCAAAGACAGCGTCTGAAGCAGCTTGATATCAAGCCGGTGCCTGTGCTTCTGGGCGGCCTTTTAAGGGCTACTGATAATGTAGGTCCGGGAGAAGTTGCGGCTAAGAGGCTGCATACTTATCAATTTTGCGTATGGCAAGCAGAAAAATTAGGTATACCCTTTCGTTTTCCTGAGCGCCATCCATTTTTAACGGTTGCAGCACAACGTTTGCTACTTGAAAAGAATGCGGATTGGACAATGGTAGAACGGGCCTTTGATTATGTTTGGATTGAAGGCAAAGATCCCAATCTTTCTTGGTCAGAATTTTGCGTCTATCTTGGCTTATCTAGTGAAACTCCAAGGCCCGAAAGCCCCGAGATTAAGGCAGCACTAGTCGCCAATACGAATCAGGCTAAAGCGGATGGTGCCTTTGGGGTGCCTGCCTTGATACTCAATCAACACTGCTTTTGGGGTTTCGATACCATCGATTGGGCGCTCGATTACCTTGCCCGGCCAGGGATGTTTGACGAAGCATCCTATGCCTATGCTGGGAATGTTCCCAACGGCCTCACTTAATAAAGTTACACAATACAATTGTTCCATTCATTTCATTCAAGGAGTCTTTATGCGTAAGCTTTTTACTAGCCTCATTCTCGTTACTGCATGCATTACTAGCCAAGCAGTTCTTGCAGGCCCTCAGGTTGAATTTAAAACAACTATGGGTAACTTCGTTGTTGAGCTAGATGATGTGAAGGCCCCTAAAAGTACTGCTAACTTTTTAAACTACGTGAAGAGTGGTTTTTATAATGGCACCATCTTTCATCGCGTGATTGATGGCTTCATGATTCAAGGTGGCGGCTTTACTCCAGACTTAAATCAGAAATCAACCAATGCCCCTGTAGTTTCTGAAGCGCAAAATGGCTTAAGAAATAATCGTTACACCATTGCGATGGCGCGTACCTCTGATCCTGATTCAGCTACTTCCCAGTTCTTTATTAATGTCAACGACAACGCTGCATTGGACTATCCCAATGCCATGGGTAATGGCTATACCGTATTTGGCAAAGTCATTTCTGGTATACAAACTATTGATGCAATCCGTAAGGTCCCAACGATGGTTGCGCCAGCACCACGCATGGGCAGAATGTCTGATGTGCCTTCGAAGACAGTAACGATTGAATCAGCCACCATCCTCAAATAAATAGAAGAAATTGGGTTAGCCGCCATGATTTTGCTCGACGATGCGCAAAGTACAGCGGCCAAACCATCTAGTCGCCATTATGAAAGCCCGCTACATTATTGGCGCGTTCTGTCTAATGGTGACAACTCGCTCGACATATTAGCAACTCAAAAGTGTTTAGCCCAAATTGCCTCATCCCTTGCTAGAGGGGAGTTTGTTGTCGCTGCATTTGCTTATGAACTCGGTAGACAAATTCATGGGCTTCCACAAAGAATGGGGGCAGCTTCAAGCGCTCACCCGCTGATAGAGGCTTGGGCATTTAAGGATTTTGATAAGTTATCCAAACAAGAAGCTGATGCCCTGATTACCGATCAGCTTGAGCAACTTGAGGATGGACAGAGATCTGCTGGTGTTATGGATGTTCGTGAATCATTGAATGAACAGCAATTTTCCTCTGATATCGCCAAGATATTGGAATACATACGCAGTGGCGATACTTATCAAATCAATCACACCTATCGCATTACCGGCAACACCTACGGCTCTCCCCTGGCTTTGTATAGTCGCTTGCGTGATCGTCAGCCAGGCAGATTTGGGGCTTACATCTCACACGAAGGCAACTACCTGCTATCCCAATCTCCTGAGCTCTTTATTGCTCGTGAAGGCGATACCCTCAAAGCAATGCCGATGAAAGGTACTGCAAGTGCCTTATCTGAAGTAGCAAGTGCTTTATCAGATGATCCCAAGAATCAAGCTGAAAACGTGATGATTGTGGATTTGTTGCGCAATGATCTTAGCCGCGTCTCTTTGCCGGGTTCGGTCACTGTGCCTAATTTATTTGAAGTGGCTAGGTATGGTGATGTATTGCAAATGACATCGACTGTACAAGGTCAAGCTAAGCCTAATACCTCTCTCTTAGATATTTTGCAGGCCGTCTTTCCGTGTGGCTCTGTCACAGGCGCCCCTAAAAAACGCAGCATGCAAATTATTCAGGAGTTGGAGTCTGAAGATCGTGGCTACTATTGTGGCGCCCTAGGCTGGCTTGACCCAAGTGGTGACTTTGCCTTTAGCGTTCCCATTCGCACCGTTGAAATTACAGAAGATGCCCAGTCGCATGCCTCCACCTTTACCTTAGGCATTGGCGCTGGCATCACGAATGATTCTGATCCAAAACACGAATGGCGAGAGTGCTCTATTAAGTCAGCCTTTTTAATAAATTTACCTGCCTCTACTGGACTATTTGAAACAATTGCAATTACTGGAGGAAAGCCTCAGAAGCTAGAGGCCCACTTAGATCGTATGCAATCTTCTGCTTTGGCCTTAGGAATTTCTTTTTGTCGGCCTGATGCCAAATTAGCGATTGAAAGTGCTTGCTCATCACTAGATGCTGGAACTACTTTCAGGTTGAGGCTTGATCTCGCTCCAAACGGTGATCTTTCGGTTTCCACGGGAGTACTCGATGCCCTCAATGAGCCAGTCAAAATATTCTGGGCAAAAGATATTCTGTCTGGCAAGGTGGGAATGTTTTCTGGTGATGCCTTATTGCGCCACAAGATCACCAATCGTGGTCTTTATGATTTAGCCTGGAAAAAAGCTGGTAGCTTAGGTGGTTTTGACGCTCTATTTACCAATGAACAGGGCTTTGTTACTGAGGGCGGAAGAACCAGCATTTTTATTAAACCTCAGGGTAGCTCTGAATGGCTGACCCCGCCTCTTTCAGCAGGCTTATTGCCTGGGGTGATGCGGGCAACTCTCCTTGCAGATCCAAAACTAAATGCCCGCGAGGCTAACCTGACTATTAATGATGTTTCAATAGCAGATGAGATTATTCTTACGAATGCCCTGCGTGGCGCCATTAAAGCCCATTTCTAGAAAGCTGTCATGAAGTATTGTCCAAACTGCGCATCTCTACTGACGATCAAAATTCCGGCTAATGATTCTCGTGAACGCCATGTTTGTGAGGCCTGTGGCAATATTCATTATCAAAATCCCCGCAATGTCGTCGGCAGTATCCCTGTTTATGAAAAACAAGTCTTACTCTGTCGTCGCGCTATTGAGCCACGTCATGGCTACTGGACACTCCCTGCGGGTTTTATGGAGCTGGGCGAAACTACGAGCCACGGCGCTGCTAGAGAAACTCTCGAGGAGGCAGGCGCTCACGTTGAAATGGGTCCGCTCTACTCCTTATTAAACGTTCCTCATGCCCAACAGGTGCATCTGTTCTACTTGGCGAAAATGAACACCCCTGATTTTTGTGCCGGGGAAGAAAGCCTTGAAGTTGCTCTCTTTCATGAACATGAAATTCCTTGGGCGGAGTTGGCTTTTCCAACCGTGAAGCAAACGCTGGAATGGTTCTTTGCTGATCGCGCTGCAGGTATTTTTGAGGATGGTAAAGAGTTTCAGGTACGTAGTCGTGATGTACTGCCATCCGAGAAAATTTAGTGCCTGATATGGGTCAAGGCATGAGTCAGATCGCTTGGCTAGGACCACAGGATTCCTTTCCGAACCCACTGCTTGAACCCGATCCAGATCTCAGTGTTCCTGGGCTCATTGCAGTAAGCGAACGTATTTATCCTGGGCAACTATCTCAGGCTTACCAACTGGGTATCTTTCCCTGGTACTCTGATAATCAACCCGTCTTATGGTGGTCGCCAGATCCCCGCATGGTTCTTAAACCTACAGAATTTAAATGTAGTGCCTCTCTGAAGAAAAATATTCGTCTTTTTTGCCAAGATGTTCATTCGCAAATTTCGGTAGATGCAAATTTTGGTGCTGTGATTCGCTCCTGTGCTACTAGTACACGCAAAGACCAAGATGGTACATGGATTACTCATGAGATCGTAGATGCCTACACTGCACTCCATGAGCAAGGTCATGCGCATAGCATCGCAGTCATCGAAGAAGGTCACATCATTGGTGGTCTTTACTGCGTATCGTTTGGCGGTATGGTTTTTGGAGAATCGATGTTTAGCCGTAAGCCAGGCGCATCGAAGATTGCCCTAGCCGCCTTAAGTGCTTGGTGCCTTCATAATGGAATTGCCATGATTGATTGCCAGCAAGAGACGGCACACCTTCATTCTCTGGGTGCGGCACCCATCTCCAGACAGAAGTTTCTGGAACAACTGCAGATATCCTTAAATCAAACTAAGATTGAACTATCCTGGACTTTTGATAAAACGATTTTGACCCACTGGCTATGACCCGGCTCAAAGAACTTCCGCTCACCGCATTGCAGTTTTATGCAACGGCGCCCTACCCCTGCTCTTATTTACCGAATCGCATGGCGCGCTCACAAGTAGCCACGCCCTCCCATTTAATTCATGCAGATACTTATAGTGAGCTTTTGAATGCTGGCTTTCGTCGCAGCGGCCTGTATACCTATCGTCCTTATTGCGATGAATGTAGGGCCTGCATTGCCACCCGAATTCTGGTGAATCAATTTATGCCTTCTCGCAGTCAACGTCGCGCCTGGAAAAAACATCTTGGCTTAGAGGTATCTGTTCTGAACTTAGGTTATCAAGATGAGCACTATCAGCTATACCAGCGCTATCAAAATGAAAGACATGCTGGTGGAGAAATGGATAGCGATGATCAAGATCAATATATGCAGTTCCTATTACAGAGTCGTGTGAACTCACGCATTGTGGAGTTCCGGGATGGTCCACATGATTCGCATCCAGGACGGCTGCGCATGGTCAGCATGATTGATATTTTGGATCAGGGCATTTCTTCGGTGTACACCTTCTTCGATACCTCGGTACCAGCATCTAGCTACGGTAGTTACAGCATCCTGTGGCAAATCGAGCAGGCCAAATTACTGGCTCTGCCTTACCTCTACCTTGGCTACTACATTCAAGAGAGTGAAAAAATGTCCTATAAGGCTAAGTATCAGCCTCTGGAAGGTTTGATTGATGATCATTGGCAGCCTTTGTCTAGCTTGACTGGGTCATAATATCTATCCATGATCGACCGTTACTCTCTTTTACGTCCCTGGCTCTTTTGCTTAGATCCCGAACAAGCCCATAACCTCACTCTCAGTAATTTAGATCGTGCAGAGCGCTGGGGTTTACTTAAGCGCCTCATTAGTAAAACGGTAGCTGATCCTCATACACTTTGTGGCATCACCTTTCCAAACCGAGTAGGTTTGGCTGCTGGCTTAGATAAAGACGGTAAACATATTGATGCGCTTGCTGCCCTTGGATTTGGCTTTCTAGAAATTGGCACAGTCACCCCCCGTGCGCAAGCAGGCAATCCCAAACCACGGATGTTTAGATTGTCTGAAGCGCAGGCCATCATTAATCGCATGGGTTTTAATAATGATGGTGTTGATGCTTGCGTTGCCCGAGTGCGCCGCTCACGATTTTGGCAACAAGGCGGTGTCCTTGGTATGAATATCGGCAAGAATGCCAGCACACCCATTGAAGATGCTGCCAGTGATTACATTTTGGCAATGGAGGCTGTTTATGAAATAGCCACCTACATTACCGTGAACATATCCTCTCCTAATACTCAAAATCTCCGTGATCTACACGGTGAAGACATGTTACGCTCATTATTGAGCAGTCTAGATGAAGCCAGAAAACGTTTGAGTGAACGCTATGGTGTCCGTAAACCACTCTTCTTAAAAATTGCGCCTGACTTAGAAACTACTGACATTGATTTGATTGCAGATCTATCAATGGAGTTTGGCATCGATGCCATCATCGCTACCAATACAACTATTGCTCGTAACTTAGTGCAAGGCATGCAGCATAGTCAGGAAGCGGGTGGATTATCGGGCGCTCCAGTACGCGCGCTTTCTACTCAAGTGATCAAAACACTCAAGGCAAGATTGGGAAATGATCTACCCATCATTGGCGTTGGCGGTATTTTGTCGGGAGCCGATGCCAAAGAAAAAATGATGGCTGGCGCCAGCTTAGTGCAGATCTATAGCGGTCTGATCTACAGGGGTCCAGATATCGTGAATGAGTGTGCCAAAGCCCTCAGAACACCCTAGAATCGACTCATCAAACTGGGTTTGGCTGTCTAGGGTCTCTATAAAATTGCGTTTCACAATATGCAATCGCATCTGAAATCGCTACAATAGACTTTATGAGCGATACTAAAACTGTCAAAAATGCTAGAAGTACCGGGGAAGTTGCTAAAACAGCTATCCAGGTAGTTGAGCGCATGATGAATCTGCTCGACGCCTTAGCTGAGCAAGAACAATCCAGTACCCTCAAGAATTTAGCCGAACAAACTGGCCTGCACCCCTCTACTGCCCACCGCATTCTGAATGATATGGTTGCCTGCCGTTTAGTGGAGCGTGGCGATGGGGGTACTTATCGTCTTGGCTTAAAACTCTTAGAGCTAGGTAACTTAGTTAAAGCAAGGCTCTCCGTGCGGGAGGCGGCTCAGGTTCCCATGCGTGCCCTGCATAAACTCACTGGTGAAACTGTTAACTTATCAGTGCGCCAAGGTGATGAGATCGTTTATATCGATCGCGCCTATAGCGAACGCTCTGGCATGCAAGTGGTTCGTGCCATTGGTGGTCGTGCCCCGCTACACCTCACCTCAGTAGGTAAATTATTTTTATCAAGTGATGATGCTGGCCAAGTTCGCGCCTATGTCACACGAACTGGCCTATCAGGACATACACGCAATAGCATTACTGATCTCAATAAATTAGAAGCTGCTCTGAATCAAGTTCGAAAAGAGGGCAATGCCCGCGATGACGAAGAGTTAGAGCTGGGCGTGAGCTGTTTTGCTGCGGCTATTTTGAATGACACCGGAAAATTAGTTGCGGGCTTATCACTCAGCTCACCCACAGATCGTATGCAAGCAGACTGGCTTAAATCCTTACAGGATACTGCCCTACAGATTTCTAAAGGACTAGGCTACAAACCCAAAACAACTGAGCCAGGCACATCAGCCTAGCCTACCCATTACATAATGCGACGAATGGGTTGCGTCCCTAAAGGCATACGCTCATACCAGTCACGCACTCGTACTGCATCAGCAAAGCGAGATTGGGTACCAACAGAATCCAAGAAGACTAATAGTAAAGGCGTGTTGTTGATCCTAGCTTGCATTACTAAGCACTTACCTGCTGCATTAATGAAGCCTGTTTTTTGTAAGCCGATATTCATATCACCAGAGCGCACCAAACGATTGGTATTTAAGAACTTCTGTGGACGATTCCCAATCATCATGGTTAAATCTGGCCAAGTTGAAAATTCACGGATCATTTTGTACTGATATGCAGCGCTAAGCATGCGGGCTAAGTCTTCAGCAGAGGCCACATTCTCACTCATTAAACCAGTCGGATCAGCAAAATGTGAATGCTCCATTCCCAATTCTCTAGCCTTACGGTTCATGGCATCTATAAAAGCAGGAATACCGCCTGGATAGTTTCTGCCTAAGGTATATGCAGCGCGGTTTTCAGAGGACATCAAGGCAAGCAATAAGGCTTCTTCACGGGTCATCACCGTGCCGCCAGCAAGGCGAGATTTAGCATAAATACGAACATCATCTGCATTAATCACAATAGTCTCGTCCAAAGGCAGTTTGGAATCTAAAACAACCATCGCAGTCATCAGCTTAGTAATGGATGCGATTGGCAAACTAACAGCAGAATTTTTTTCAAAATACACTTCTTTAGTATCTTGATTAACAACCATCGCCACGCTCGATTTCAGACTCAATTCATCATGTTGACCACGTAAACCAAGGGCGGTAGCAAATGATGGATGGGAAGGAACAACCGGTTCAGATGGGCGCGTTACCGTGACTCGAACAGTTTTTGGCTTTTTGGGAGACTTGGCAATCTTGACAGTTACTTTATTAGCCTTGATTTGACCATCTTTATCTTTGGCAGCTGCGATGGCTGGTGCATTCAGAGAAGCGCCACAGGCAAAGACCAGAGTCAAGATCAAGATCGAAAATCGATTCAAACACATCCCCAAAATAGCTTCCAAAACTTTTAACATATGGAATGATAATTACTTTCACGGCTAAAGATGGATTTATTAGCCCCATCTTGGACGTTTGATAGCGCCCTACTCAGCAATGGTCGCTACCGTGTTGACTTGGCGGGCATTTACTAATACTACCCCTGTCATAGTCAAACCCAGTCCTAGCGCCATCAGTGCCGTAAAGGGCTCACCAAATAAGAACCAAGCCATCAGTGCCGTGGTTGGAGGCGTTAGGTAAAGAAAGCTTGTAACCTTTGTTGCTGCACCCTTGCGAATCATCATAAATAGCAAACTAATTGAGCCAATGGAAAGCGGAAATATCGCCCATAACAAGGCGCCAATCACTGATGCATTCCAAACCATCACACCTGTCTCAAAGAAATATATGAAAATAAAGCAAAGCACTGCTGAAACACCAAACTGAATTGAAGAGCCTGCCCGCAGATCAAATACCGGACAATATTTTTTCTGATACAGCGTGCCAAAAGTAATTGAGAGTAATGCAATAAAAGCCAACACATAGCTCGCAAATGGAATATGGACGAAAGTTATTTTCTCCAATACCACTAAAGCAACACCTGCAAAACCAAACCCTAAACCAATCCATTGGCGTGGCGAAACTTGTTCTGATATCCATGCAGCAAACCAAGCGGTCACAATGGGTTGCAGGCCAACAATAATGGCTGCTAAACCTGCTCCCATGCCCAAATGGATGGCAAAATAAACGCCGAGTAAATAGCCAAACTGCAGCAAGCTGCCAGCAACAGCAATATGCTTGGTCTGTGACCAACTTGGCCACGTAATACGCCAGATTAAACTCAGTGCCGCCATAGCTGCGAGAACACCGATACAACGCCAAAATAGGAAGGTAGCTGGCTCGACATAAGGCATGGCTAGGCGAGCAATCACAAAACCCGTACTCCATATCAGCACAAATATAGGTGCAATTGCGTGATCTAGGCTGAGTTTCATGGGTAACTTACTGAAAATATGGCAGTTTTTGATTGAATCATTGATTTTAGGCTCTTTTTAATACAGCCCCCAGGCCTTGAATTTGTGTCCTTAAAAGATTCTTCATACTGCGGCGCGATTAATATACTGTCAAAAGATGCAAGACAGACTACAGTTGGAACTGAGCTAGAAGCAAAGCCTAAATCCATCTCAAGGGAATTGCAATGAACTTAACACCAGAACAACTTGTGGCGGCACAAAAAGCCAATTTAGAAACTTTGAGTAGTTTGACCAATCAAGCACTCCAAAGTATAGAAAAATTAGTTGAGCTCAATATGCATATTGCAAAACAAAGTTTGAGCGACAGTATGACGAGTGCAAAGAAGGCTTTGGAAGTGAAAGATATTCAACAGCTCCTCGCCCACCAGGCTGAAACAGTCCAGCCCATGGCCGAAAAGATTATGGCTTACAGTCGTCACTTATATGACTTAGCTCACGAAACTCAAAACAACTTCACCCAATCTGCTGAAAAAGAACTTCAAGCAGGTCAAAAAAAGATAAATGCATTAGTAGAAGAGTGGACGCAGAATGCGCCTGCCGGCTCAGATGCCGCGGTTCATGCCATGAAGCAGGCCATCGCCTCCGCTAACAATGTATATGAAACCAGCCAAAAGGCTATCAAGTATGCAGTTAATGTTGCTCAAACTAATCTCAATACTGCTACTGATACCGTTATGAAGGCTGCCGATACCCCTAGTAAAGCAGCTAAAAAGAAATAGTTAAACCTATTCTGCAGTAGCTCCAGACTGCTTCACTAACAGCTCCCAGTAAGGGATCTCCTTTTTGATGAACGCTGCAAATTGCTCGGGAGTTTGTTCGCTATTTAAAGAGCCCATCTTTGATAAGCTCTCAGCAACCTCAGTTGAGGCCAATGTTTTATTAATTTCTTTATTTAACTGGTTGACCAGTGCTGTTGACGTTTTAGCTGGAACAAAAATTCCATACCAATTTTCTACAACAAATTTAGGATAGCCAAGCTCCTTCATAGTAGGAACATCTGGTAAATTCTTTGCTCGTACTGCTCCAGTAGTTGCAAGCGCCCTAACCTTACCGCTATTTAAGTGAGGAACCATTGCGCCAGTAGACTCAAATGCCATCGGCACTTGTCCAGCCAATACGTCAGCAATTGCAGGCCCAGAACCTCTATATGGGATGTGTGTCATATCCAGCTTTTGTTCAAGCTTAAGTAATTCGCCAAGCAGATGATGAGTACTTCCGCTTCCAGGAGAAGCAAAACTAAATTTACCCGGCTCTTTCTTAATCAAAGCGATTAACTCTGCGACTGAATTGGCGGGAACGGATGAATTAACGTAGAGCACCATCGGTACAGCAGCTACCTCAGCCACAGGCCTCAGACTTGCAATGGGGTCATTACGCAGTTTGTATAAATTACGATTAATCACAACACCAGTGCTATTGCCAAGTAGTAGTGTGCAACCATCACCAGTAGCGCTACTCACAAATTCAGTACCAATATTGCCGCTGGCACCTGTCTTATTTTCAACAATCACACTGACATTTAATTGCTTAGAAAGCCCAGGAACAAGCATTCTTGCAAGAACATCACTAGCACCACCTGGTGGATAAGGGGAAATGATTTTGATTACAGAGCATGGGTACTGAGCGTATGCTAATTGAGTACTCAATCCAAAACAGATTAAGTAAAAGATTTTCAAAATCATTCTCGGGTTATATAGTGCATGCATATCAGTACCTAACTTTTCAACATTTGCTCGTAGTTAAATTGCTTATCCACATCAAGAATTGACTGCCCGGCTCTTAATGCTTCAACCATTGCTAGCTCTTTGGTAGCAATATTTTCTGCTGTATCCAATACCTCTTTAATCTTGCCAGCAGGAATTGCTACGACTCCATTGACATCAGCAACAATCACATCACCAGGTAGAACAAGAATATTTCCGATCCGAATGGGAATATTCCAAGCCTCTTGAACTATTCGCCCACGAGCAGTAATGGGAACCGTTCCTCTTGCGTGAACCGGAAATCCAAACTCTTCACAGGTATCCACATCACGGACTGCGCCATCGACAACAACGCCAGCAATTTTCTTCTGCAAGGCTCCCATCGAGAGAATCTCACCCCAACAGTTATTGTTCAGATCCCCACGGTTATCAATCACAATCACATCACCAGGGGAGGCAGAAAATATTGCATCAACCCCAAGATGGGCCTTACTTTGGGCAGCACCTGCGGCAATCATTCGGATCGTAATTGCCCTACCAATCACTTTAGTCTTACCCCACTGCGGAACAATGCCGATCACAGCAGCTGCAATGCCTAACTTATCAAGAGCATCGCTCAAATTTGAGGTGGCTAATTTCTCCAACCGACCCCTGTATAAAAAATCAAACTCTTCGGACGTCATCATATCCCCCGTTTACTTTGGAATTCTGTTATTAATTCTGGAGAATACCTTACGCGCATTGCCTTCAAAAATCATGGATTTCTCTTGATTACTCAGACCATCAACCGCATTGAGATAGCGACGCGTATCGTCAAAATAAAATCCAGTATCTGGATCGATATCCTTTACTGCACCAAAGGTTTCTGATGCAAAGAGAATGTTTTTAGCCGGAATCACCTCGGTGAGTAGATTGATTCCTGGCTGGTGATAAACGCAAGTATCAAAATAAATATTGTTGAGTAGTTTCTGATTAATATCAGGGATATTCATGTCCTTTGCAAGCCCTCTAAATCGACCCCAGTGATAAGGGACTGCGCCGCCGCCATGCGGAATTAAGAATCGCAAGGATGGAAACTGCACAAACAAATCTGAGGTCAGACATTGCATAAATGCAGTGGTATCGGCATTTAAGTAATGTGCACCGGTAGTATGAAAACAATCATTACAACTGGTACTCACATGAATCATTGCTGGAACATCTAAAGCAATCATCTCTTTATAGATTGGATGCCAATAGGGATGGCTTAGTGGAGGATCGCGCCAATGTCCACCTGAAGGATCAGGATTGAGATTGATGCCAACAAATCCATATTCATTAATGCATTTGCGCATTTCAGGCAAGCAGGTGCTGATATCCACTCCAGGCGACTGTGGCAGCATTGCAGCGCCAACAAAGTTTTTTGGGAATAACTGTGTCACTCGGTAGCATAGCTCGTTGCAAAGGGCTGCCCAAGTTGCTGAGGTATTAAAGTCGCCAATATGATGAGTCATAAAACTGGCTTGTGGGGAGAAGATGGTGACATCAATACCCCGCTCTCGCATCCTAGCTAGTTGATTATTCTCAATCGACTCGCGGATTTCATCATCACTAATTTTTAAATCAGATGCCTTAGGGCCCAACTCTGGCGTATTTAAATTGGCAACCTGGGCATCGCGCCAAGCCTTTAAGGCTTTTGGCGCTGTAGTGTAGTGGCCATGACAATCAATAATCATCTATTCCTTCCTTTTTGGTGATGATGTCAACAAAAATTAGTCTGGTTGAATATTAGCTTCACGTACCAATTTCTCGTAACGCCTACGCTCTGAATTCAAATACGAAACTGCTTGAGCGCTAGTTCCTGGACTTACCTCTCCGCCAACAGAACCTAGTCGCTCAACCATCTCTTTAGACTGCAAGGCTTTCTCAACTTGGGCATGCAGCGTCTTTACAATAGATGCCGGGGTCTTGGCGGGTGCAATTAGGCTGTACCACACGGAAGCTTCAAAACCTGGAAAGCCGGATTCTGCAACCGTGGGTATCTCTGGAAATATGGGGGAACGCTTGGCACTCATAACGGCAACAATCTTTAGTTTGCCGCTTTTGACATGCGGAGCTACTTCCAACATATTCATCGCAACCAAATCCAACTGCCCCCCAATAAGATCTGTAATTGCAGGCGCTCCACCTTTGTAGGGAATGTGTTTTAAAGAAATTCCTGACGCCTGCTCAAAAAATTTCATGGCCATATGTGGTGTTGATCCATTGCCAGGAGTTCCATAGGTAATAAAATCAGGGTTTGCCTTTGTAGCCTTGATCAAATCAGATAATTTTTGATACTTGCTATCAGCATTAGTTGCGATGACTACTGGCACGCGACCAATCATGGCAATTGGTGTAATGTCTTTATCGATATCAAAGGGTTGTGGCTTATATAAAGACATATTTGCCGCCAAGGCATTGGCAGCAACCATCAAGGTGTAACCATCAGGTGGACTATCAATCAATTGCTTGACGGCGATATTTGTTCCAGCTCCTGGCTTGTTTTCAATCACTATTGACTGGCCCAGAGAGACTGAGAGACTTTGACCTAATGTTCTAGCAACTAGATCCACCGCGCCGCCAGGGGCATAACCAATTAAAACCTTAATTGGTTTATTTGGGTAATCTTGAGCCATCAGACTACTAGCAAAAAGAAGATTTGCTGCGAGCAAGAAACTCAATAGGATTTTTTTCATCAAAATTACTCTCTAGGGGCCCCAGACATTTTCACAATTCCTTCATAACGCTTAATCTCAGATTGTGAGAACTTTGTAAAATCTGCTACTGAACCCCCATCAACCTGGGCACCAATTCCTTGAAGGCTTTTTCGTACTTCAGGATCCTTCAAAACTTTATTAAATGCAGCATTGAGTTTCTCAGTAATATCCTTTGGCGCACCAGTAGGCAACATCACACCATACCAAGCATTCGCAACCATTGGCACTCCAACTTCTTTCATGGTTGGCACGTTAGGCAATTCAGGGATGCGCTTGTCTGCTGCTATTCCTAAGGCTTTTAATTTACCAGCCTTGATGTTGTTAAGTGATCCAGTATCGAGCATCATATCAATGTGACCAGCCATTAAATCTAGGGCTGCGGGACCACTACCCTTATATGGGACATGGCGAATATCTAAGCCTGTAACGGTTTTAAATTGTGCGCCGGCCAAATGTTGAGATGCGCCAATGCCTGCAGAGCCATAGGTAAATTTTCCAGGGTTCTGTTTTGCATCAGACATTAAGTCTTTCATGCTATTCCAAGGTGATGCCTCTGGCACAACCATGATGTTTGGAATGGTGCAGACCAAAACTACTGGAGTGAAATCTTTAGCGGCATCAAATCCTTGATTTGCAAATAAGTGAGGGCCTGCCGCGTTAGTTGAACTAGTAGCCATCAAAATAGAATAGCCATCTGGCTTGTCTTGCACAAAGGCTTGGGTGCCTATGTTGCCACCAGCTCCGCCCTTATTTTCGATAAATACTGAAACACCGAGCTCTTTGGTTAGTGGTATCGCCAAGATACGAGCAACTTGATCTGTTGCCCCGCCCGGCGGCCACGGTACTAGAAATTTGATCGATTTATCAGGATACGCAGCAAACACATTAAGCGCAACCGCACCTAACAGGGTCACAAACATCAACCTAAGCTTCATAAGACACCTTTTTGCTTTAAGCTTACGTTCACCCATGCATCATCATATTTGCCATCAAGAATGGACTGAATTGTTTTGCGCTCTGTAATCTCTTTTTCCTTACCTAATCGAGCAGCCTCTAATACCAACTCAGGGGACAAAGCAATGATCCCATCGCTATCACCTAAAACTACATCGCCTGGATTAATAACCATACCCCCTATGGAAACGGGTACATTAATACTGCCTGGACCATCCTTATAGGGACCACGCATATTGACACCGCGCGCCCAGCACGGAAAGCGATGCCTTTCAAAAGCCTCAACATCACGAATCGCCGCATCAAAAACTACACCAACAGCGCCCTTTGATTTAGCAACAGTCATCATGATTTCACCAAACAAGGCTCGAGAGATATCGCCTCCACCATCAACTACCAGTACATCCCCAGGTTGTAGAATTTGTAGCGCCTTATGAATCATCAAATTATCACCAGCTCTAACACTGACTGTGACAGCATTGCCACATACGGCAACCGGCGACTTATTTACCGGTAATATATTGACTGCGCCAATAGTTCTGCCTAATACATCACTGACAACCGAGGTTGCCAATCCTGTCAGGGCAGATATCCCCTCCTTGAAAGCCTCTTTTCTGGGGTTAATTTCATAGCCATTATTCATCTTGATTTCCTTTTCAAACCACTTAATCTACAGTTGCGCCTGTGCGCTTGACTAAAGACTCCCAATATGGAATTTCTCTATTAATAAATTGTGTAAATTGCTCCGATGTCCCTGCCACATCACTTGAACCCATTTTACTAAGACTTGCTGCAACTTCTGGATCCTTCATAACGGCATTCACTGCTTTATTTAATCTTGCAATCAGAATAGATGGCGTTTTAGCTGCAACAAAAATACCATACCAATTCTCTATAACAAAGCTCGAATATCCAAGCTCCTTCATAGTCGGAATATTTGTAAAGTTTTTAGGTCGCACTGCGCCCGTTGTCGCTAGTGCACGAATACGTCCCGATGTCATCTGTGCGGAAATCGCTGTCGTAGTCTCAAATGCAATCGGCACTTGACCAGCTAGAACATCAGCCATTGCTGGTCCCTGCCCTCTATAAGGTATATGTGTCATGTCTAGCTGCTTTTCAAGCTTCAGCATTTCTGCCATCAGATGCTGTGGACTACCGCTACCACCAGATGCATAGCTGTATTTACCAGGATTATTTTTAATGAGTTCAACTAGCTCACCAAGAGTATTTGCAGATACTGATACATTCACATAAAGAACCAAGGGTACAGAAGCCACTTCTGCAACTGCCGCCAAGTCTTTGGAAGGATTTATTTTTAACTTATATAAATTTTGATTGATTACTACACCAGTATTATTTCCCAATAATAGAGTGCAACCATCTGAAGCTGAGTTTGCAACATATTCAGTGCCAATATTACTACTTGCTCCACCCTTATTTTCAACTACAACATTTGTACCGAGTTGCTTAGCTAAACCTGGTGCCAGCATTCTGGCCAAAATATCTGTTGTACCTCCAGGTGGGTATGGTGAAACAAACTTCACGACTGCACAGGGGTAAGCGCTTTGTGCCAAAGCGCTCTCAGAGCATAGCGCCAAGCAAGAGATGGCCACCAGCAATAGCTGTTTTTTCATGATTTTTTAGCCTCCATTGTTTGCGCACCCTATAGCCACATGCGCTAAGATCTGTTCTTTGTAAAAATATACCTTACTCTGGCAACTATCTGTCAGATTATCTAAATAACCATTAAATGACCAATATAGTTGATCGAGAGATGTTGCTTGGATTCGCCCGATCTTTTGAAGGAAAGAGTAAGTGCGCTGATTGCCAATCTCTATCGTGTGCAGGCTGGGAAAGTATTCCCGGTGGCTTCATAACGAATGCTCTAGAGTGTATAGGGACCCTAAGAGTCGAAGATGCTCCAGAAAATTGGGAAGAACATCACCCGAAGGGAACTACGATATGGTCAAAGGATGCTCCGATCTCTATATCTTTCCATCCCTATAACAAGTCAGATATCTATGAATGCAAGAGTTGTGGATGTAAGTATCTACGCTATACAGAGTGTGGTGGTTATTATGTGGATGAACGCATTCGAGAATTAAATAGGCATCTCATTACATGAGATTGATATTTGCTTGCAGTGGAAATTCAAAAGCCCTGATCACTCAGGGCTTTTTTTAGCAACTTAGAAGATATCCTCTTACTTAAGGCTTCTTCTTGACTGGCGGTAAATCAGTGCAATGGCCATGTACTGCCTCTGCAGCCAGACCAACGGACTCACCTAGGGTTGGGTGCGGATGAATAGTCTTGCCAATATCGACTGCATCAGCGCCCATTTCAATTGCTAGGCAAACCTCGCCAATGAGATCGCCGGCATGAGTACCAACAATACCGCCACCAATAATGCGATGAGTCGTTGCATCAAAGATCAGCTTTGTGAAACCTTCATCACGACCATTAGCAATAGCTCTACCGCTAGCTGCCCAAGGGAATAAACCTTTCTCATAAGCTATACCCTGTGCTTTACATTGCTCTTCAGTTAAGCCAGCCCAAGCCACTTCTGGATCGGTATAAGCAACGGATGGAATCTGCTTTGCATCGAAGTAAGACTTCTGACCTGCTGAAACTTCAGCCGCAACATGACCTTCGTGAACTGCCTTATGAGCCAACATGGGCTGACCAACAATATCGCCAATCGCAAAGATGTTTTGCACATTAGTGCGCATTTGTTTATCGACTGGAATAAAGCCACGCTCATCTACTTGAACGCCCGCTTTAGCTGCATCAATCTTCTTACCATTTGGTGTGCGCCCTACAGCAACTAACACTAAATCATAGGTTTGTGGTTCTGTGGGGGCGTTCTCACCTTCAAAAGTCACCTGAATACCATCGGGCTTCACTTGTGCTTTAGCGGCACGTGTCTTAAGCATGACTTTTTCAAAACGTCCGGCATTGAACTTCTCCCAAACCTTTTCAAGATCACGATCAGCGCCAGCCATGAGTCCATCCATCATCTCAGCAATATCAATGCGTGAGCCTAGTGCACTGTAAACCGTAGCCATCTCTAAACCAATGATACCGCCACCAATAACCAGCATTCTTTTTGGGATGCTCGTTAGCAATAAAGCGCCGGTGCTATCTACTATGCGAGGGTCTTCTGGTAAGAATGGCAATTTAACAGGCTGACTACCAGCCGCAATAATCGCCTTCTGAAAGCGCACCACTTCTTTTTGGCCGTTCAGATCTTGACCGGTACCGCTAGTCATTTCTACTTCCACGTGATTAGCATCCAAGAAGCGCCCTAAACCACGCACTGTTTTGACTTTACGTGCTTTTGCCATGCCAGCTAAACCACCAGTTAACTTAGCAATCACAGAATCTTTGTAGCTCCGCAATTGATCAATCTCGATCTTTGGTGCGCCAAATGTAATGCCATGCTTAGACATGGTTTTAACTTCATCCATGACTGAAGCAGTGTGTAGTAATGCTTTAGATGGAATACAGCCCACGTTAAGACATACGCCTCCTAAGGTTGCGTAGCGCTCAATTAAAACTGTATTCATACCCAAGTCAGCACTTCGGAATGCGGCACTATAACCACCGGGGCCAGCACCAAGTACTAACACTTCGCACTCGTGATCTACTTTGCCGCTGTATTGACCGGCTACTGGAGCTGGTGTTGTTGGGGCTGCAGCTTTTGCTGGTGCAGGTGGAGGTGATGTAGTGGCTTGGACCGCGGATGCAGAACTGCTTACTTCAATTTCAGCAATGACAGAACCTTTGCTAATCTTATCGCCTAGCTTTACTGCAATACTAGTAATCGTTCCAGCAGCATCTGCCGGAATCTCCATGGTTGCTTTATCAGATTCAAGCACTAATAAAGGCTGCTCTTTTTCAACCACATCACCAACCTTTACCAGCACTTCAATCACCGGTATATCAGAATAGTCGCCAATATCTGGGACAAGGATCATTTGCTTAGCCATCGATCCCCCTTATAGCGTAGCGCGACGGAAGTCGGCTAAGAGTTGCGCGATATATAAATTGAAACGCGTAGCCAATGCACCATCAATCACGCGATGATCTGCAGAAAGAGACAATGGGCAGATCAGGCGTGGTACAAATTGCTTACCATCCCATACTGGTTTCATAGCAGCTTTACTCACACCTAAAATAGCGACCTCTGGAGCATTCACAATGGGTGAGAAGTAAGTTCCACCAATACCACCCAAAGAAGAAATAGTAAAGCTGGCACCCTGCATTTGATCTGGCTTCAATTTACCGTCACGAGCCAATGCTGCTAACTCCGAAGTTTCTTTAGCAATTTCGAAGATGCCCTTCTTATCCACATTTTTGATCACCGGCACTACTAGGCCGGTTGGTGTATCTGCAGCAAAACCGATATTGAAGTACTTCTTCAAAATTAAATCGTCACCGTCAAGCGAGCTATTAAACTCTGGATGTTTCTTTAAGGCAGCTACAGCAGCTTTCATCAAGAAAGCGAGCATCGTAATCTTGACGCCCTTCTTTTCATTATCTTTATTCGTCTCTACTCGGAATGCTTCTAAGTCAGTCACATCTGCATCTTCGTGATAGGTCACCGCTGGGATCATGACCCAGTTACGAGCAAGATTAGCTGCAGTCAGCTTCTTAATACGATTGAGTGGCTGACGCTCAATCTCACCAAACTTCGCGAAATCGACTTTTGGCCAAGGAATCAGATTGAGGCCGCCCAAGCTTCCGCCACTTGCTGCTGCTGGACTACCAGCGCCACCAATCATGGCTGCTTTGACAAAAGCTTGTACATCCTCTTGAGTAATGCGGCCCTTTGGACCAGATCCTTTGACCTGATGAACCGTCACGCCCAATTCACGGGCAAATTTACGCACCGATGGACTTGCATGACTCAATGATGCATCTACTACTGGGGCTGGATTCGAAATTGGAGGAGGTGCTGGAGCGCGAGCAACTGGTGGCTCAACTACCACAGGCTTACTTACTGGTGCTGTTGGTGCTACTGGAGCCGCCGCTGGAGTAGCTACAGATCCAGATGAATCAGCTTGAAGAATTAATACGACGGATCCTTGGGAAAGATTGTCGCCAATCTTCACTTTGACTTCTTTCACAACACCGGAGTGTGATGAAGGAACATCCATCGTAGCTTTGTCAGACTCAAGCACAACGATGGATTGCTCTTTCTCAACCCGGTCACCAGCTTTGACTAAGACCTCAATCACTGGAATATCTTTATAGTCGCCGATATCCGGAACTATGATTTCGATTGGAGTCGTACCTGATGCAGGTGGGCTTGCTGGCGCTGGTGTTGCAGCGCTTGCCTGAGCAGGAGTAGCCGCTGTTGCTGAGCCCTCTTCCAAGGTGATCACAACTGATCCTTGGGAAAGATTGTCACCAATCTTCACTTTGACTTCCTTCACAACACCAGAGTGCGATGAAGGAACATCCATCGTGGCTTTGTCAGACTCCAAGACAACAATAGATTGTTCTTTCTCAATCTGATCACCGGCTTTGACTAAGACCTCAATCACTGGAATATCTTTGTAGTCGCCGATATCCGGGACTTTAATGTCGATTATTTGACTCATGAATTCTTCTCTTTTAAACCGTCATCGGGTTTGGTTTAGCAGCATCAATGCCATACTTCTGAATAGCCTGAGCAAGTTTTTGACGATCCATCTGGCCTGCATCTACCAAAGATCTCAGGGCAGTTAATACCACCCAACGACGATCAACCTCGAAGAAGTCACGAAGTTTTTCACGGGTATCAGAACGACCGAAGCCATCTGTACCTAATACTTCATAGCGACGACCCATGTGCTGAATTGCTGGACGAATCTGCTCAGCAAACAAACGGACATAGTCAGTAGCTGCAACGACTGGGCCTGAAGTATCTTTGAGGCAGTTCTCAATGTGAGAAAGTGTTGGAGTAGCCGTTGGGTTCAAGAGATTGGCACGATGCACTGCGTTCCAATCACGACCAATCTCAGTAAAGCTTGGGCAACCCCACAAATCAGAGGCAACGCCCCAATCTATGTGGAGCATTTCTGCTGCTTCAATCACTTCACGAAAGATAGTTCCTGAGCCGAGAAGTTGAACACGTAACTTAGCCTTGTCATCGCCAACAGACTTGAGTTTATACATGCCTTTAATGATGTCTTTTTCAGCACCCTTTGGCATTGCTGGATGAGTGTAGTTTTCGTTCATCAAGGTGATGTAGTAATACACGTCTTCCTGAACTTCCAACATACGGCGCATACCATCTTGAATCACTACCGCTAATTCAAATGCAAAGGTGGGGTCGTAGCTAATACAGTTTGGTACTGCGCTACTCCAAAGGTGGCTATGACCATCCTCGTGTTGCAAGCCTTCACCGTTCAGCGTTGTTCTACCAGCAGTACCGCCGAGTAAGAAACCGCGGCTGCGCATATCGCCTGCTGCCCATGCCAAGTCACCAATCCGCTGGAAACCAAACATGGAGTAGAAGATGTAGAAAGGCAGCATTGGTACACCGTGGGTTGAGTACGAAGTTGCAGCTGCAATCCAATCGCACATGCCGCCCGCTTCATTAATACCCTCTTGCAGAATCTGACCGGTCTTGTCCTCTTTGTAGAACATTAATTGATCATGATCTTCTGGGGTGTAGAGCTGACCTAATTGATTCCAAATACCCATCTGACGGAACATGCCTTCCATGCCAAAGGTACGAGATTCATCAGGAACAATCGGCACGACCCTTTTGCCTAGAACTTTATCGCGCACAACAGTATTAAGCAAGCGCACAAATGCCATCGTTGTTGAAATCTCACGACCTTCTGCAGTTGCTTCAAGCAGCGGAGCAAATACATCTAATGCAGGAACAGGCAAACTTTCTGCCTTAGTGCGACGCTGTGGCAAATAGCCGCCCAACTCTTGGCGTCGCGCCTTCATATACTCTAGCTCAGGGCTGCCTTCAGGAAAACTCACCAAAGGCATGTCATCGAGATCCTCATTTTTTACTGGAATCTCAAAACGATCACGAAAACGGCGGACGTCGTCATCGTTCATCTTCTTTGCTTGGTGAGCAATATTCATCGCCTCACCAGAGCCACCCATGCCATAACCTTTTATAGTATGAGCCAAAATCACTGTGGGCTGATCCTTGTGATTTACCGCCGCATGGAATGCCGCATATACCTTATGAGGATCATGGCCGCCACGATTAAGTTGCCAAATCTCATCATCACTCCAGTCGCTCACTAGTGCTTTTAATTCTGGGGTATTGAAGACCGTCTCACGAACATAGCCACCGTTCTTAGACTTCATGGTCTGATACTGACCGTCAACAATCTGGCCCAGACGCTGCATCAAGATGCCTTTTTTGTCACGTGCAAATAGAGCGTCCCACTGACCACCCCACACTACCTTGATCACATTCCAACCGGCACCGCGGAACTCAGCCTCGAGTTCTTGAATGATGCTGCCGTTACCACGCACTGGTCCATCTAAACGTTGCAAGTTACAGTTCACTACGAAAATCAGGTTATCGAGTTTTTCACGACCAGCCATACCAATAGCGCCTAAGGATTCTGGCTCGTCGGTTTCACCATCACCTAAAAATGCCCAAACCTTACGGCCTTCATGCTTAATAAAACCACGGTCTTGCATGTAAAGCATGAACCGCGCTTGATAAATGGCCATGATTGGGCCAAGGCCCATGGATACGGTTGGGAATTGCCAGAAGTCTGGCATTAACCATGGATGCGGGTAACTAGAGATACCTTTGCCCCCAACCTCTTGACGGAAGTTATTAAGCTGCTCATCTGAGAGGCGGCCCAACATATAGGCGCGTGCATATACACCTGGGGCTGAATGGCCTTGAACAAAAATGAGATCGCCGCCATGCTCTGGTGATGGTGCATGCCAAAAATGATTAAAACCTACGTCATACAAAGTTGCTGCTGACTGGAAAGAAGAAATATGGCCGCCAACGTTAGTATCTTTGTTAGCACGAAGAACCATCGCCATCGCGTTCCAACGAGTGTATGAACGAATGCGGTGCTCGACATTCTGATCGCCTGGTAAACGCGCTTGATTCTCAACGGGAATCGTATTGATATAGGGAGTCTCTGCATGAAATGGCTGGACAACACCATTGACCCTGGCATGAGAAATTTGCTGATCAATTAAATAGGCAGCACGCTCAGGACCTTCATTGTGAATAACCCCATCGAGTGCCTGTAACCATTCTTGAGTCTCTCCAGGATCTGCGTCCTGGGAATTCTGCTTACCTAATACCTGCTCTGGAACTGCCGCCATGTCTTGTCTCCGATGAGTACTGCGTAATTAATTACTTACTGTATAGCTAATATTTTATGAAGGTATATGGGTGTAAACAAGCAATTTTCCACATAATGATAGTATTTCTCATAATGTGGTATTTTATTGCGGTGCAAATAAGATCTTGAATTTACACAAGAAAAGCCGTTTTAGATAGGGCAATGAGGCAAAATAAGCCTCATTCATGAAATTATCGGCATCTATTAGCTTACTCCTCAGTCCATTCAAGTGGCTCCGAAAAATACGGGGATTTAGGCTCGTATACACCCCCCTCATTGCCATTGTCATATTCACAGCGGTCATGGGTGTCATTTTGGGTACCCTGCAATTACAAGAAAAAAATCAGCAAGAATCGGCTCTATTTAGAGAGCTCTCTTTCGCTAAGCAGCGCATTCAAGTTCGATTTGCTAATAATCTGGATGTACTAGTCAGCATTAATCGTGAACTAGCAGCCAGCGAGGATCAAGAAAGACTGAAAAAAATGGCTTACGAGCAAGCAGCTGATTTAGTGACCAACAATCATGAGATTGTCAAAATCATCTGGATTGATTCAAAAAAACAGCGGCTATGGACGGCGCCACCAAGTAATAATAAAACGGATTGGATTAGCAAAATCCAAAATGACCAATCGGCCAATGAGGAGTTGGCCAATGCCATTGAATTAAGTAGAAGCACGAATAGGCCATCGTTTAGTCAATTCATTAACTTAAGTCTCCAAGGTGATGAGTCCCTAGCAAGAGAAAGAAAAATCGTTTTTTGGCAAGTAGTTCCCAATCTAGTTGGTGGAGATATCGTTGGTTATTTGGCCGCCCTCTATACAGCTCAAGGTGTTTTAGATGTTATACCGCCAGAACTCAAGGCCTATTACCGCTTTACGCTACTAACCGATAATGAAAGAGTGTTGTCTATCTCGTCTGATCGTAATACTCCCAAACGGGCATTTAGTAACCAGACGAGTTTGGATATTGGCGTTCTTAGTCCGAATTTAACTTTACGGATTGATACCTATCCTCCGCCCACCAATCTCACCTTTCGAATGCTGATTGGTGTTGTCCTTGGATTGTGCGCCTTCGTGATTTGGAGCTTGTGGTCAGTCTTAAAACAAATGCAAGTCCGCCAAGAAGCGGAAGCTAGCCTACGGACTGAAACCAGCTTTCGTAATGCGATGGAAAATTCTACCCCTGTTGGTATTCGGGCGCATGATATGGACAAGCGCATTACTTATGTGAACCGTGCGTTTTGCGAGATGACTGGCTGGTCGGCAAAAGAGCTGATTGGTCTAACCCCTCCATTCCCCTTCTGGCCAGACTCTAGAAGGGATGAGCTGGTTGAGAAGATGAACCGCGCGCTGCAATCTGAGGTCGTATCAAAAACAGGTATTGAGGGTGTCATTTTGCGTCATGATGGATCACAAATCCAGACGCGTACCTTTATTGCTCCACTGATCAATGAAAAGGGTAAGCAAACTGGTTGGGTTACTTCATTAATTGATATCTCTGAGCCAAAAAAGATTCGTGAGGAACTGGCCGTTTCACAAGAGCGCTTCATTACTGTACTTGAAGGACTTGATGCAGCGGTATCGGTTGTGGATCTTGAGAATGACAAACTTCTATTTGCGAATCGCTTCTATCGAGAGAATTTTGGCGATGATGCTAAAGGCCATTTTAAATTATCTGGCAATAGTAATAATCTTGAAACCCTTCATGATGTTGCCGAAGATTTGCAAGAGTCTCCTCCTGGTATTCCAACTTCTTTATTATATCAAGAATCAGAGTCTGAAGAAGTGCAATTAGATGATGGTAGCAATAAATGGTACGAAGTACGTCGTCGTTTTATTCCATGGGTAGATGGTCATTTGGCCCAACTCTTGATTACCACTGACATTACGATCCGCAAAGAAGCAGATGATCTGGTGCGCCAACAAGAAGAGCGTATGCAATTTACAAGCCGCCTTACCACCATGGGTGAAATGGCATCCTCTCTTGCGCACGAGTTAAATCAACCTCTTTCGGCCATCTCTAACTACTGCATGGGCGTTGCAAAACGCTTAGAAGGAAATATTGACCCAGATTTAAAGAAAGAAATTTTGCCTGCTTTAGAAAAAGCGTCTGAACAAGCACATCGTGCAGGTACCATCATTCAGCGTATCCGCGGATTTGTGAAGCGTAGTGAGCCTCAGCGCAAATTTTCATCCATGACTGAAATCATTAATGATGCGGTTGGTCTTTTGGAGATTGAAGCGAATCGCCATCGCTTAAGCATCACCTCTTCGCTTGCAGACAATTTGCCCGAGGTCAATGTAGACCCCGTTCTGATCTTGCAGGTCCTAGTTAACCTCCTAAAAAATGCCCTTGATAGCGTGCGTGAGGCTTACCCCCTTTCTTCCCGTTGGTCAGCCCCGCCCGTCAACATTAGCGCCGATTTAGATACCAGCACCTTCCCAGCTATGATGCGGATCCGGGTGACGGATTCTGGGGGTGGTATTGCTGAATCGGTCATAGAACGTATGTTTGAGCCATTTTTTAGCACTAAGGTAGATGGAATGGGCATGGGGCTCAATATTTGCCGCTCCATTATCGAATCCCATCATGGGCGGCTTTGGGCCTCCAATATGATGGACTCCGAACGCACTAAACTGGCCGGCTGCACCTTTACAATACTTCTACCCCTAGAATCTCCTGATTCGAAGGACAATGGATAAATATCCAACTTTTAGATTGACCTTGTGAGACCGAATATGAACATAGCTGTTGCCAAACCAAACCAAGCTGAAGTCGTTTATGTAGTTGACGATGATGAAGCTGTGCGTGATTCTCTAACTTGGCTTTTAGAGAGTAATGGTTACGTTGTTCGCTGTCATGCTAGCGCTGAACGTTTCTTGCAGTCTTTACAAAGTACGGATAAGTCTACTATCTCTTGTGCAATCCTCGATGTTCGGATGCCTGGGATGTCTGGCCTTGAATTGCAAGAACGCTTAATTAGTGAAAACTTTCCAATGCCAGTGGCCTTCATTACTGGTCACGGCGATGTCTCGATGGCAGTCTCCACCATGAAACGTGGTGCAGTAGATTTTATTGAGAAGCCCTTTAAAGAAAATGATCTCTGCGGTTTAGTTGATCGTATGTTTTCTAAAGCAAGAGTGGATTACTCGCAAGCAAGCCAACGCAAAATTACTCAGAGCTTACTAAGCAAGCTTACTGGTCGTGAGCGTCAAGTATTGGAGCGCATCGTTGCTGGTCGTCTCAATAAGCAAATCGCGGATGATCTTGGCATCTCTATTAAGACAGTTGAAGCTCACCGCGCTAATATTATGGAAAAGTTGAACGTCAATACCGTAGCCGACCTACTCCGCTTAGCTTTATCTGATCCCCAGCCCAATTAATACACTTGCAATGCCCGCCCAATTACTAGACGGTAACGCGCTCTCCAAAAAACTACGTGCTGAAATAGCTGCCCGTGGCACGATTGTTACTGCCAAAGGAGTTAGGCCTGGGTTAGCAGTCATTGTGCTTGGTGAAAATCCTGCTAGCCAAGTGTATGTCCGTAATAAAGTGAAGGCTTGTGAGGATGTAGGCTTTCATTCGGTATTAGAGCGCTACTCTGCTGAGCTGGGTGAAGAAGAATTGCTCGCTCGCATTGCGACTCTCAATGCAGACCCATCGATTCATGGCATCTTGGTGCAATTGCCCTTGCCAGAACATATTGCTGCTGAGCGTGTTCTTGAAGCCATTGCTCCTGAAAAAGATGTCGATGGCTTTCACGTAGCTAATGCTGGCGCCTTGATGGTTGGTCAACCAGAATTTAAGCCCTGCACTCCTTATGGTTGCATGAAGATTTTGGAGAGCATTGACTATCCCATTCGTGGTGCCAGAGCTGTGATTGTTGGAGCCTCCAATATTGTGGGTAAGCCCATGGCAATGCTACTCCTGCAAGCTGGCGCAACAGTGACTATTTGTAATAGCAAAACACGTGATTTAGCCCATCACACCAAAGATGCGGATATCTTGGTAGTTGCTACCGGTAAGCCGAAGATGATTTCTGGCGATATGGTGAAAAATGGTGCTGTCGTGATCGATGTAGGCATCAACCGCATGCCAGATGGCAAGCTTTGTGGTGATGTTGATTTTGATGCAGCTAAATATATCGCTGGCTGGATCACCCCTGTACCGGGTGGCGTCGGCCCGATGACCATCACCATGCTGCTCATGAATACTTTAGAAGCAGCTGAAAAGGCATCAAAACTCTAGATCCATTAAGCTAGAGGGTATGACTACATCTCTCTTTACTCTACCCCCCGCTTTACAAAATAATCCTCTTCTGACTTTTGGTCGCGGCATTGCCGCCTATCCAGAAGTTAAGCCTGAGCACATTGCTCCTGCCATTCAGTTCCTGCTAGGGCATGCACAAACTGCTGTAGATACAGCAACTGATGTGAGGACGCCATCGAGCTGGGATAAGCTGGCTGAACCCTTAGAGGATGCGACAGAGGCGCTAGGAAGATCTTGGGGCGTTATCTCCCACCTTAATAGTGTTGCCGATACACCTGAGTTAAGAGCCGCTTATGGAGAGATGCTGCCAGAGGTTACTGCTTTCTTTTCTAGTCTTGGGCAAAACTTAGCACTCTACAAGAAGTTTAAAGATCTCAAAAATAGTCCTGACTTTGTAAAGCTCAATCGCGCACAACAGAAAGTGATTGAAAACTCGCTGAGAGATTTTCGTCTGGGTGGCGCTGAACTCAGTGATGCTGACAAACCACGCTTTTCTGCCATTCAGGATGAGCAAGCGATTCTGGGTAAAGCATTCTCCGATCATGTCTTAGATGCTACTGATGGCTTTGTTCATCTGGCAACAAATAAAGCAGATCTTGCTGGCTTACCAGAAGATGCTGTCGCTGCAGCGACTGATACCGCGCAGAAAAAGGGTCTGCAAGGCTGGGCCTTCACCTTGCACTTCCCCTCTTACTATCCAGTCATGCAGTATTCCGAAAATCGAGAGCTGCGTCGCCTGATGTATCAAGCCTATGTCACGCGCTCATCAGACTTGGCGCCTGAGTATGCCAAAGGTAAGCTCGCTTGGGATAACGCTCAGAATATGCTGGAGCAATTGCGCCTGCGCGATGAAGAAGCGTGCATGTTGGGATTTGCCAATTATGCAGCACTTAGTTTGGCCCCCAAGATGGCCAATACCGTTGATGAAGTAGATCTCTTCTTAACGAACTTTGCCATTAAATCAAAACCATTCGCCCAGAAGGATTGGGAAGAACTTTGCGAGTATGCCAAGGCGGAGCTTGGATTTGTAGAAGGGCTTGAGCCTTGGGATATCCCTTTTGCTGCAGAACGCTTAAAACAAGCGCGCTATTCTTTCTCTGAGAATGAACTCAAGCAATACTTCCCATTGCCCAAAGTATTGGATGGTTTATTTCAGGTCATTCAGACACTCTTTGGCGTCAAGATTGAAGCTGCAGACTTACCTTCTTGGCATGCGAATGTGCAATCTTTTGCCGTCAAAGACCTTGCCGGAAAAATACGAGCTTATTTCTATTTAGATCCCTATGCCCGCCCTGGTAAGCGTGGCGGCGCTTGGATGGATGACGCTCGTGGTCGCAGAGAGCTAGCCAACGGAGAGATCCAAATACCAGTAGCCTATCTCGTGTGTAACTTTGCTCCTCCAGTAACTATCAATGGGGTATTGCGCCAACCCACTATTACTCATGATGATGTCATTACCCTTTTCCATGAAAGCGGCCATGGTTTACATCACCTGCTGACACAGGTGAGTGCCTTAGGCGTCTCAGGCATTAATGGTGTCGAATGGGATGCAGTGGAATTGCCAAGTCAGTTTATGGAGAACTTCTGCTGGGAATGGGAAGTCCTCGAGAAAATGACAGCGCATGCGCAAACTGATAAACCATTACCACGCGAGCTCTTTGAAAAAATACTGGCTGCCAAGAATTTCCAGAATGGTTTAGCAACTTTGCGTCAAATTGTGATGTCCTTAACTGACTGGCGCTTACATTCACGCTTTGATGCTAAAGCTGCCAAAGGTCATGCAGTGCTCGATGTTTCTAGGAGTATTGCTGATGACTACAACATCATTCCGCAGCCTGAGATCTCTCGTTGGATTAATTCTTTTAGTCATATCTTTGCTGGCGGCTACGCTGCTGGTTACTACAGTTATAAATGGGCTGAGGTGCTATCTGCAGATGCTTACTCTGCCTTTGAGGAAGCGGCAAAACTAACTGGCAGTGTATTGGATGCCAAGACTGGAAGGCGATACCGAGAAGAAATTCTGGAGGTAGGTGGAAGTCGCCCTGCTGCTGAATCCTTTAAAGCCTTCCGTGGACGTGAGCCCAGTATTGATGCCTTACTAAGACATGGTGGTTTAGCGTAGTTCCTTAGATTAAGAGAGCTATTAAATTCTCATTTCGAATTAATCAAGGCGTTCGTAAACAAAAATCCTACTCGCAAGCGGGATAGTTTTTGTTAAAGCCATTCGTGCTATTACTTAATGCGAAGTACGTGTTGCCATGAGCCATCAGTAAGATGCGTAGTTTCTACCCAGCCACCAACACCAGCAAACTTTCCTGTCCCACCGGTAATCGCACGGGCAGTCGGAGATGACTCAACTAGGGTTGCCTTAATACCGGGGTATGAAGCAACACCCTGAATAATGATTTGGTCTTTTGAACCTGAGCCGAATGAAAAAACTGCGCTGGTAATTCTAGATTCCATGCCACCCGGCTCTTCGCTCACGCTGGTCGTTGTCATAATCCAATCAGTCATGACTTCAGTGCTATTGCTAGCTTTTGCTTTGAAATGCCATAAACGCACATCGCCAACAGATTGACCTTTTGACCCATGGTCAAGCAGAGTTGGAGCGGGAACCTCAGGATGAGTTACCGTAATGACAGTTTGGGCACAAACTAGACCCGTGAACAATAGAAAAATACTTCCGACAAATAGACGAAAAAATGCTTTGAACTGAAAACTTTTAAAATTCATATCTAATTCCTATAGGGGCAATAAAAAAATTAATTGGGTTTAGTACAAGCCTCGGGTTTAATTTGATCGGGTTTTTCTTGACCGAGATAAACGCCAATAATCTTCACAGGTAATTTTCCAGAAGCCTTACCAAGATGGCACCATTCAATCGCTTCTACGTATGATGTGCCCGATTTAAAAGTTTTCTTACCCTTACTGCCATAATCTACTTCTAACTCTCCAGAGAGCACATAAACAAATAATGGAACAGCGTGCTTGTGTAAAGAGGTTTGTTTGCCAACTGGTATATCAATCAGAAAGGCTTTTATGAGAGGTTGCCCTGTCGGATATTTAAAATCTTGTCCCAAGATGGTTTTGGGCGATTGTGCTATTAAGATTTCTGTAGCCTCAATATCTTCATAGGCGACAGCGCCGTCGACATGCGTCAGTGCCAGCGATTGCGTTGCAGTCAGCCCCATAGTAGAAACAAAGCCGACAACAGCAATTAATTGATTGAATTTCATTACACACCTCCAATAGTCTTGTGGAATACAGAATGCCAAGCAATTTGATATGGGTCAAATGATTTTTAGGATATCTCATCAATACCGAGGGTTATCACCAAATCAACTTTACAGAGCCCTATTTTAAATATTACTGATCCTTATTGATCTCAGCAATTACTGGAGCATGGTCTGAGGGCTGCTCCCAAGTCCTAGGCTCTTTATCGACTATGCTTGCACTACATTTTTCTTTGAGCGCTTCACTTAGTAGGATGTGGTCAATACGCATGCCGGCATTTCTTCTGAAACCCATCATGCGATAGTCCCACCAACTGTAGGTTTTAGGCGCTTGCTCAAACATTCTGAATGAATCATTAAGCCCAAGCTTTAATAGTTCTTGGAATGCATTTCTTTCTGGCGCTGAAACGAGATTTTGCCCTTCCCATGCTTTGGGATCATGCACATCTTGATCAGCTGGTGCAATATTGAAGTCCCCCAGAAGTGCTAAGCGTTGATTTTGCTCGAGCTCTTCTGTTAGCCAAGTTTGCAACTTGTTTAACCAGTTCAATTTGTAAACAAACTTATCGCTCTCCGGCGATTGTCCGTTCGGAAAATAGGCTGAGACTAATCTAATAGGTTTTGTTCCTGCAAATGGAATGGTGGCTGCCAGGATGCGCTGCTGCTCATCATCATTTCCTGGGATGTTTCTAATGGGCTTTAGAAAGGTAGTGGCCGCATCAGAGGCAATCGCTGCTAAAGCCGCTTTACGCACGATGATAGCAACGCCGTTATAGGTCTTTTGCCCTGCGGCTATGCTGATATAGCCCGCTGCTTCTAGCTCTTGATGGGGGTACTTATCATCTGTGAGCTTAAGTTCTTGTAAGCACAAGGCGTCAATAGCTTGCTTTTTCTTTTCCTGATCTTGCAACCAACGAAGTACGTGTGGAAGACGAACCTTTAAGGAATTGACATTCCACGCCGCAATTCGAATTGAATCAGTCATCTATACCCAGTTCCTGCAATTTACGCGTAATCGTATTACGTCCAATGCCAAGCCGTTGTGCTGCCTCTACTCTGCGGCCACGCGTTACTTCTAGCGCTGCTTGTAATACTGCTTTTTCAAACCGAGCATTTAGTGCATCGTAAACCTCTTTATCGCCATCTTGCAGCATTTTGGCAGCTAAACGCCCAAGCCCACTTTCCCAATCACCTGCAGTCCCTTTTGTGGACGCTGGGTTTGTCGGGGATGATTCGCCGCGCAATATGACAGGCTGTTCTTGCGCTTCTGCCATGATGTCGGCGGGCAGATCACTGATGCCAATAATGTTGGCAGGCGTCATGACTGTGAGCCAATGACACAGATTCTCTAATTGACGAACATTGCCTGGAAACGGCATCGCTGTGATCTCTTTTAGTACCTCATCGGAAAGCTTCTTAGGCTCAACGCCTAGTGACTTAGCGCAACTGAGCATAAAGTGTCTTGCCAACATCGGAATATCTTCACTACGTTCGCGTAATGCAGGCATGCGTAAGCGAATCACATTCAAACGATGTAATAAATCTTCACGAAAGAAGCCCGCTGCTACTCGTGTATCCAGATTTTGGTGGGTCGAAGCAATAATACGTACATTGGCCTTGATTGGATCTTGGCCGCCAATACGATAGAAGTGCCCATCAGATAAAACGCGTAAGAGTCGAGTTTGCAAGTCGAATGGGAGATCGCCAATCTCACCTAAGAATAAAGTACCACCATCTGCTTGCTCAAAGCGACCTCGACGTAAAGTCTGCGCTCCCGGGAAAGCACCACGCTCATGACCAAATAATTCTGATTCGAGCAGGTCTTTAGGAACCGCTGAAGTGCTCAGGGATACAAATGGGCCTTTCGCTCTTGGACTATGCCTATGCAGCGCATGCGCTACCAACTCCTTACCAGTACCAGACTCGCCAGTAATCAGCACAGTTGCATGAGATTGAGCTAAGCGACCAATTGCACGAAAGATTTCTTGCATCGCAGGCGCTTGGCCAATAATCTCAGTAGCATCCTGTCTCCACGCAGTCAATTCTTTGGCGCCTGAATCATTACGGATACTCTGTTCTACCGCCCGATGAATTAACTCAACCGCTTTTTCCACATCAAACGGTTTGGTGAGATATTCAAAGGCCCCACCCTGAAAGGATGAGACTGCAGAGTCAAGATCTGAATAGGCTGTCATGATGATGACAGGGAGATTTGGATGGCTTGCTTTAACATGCTGCAATAAATCTAAGCCATTACCGCGAGGCATACGAATATCTGAGATCAGAACCTGAGGAGATTCTTTCTCTAGCGCGTTGAGCACATCATTTGGATTAGAGAAGCTCTTATGCGGAATATTCTCGCGTGCCAAAGCTTTCTCTAGAACCCAGCGAATTGATTGGTCATCGTCGACGATCCAAATTGGTTTCATGATGCTCTCTCCTGCCTACGGTATGGAATTTGAATATGGAAATCGGTACGTCCAGGGCGGCTATCGCAAGCAATAAAGCCCTGATGTTGTTGTACAAAGGTTTGTGCCAGGGTGAGGCCTAAGCCGCTACCACCCTCTCTTCCGGATACCAAGGGAAAGAAGATACGCTCCATCATTTCTTCTGGAATACCGGGTCCGTTATCGATTACGTGTAAATCCATCGCTAATTTATAGCGTTGCTTTGCAATCGTGACCGAACGCGCTACGCGGGTTTTGAGTTCGATTTGGGCAACACCAGTGCTAATCTCTTCGGAGAGTGCTTGGGCTGCGTTATGCACAATATTGAGGGTCGCCTGAATTAATTGTTCACGATCACCCATCACATCTGGAAGGCTGGTGTCGTAATTACGAATAATTTTTAAGCCCTTCGGAAACTCTGCCAATACGAGACTACGTACTCGCTCGAGCGCTTCATGCACATTGAATGCCTCAATAACATGAGCCTTACGATGTGGTGCCAGCAGCCGATCCACTAGGGTCTGCAAACGATCAGACTCTTTAATAATGACTTGCGTATATTCACGTAAACCTTGTTCAGGCAATTCAAACTCTAATAGCTGAGCTGCGCCACGTATTCCACCTAATGGGTTTTTGATCTCATGCGCTAAGTTGCGCATGAGTTGCTTGTTTGATTCCACCTGTTGCGTCACACGTTCATCGCGCGTACTACGCAACTGTTGATCGATTGGAAACCACTCCATTAATAGTAGGTCAGGATCTTCAAGTGCAGCAACTACGATGTGTGCCTGGATTAACTCTTGATGAATACTGCCTGGCAAGGAATGTAAAACTAACTCTTGGCGCTGAGCGACAACATGGCCAAGCTTTACTTCAGTGATCATTTTATTGAGAGCTTCATTACCCCCAAATAAATCATGCACAGACTGTCCCTCAAGTGATTTACGGGATAGATCCAGCGCTGACTCTGCAGCTGGGTTCACATAAACCAATTGTTGGCTCTCTGCCTCAAATACCATGATGGCATTGGGCATCTGATCAAGCAATGTCGGAAAAAAAGGAGCAGCCGTAGCTGCCCCCTTGAACGAATTGCGCAACAGACCTGCGCTCAAGTTCTCTCCTTCGCTTACAGGGAATAGTACATATCAAATTCGATAGGATGGGTTGTCATACGGAAACGTGTGACATCTTCCATCTTCAAATTGATATAGGCATCAAGCATAGACTCAGTAAATACTCCACCGCGAGTTAAGAACTCGTGATCTTGTTTTAATGCATCTAATGCTTCTTCCAAGCTTGCGCAAACCGTTGGGATCTTTGCATCTTCTTCTGGTGGCAAGTCATACAAGTTCTTATTAGCAGCTTCACCCGGATGAATCTTATTCTGGACACCATCTAAACCAGCCATCAATAAGGCAGAGAACGCCAAGTATGGGTTAGCCAATGGATCTGGGAAGCGCGTTTCGATACGACGACCCTTAGGATTTGGTACATGTGGAATACGGATAGAGGCAGAACGGTTACGGGCTGAGTATGCCAATTTCACTGGCGCCTCAAAACCTGGTACTAAACGCTTGTAAGAGTTTGTACCTGGGTTAGTAATGGCATTGAGTGCTCTAGCGTGCTTAATGATGCCGCCGATGTAGAACAAAGCAAACTCTGACAAACCAGCATAACCATTACCAGCAAATAAGTTCTCGCCATTCTTCCAAACCGATTGGTGAACGTGCATACCAGAGCCGTTATCGCCAACTACTGGCTTAGGCATAAAGGTTGCTGTCTTGCCATAAGCATGAGCCACGTTTTGTACAACGTATTTCTGCCAGATAGTCCAGTCAGCACGCTGTGTCAATGTGCTGAACTTGGTACCCAATTCATTTTGGCCTTGACCAGCAACTTCATGGTGATGAACTTCAACTGGAATTCCCAGTGATTCAAGAATCAAACACATTTCAGAACGCATGTCCTGGAAAGTATCAACTGGAGCAACTGGGAAGTAACCACCTTTTTTACCAGGACGGTGACCAGGATTGCCGCCTTCCATTTCGAGACCAGATGACCATGGAGCTTCTTCGGAATCAATCTTCACGAAGCAACCTTGCATGTCGGCACCCCAACGAACGCCGTCGAAAATAAAGAACTCAGGCTCTGGACCAAAGTAAGCCGTATCACCTAAACCGGAGCTCTTCAAATATGCTTCAGCACGCTTTGCAATAGAACGTGGATCACGGTCGTAACCTTTGCCGTCTGAAGGCTCGATCACATCACAGGTGATTACTAGCGTAGGCTCTTCATAAAATGGGTCGATATAGCAAGCTGTTGGATCTGGCATCAACAACATATCGGAAGCTTCAATCCCTTTCCAGCCGGCGATAGAAGAACCGTCAAATGCATGACCGCTCTCGAATTTATCTTCATCAAAAGCAGAAATAGGAACGGTCGTGTGCTGTTCTTTACCCTTTGTATCTACAAAGCGGAAATCAACGAAAGTACATTCTTTCTCTTTAACTAACTTCATCACATCAGCGACGGTCTTCGTCATGCAAATCTCCTCTATGAACTAAATTCGGAATTTAAATAAGGCATACACCCTTGTTTATTCCAGGCACCAAACATGCCTAATGGATGTATGTAATTTACTGAAGCAAACAAATGGGAACCTTCATTATTGCACTAATTAAGTGCTTGATTCTCCCTTGGGGAGTCTAAAAGTCCGCTATTTGCACTTATTTGGTGCAAATAGTATGGTTTGCTTCTCAGGAGATATCTTGAATTTCGTAGCCTAGCTCTTGGGTGCCGGCCCTGAGGGCAATCCAGGCGCTCTCCAAAAGATTGGCGTTGCCCTTAATGCCCAATTCAATATGACGATGGGCATAAATACCTTCCTTCTTGGCGTCTCCAACTGAAGGTAGGCTAAACACCTTCACCCCAGGAAAATTAGCTTCTATCCGCTCCATTAGAGGAGTCAAGGTCGACTCAATCCCCTTGGGAACAATGAAGCTCTGCTCTGCCCAGTTCTCTTGATGAAAGAGATCCTTATAGTAGGTATCTAAACACCAAGCCATCATGGGGGCAGCCATGACTGGAAAGCCAGGAACAAAGTGATGCTCTTTTATCCGAAAGCCCGGAATCTGGTTATAAGGATTGGGAATGATGTCGCTACCAATCGGGAACTCCCCCATCTTGAAGCGATGTTGATTCTCGGGTGTATTTAGGTCTGCTTTGATGGGATCACCTTCAGCCGTTGACTGAATGCGCCCCGCAATGAGTTCTTGTGCGCTTGGGTGTAATTGCGTTTTGGTGCCTAGTGCCAATGCCGCACATTGACGCGTGTGGTCATCTGGTGTCGCACCAATACCACCAGTACTAAAAACCACATCACCACTGGCAAAACTTGCTTTCAGCATTGCAGTAATTTGCGCAGGATCATCGGCCACATACTTGGCCCATGCAAGACTTAAGCCGCGCCCGTTGAGAAGCTCAATTAATGTAGCCATATGTTTATCTTGGCGACGACCGGATAAAATCTCATCACCAATCACAATCAAACCAAAGCGGCGCTGCGCTTTAGCAGGTAGGTCTATTTCAACTTTTTTTATTGCATCAACCATCTCATTAGCCATGATAGGGAAGTTCCATTTCAACTACACGTGATTGCACTGTTAACGCTTTATCCAATTCCTCTTGCCGTAATTCTTGTAAAGCATCTAGTAAGAAGTGGCTAAACCAAAGGGCCGCAAACACAAAGATCAAAGAATAAATCCAGAGAGCAACAAAGCTTACTAGCGGAAATAATACTAAGGCTAATGCTGATGTAGCCCAGAAGAACGTTGGTACAGCACCAAGCATCCCAGAAGCGATACCCATACAAAGCAAGGGCCAGCGAAATTTTTCTAATAGCTGATCACGCTCGTCTGCGCTAGCATGCTGAGCTAGCACGTCATAAGACATCAAGCGCATCGTTAGCCATCCCCAAAGCAATGGCGGCAGGACTGCTACCAGCGGCGGCACCCACCATACTGGCAATGTCAACATGACTAATGCAAGGCAGATGAGCGCCGACCATAAGGTGTAAATCAGACTACCAAATAAACCACCGCCCCGCTTGTAATCTAAATCTTGATAGTGCGCCTGCCTGACAACAATTTTCACAATCGTGGGTACAGTTGAAAAGGCAATAAAGACTAGCAAACTAATGGTGATCAGCGGAATAATGAGCATCACAAAAAATAAGGGTGCAATCCATGCCCTAGCGTTTTCAAATCCAGCCCAGATCAAGCCTTCTTGAATCCAGTTGGTAAACATAGAGTTAGTCAGAAATTCACTAAGCACTGCGAGCGCGGGCGTCCATGTAAGCCAAATCAGACAACCCCAGAGAATCGATACGATCAAGAATGGCCGTAAGCTCAACCACAGCATTCTTGGATGCATCGTCCCCACGAGGGCTAATCCAAATGATTTAAATACTTGCGGCAGTCCGACCATAAAACTCCTATTGCATACCACTGCGTATGCCCTACTTCATTGATTTACTTTGGCTTGAATTCTTTCACTGCACGCAATAAGCCCTGCCATTGCTGAGTGAAGAGATTGTGTGGCACAGCTAAATTTCTTACCCCTGTAGGATAGACCTCTTTCGGGAAGATGGCGGTTTTAAATGCGATATCCCACCAAGGAAACAAAATACCAAAATTGCAACCGCCCAAGACACCAGGTCTGCCTATCGCCTCATGACCATAACCCACTGCATGATGCATGCGATGAAACATCGGCGATACCAAAAAGTATTGGCCTTTGCCCAGATGCACTTTGATATTAGCATGCTGCCAGCTTTGAATAAATTGACTTAATACAATCAGGATAATGAATTGTCCTGGAGATACACCAAATAGAAGTGCAAAAAAGGCCAGCACTACTGCGCGCATGGTGTCATCCAAAATATGATTACGATTATCAGACCATGCAGTCATTACCGTTTGACTATGGTGCAATGAATGTAATTGCCACCACCAGCTAAAAGTGTGGCATGCGCGATGGTAGAGATACTCTACAAGATCAAGGAGCACCAAATACACTAAAAAGCTTACTACTGGAACTGAGCTAACTCCGGGCCACCAAGATTCGACATTAAAACGATCGAAACGAAAATCATGCAAGATGGAATCGATTTGAAAAAAGAATCCCGATAGCGCAATAAAAATGAGCCCATGAAAAATACCTAGGCGATGAAACAAGGTATAGAAAACATCTGCCGTGCTTGCTTTTGAGAAACGCTCTTGCGTCTCTGCAGGGGCTAAGCGCTCCCAAGTTCTGAGGACAAGCATAATCAGAATAATTTGAATGCAGCCAAACAAAAACCAATCGACACCATCAAAGACATCTTCTGCCCAAGCCATTAAATCAAATTGATATAGCAATGGCCCGATAATTTTGGCAAACAGAAACTCCTGAACACTGCCATAAGCGTCTGAGATGATTGAAGTGATAGAGTTCAAATCCATGCTTTATTTTGACTGATTTGGGGAATTTTTGTGCATCTTAGGCAATAAACCAAAGCAAAAGCCGCGATCCTTTAGATTAATGATTAATTGCTCCAATACCGCCGGAGCCCAAGGATCCTTTCTAGACCAAATGCCGAGATGGCCCATAGTGATATCGCCATCTTTGATCTCACGGCTCGCTTTCTCTAAAAGGACGCTATTTGGGTGCTTATCGGAGTTCAGCTCATCACCCAAAAAACCGGTTGGTGCCCAGCCAAAATGTTGATAGCCGCACATATCCCCCATCCGAATTAAATTTGATGAGGTTTTACCGCCAGGAGCACGCCAGATCTTTTGCAATGGCTGACCTGTTAACTCTTCGAAGCGAAGATCTACCTTGCGAATTTCCTTACACATCATTGCTTCGTTATAAAGCATTGTCATTCCAGCTTTGGGACCAAATTGCGACTTCACAAAGACTTCGCCTTTAGGCCCGTCTTTTACAAAATAGGTATGGTCATAAGTATGGCTACCAAAGTGTTGTCCTTCTTTAGCGCGCGCTTGCCAATAGGCTTTCCAAGAATCATCCAAAGCAAAGTCACCTCGGAAAGTCTTCTCATTGGATAGGAAAAAGGTAGCTTTGACCTCTTGATGCTTGAGAATCTCAGCAACTGTTTGAGCAACTGACATATTGCCAGTATCAAATGTGAGGTAAACCGTTTTATTGCAGCTAGCAGTTTGGGCGGTGGCGCTAAAGGTCAGGCTGCTCAGCACTAGTGCGGCTATGAGATGAATAAGTTGTTTGTACTTCATAGCGGGGTTTATTCCCAGGAAGCTCTAGGGTAAAAGAACACGCCATGCGGTGATTTGCCCACTGGAATCACTGTCATGAGTTTCATGGAAGGAATATCAATCACGCCGACTTTTTTAGCAAAACGTAGAGTGACCCACAAAGTTTTACCATCAGGGGTAATTTCCATATCGTCGGGACCAGCTGGCAAGCCAGTGATATCACCCACCTTCTCTAAGCTTTGCATATTAATAAGGCTAATAGAGGATGCAATGCGGTTACTGACAAATACATGTTTCTTATCGCCTAAGGGGCGGAAGTTATGGGCGCCCTTACCGGTTGGAATACGCTTGACTTCCTTACGCGTTTTCCAATCGATCACCTGAACGTAATCCTCGCCAGTAATGCCAACCAATAGATACTGATCTCCTGGAGTCATCCATAAGCCAGCAGGAACTTTACCTATAGGCATCACCCACAATATGTTTTGCGTTTCTAGATCAATTGCTGCAAGTTCATTGGAGTCTTGCAGTGTGATAAAAGCAATTTTGCTGTCCGCTGTAAATGCAATATGGCTTGGTGTCTTTGCTAACTTCACTGTTTTAGCCAGCTTCAGATCGGCGCCATTGACAGCATAAATATCCACACGGTCTAAACGATTGCCATTTGCAACAAACCATTTGTGATTAGGTGAGTAGCCAATTTGATAGGGATCAATGATATTTGGGATTCTGCCTGTTAATTCACCAGTACTTGGGTTCATCAAGACAACATCATTACCAGCAGCATTGGCAATCAATAATGTTTTCTCATCTGGGGTCATCATCAAGTGATGAGGCTCTTTGCCAACAGGAATGGTTTTGATCACCTGGCGACTTGGCATATCAATCAAACTCACCGATGCTTCACCTGAGTTGAGAATCACCGCTATCTTTGGTTGATTGGTCGCTGATACTGAATTTGGTATAGCAGTAGTTTGCGCAATGGCAAAGTGATTTGCTGAAATGAGGGCCAATATAGAGCTGGTCGCAATACTACGAAAACCTCTAATCGTGATAAATGTGTACATGCCTCTATTGTAAGCAATGAAGTGCTAATTAAAGACCTCTAAAACCTGATGGATTTGACTTAGCGCAAGCTCAGTAAAACCTTTTCAAGTCGTTTTAAGGACATTGGGGTTGGTGTTTTAAGCTCTTGGGCATATAAAGCCACCCTCAACTCCTCTAACTGCCACCGAAAATCCTGCAGGGCTTGATCCTCAGTCATAGCATAGGCGGCGGAGCCTTTACTTCCTTGCAACAACTTTTGCCAAGGCCTGGCAACTGACTCCCAATCTTTTTGACATTGCGCATCACGACTGGGGTTAGAGCGTAACTTATCAATCCGCATGGCAATCGCTTTTAAGTAGCGCGGTAAGTGAACAAGCTGCCCATATGGAATTTGGGCCACAAAATTAGGAAAGATCAAGGCTTGCATTTGGCTTTGCATATCTACATAGGCTGCGGGTGAAGACGCTTTTGCACTAGCCATCTTTTTCTGTAGATCAGCATGGGCTTGCAATGCATTGAGCGCATGACGTGAGATCTCTTGAGCGATGAGCGCCAATCGGGGTTTACCAGCTTGCAAGCGCTCTATAAATTGTTCCGTATTGATTGGTAGTGGCTCGCCCATAAAGGCACGTTCCAATGCTAGATTCAGAATCTGCTCGATTAGTCCATCTACTGAACCAATATTAATAAAAAGTAATCCCAGCTCCCGAATACCTGGTAATTGTTTTTGCAACGCTTTGAGCGTATCTTTATTACTGAGTGAAAATAGTCGGCGCAAGCCTAGTTGATGCTGTTTTCTGGCTTCGAGCAGATCATCAAAGACTTCTAGGTCACAGTAGTCACCTCGGTCAACCAATGCGGGGTAACCAAACAAGGTTTTATTCCCTTTTTGAATCTCTAGAGTTTCTGGTAACTCCCCGAACTCCCAGGAGCGGTAGCCTCCCTGCTCAACTGAGCGAGCCTTCTGTGTAGATTGAGTGCCTCCTACTTTAGGAGAGTCAACTCCTAGCTCCGCTTGCGCAGTCTCTTGGGCAATGGCTTGGAAGGCACTCCGGGCAGTTTCTCCATATTCAGAGCGCAGGCGGGCGAGATTTCTTTCTACCTCTAGTTGACGACCATGCTCATCAATCAGCCTAAAGTTCATGAATGAATGCAGGGGCAATGACTCAGGCCTGAAGTCAGTCCGTTTAATTTCTAAGCCACGTTCTTTACGAATATCACTCATCAAGCTATCTAGGAAGTCGCCTATGCCAAATTGTTTTTCTTCAAGCTTGCGCTCTAAGAATGACTTTGCATAGTCTGGTAGTGGCACGCAATGACGGCGTAGTTTTTGCGGCAAGGATTTGAGTAGTAGTAGTACCTTTTCCTCACACATACCGGGTACTAACCATTCGCAACGACGGCTATCCACTTGATTGAGTTGCGTGAGCGGCACCACCAAAGTGACGCCATCTTTTGGACTGCCGGGTTCAAAGTGGTAAGTAAGGTCTAGCTCCGCACCACCTACCATCATTTTCTTAGGATAACGATCGACCGTAATGCCTGCAGCCTCATGACGCATTAAGTCTGCTTTTTCTAGTCTTAGCTGATGGTCTAGATCAGGCTCCTTCTTGAAATAGGCCTTAAGATCTTCGCGATTACAGATCTCTTTCGGAATGCGTGACTCGTAGAAAGCAAAGAGTAAATCATCATCTACCAAGACGTCAGGACGACGTGAGCGATGCTCTAGCGCTTCGATTTCTTTAATGAGGCGACAGTTATGCCAGAAGAATCCAAACAGCTCAGGATATTTTTTCTTGGCATCAGCCTCGGTCTCACGATACAGAGCAGGTGTATCCATACGGCCAAACATTTCTTCTTGAACTAAGGCTTGGCTAATAAATAAGTTTCTGGCTTCTTCTGCGTTATGCGGCTCATAGCGTACTCGTCGGCCGTGATAAATAGGTAAGCCATACAAGGTGCCGCGTTCAAAGGCCAGCACTTCACCCTGACGGTTATCCCAGAAGGGGTCGCTCAGCGATTTAATCAGACGATGGGCTGCAACCTTCTCAACCCACTGCGGTTCAATCTTCGCAATCGTGCGAGCATACATACGACTGGTTTCTTGTAGCTCCCCTGCCAATATCCAAGCGCCAGCCTTTTTACCAATCGTTGAGCCTGGCCAGATGAAGGGACGGATGCCCCGGGCACCCACATAGCCGCCTGTCTTGCTATTGCGGTCTTGAGACTTTTCATCTTCCTCTTTTTTGGCCACATAACCCAGCAGACCTGTCAGTAAAGATAAATGGACTTGCTCGTAACTCGCTGCGAGGCCATTTTCTTTCCAGCCCTTTTCACTCAGCATGCTGTGCAATTGCACATATACATCTCGCCACTCACGTAAGCGACGTGGAGATAAGAATTTACTTTTGCATAAATTTTCTAATTGGCGATTGCTATGCTTATGTTGCAAGGCATCTTGATACCAATTCCAGAGCTTTACAAAACTAAGAAACTCAGAGCGCTCATCTGCAAACTGGAGATGCGCTTGGTCAGCCGCAGCACCCTGATCCATAGGTCGCTCACGAGGATCTTGGGTTGCCAAAGCGGTAGCAATAATGGTGACTTCCTTTAGAGCATTCTGCTCTTTAGCTGCTAACAACATTCTGCCAATCCGCGGATCAAGCGGTAAGTCAGCTAACTGCTTACCAATTGCCGTGAGCTTAAAGCTATTGTTAATATCTTTGCTATCGGTGGCATCGGCAGCATTAGACTCATCAAACTCAATTGCACCTAACTCATCTAGTAATTGCACACCGTCTGTAATAGCTCTGCCAAGCGGCTTGTCAATAAATGGGAAATGCTGAATCTTTGGTAAGTGCAGCGAGCTCATACGCAACAACACTGCTGCTAATGAACTACGGAGAATTTCTGGATCAGTAAACTTGGGGCGGCTTTGATAATCGAGCTCGCTATATAAGCGGATGCAAATACCATCCGATACCCGGCCGCAACGGCCTGCCCTTTGGTTTGCCGCTGCTTGTGAAATGGGCTCAATCTGTAATTGCTCTACCTTATTACGATAAGAGTAGCGCTTTACTCTAGCCAAACCACTATCAATCACATAACGAATATTAGGAACCGTTAAAGACGTCTCGGCAACGTTCGTTGTCAGAATAATGCGACGGCCATTACCCGGGCTAAAGACTCTTTCTTGCTCGGCAACGGATTGACGTGCAAACAGGCTAAGAATTTCTGGATGAAAGCGTTGTTGCAGTTCATGATCCTTACGCAGAGCCTCTGCACAATCCCGAATCTCTCGCTCGCCTGGTAAAAATACCAATACATCCCCAGCACCGGATGCGCCCTCACGCCAAACATTGGAAATTTCTTCTGTAACTGTTTCGGGGATTTCTTTGGCGGCCTTAGATTCTTTTTTGCCATCGGGCTTAGAGTCTGGCTCTAGGGGAGAATACCGCTGCTCTACGGGAAAGAGACGACCGCTCACTTCAATCACGGGGGCGACTTTACCGTTGATTGTGAAGTGCTCTGCAAAACGCTGGGCGTCAATTGTGGCTGAAGTGATGATGAGCTTGAGATCAGGCCTCTTTGGCAGGAGCTGTTTGAGATAGCCTAATAAAAAATCAATATTCAGACTACGTTCGTGCGCCTCATCGATGATGAGCGTGTCATAGGCTTTGAGCTGCGGATCACGTTGGGTCTCCGCCAATAAGATGCCATCGGTCATCAGCTTGATCGAGGCGGTTTGACTAGTCTTGTCTGCGAAGCGTACTTGATAGCCTACATCCTGACCAATCGGTGAGCCTAGCTCTTGGGCAATTCTCTTGGCTGTGGCAGTAGCAGCTATCCGGCGAGGTTGGGTATGGCCAATCAGCTTACCGCCGTTAATGGTGCCTCTCCCGAGGTCCAAACAGATCTTGGGTAACTGGGTAGTCTTACCAGAGCCTGTCTCTCCACAAACAATCACTACCTGGTGGTTCTGCAAGGCATCCTTGATGATTTGCCTTTGACCAGAGACAGGCAATTCTTCCGGAAAACGGATCTCTAGCCTGCGTGAGGTGTTGGAAGCAGGCACAGGCTTTGGCATTGCTTTGGGTTTTTGTTGGTTTATGGGCTCTTGCACCCTATAATTTTCTCACTATGCCAACAAATGCACCGAATCAGGCCTCAAGTGCCGAAGAATCTACCCCCAACTTCCCCTTTGTAGGGTGGTTGCGCGACGTTGCGCCCTACATTCATAGCTTCCGTGAAAAAACCTTTGTGATTGCTTTTGCTGGTGAGCTTGTCCAAGAAATTGGTCTTGAGAATCTAATTGAAGACATCGCCATGTTGCATGCCATGGGTATGCGTATTGTTTTGGTCCACGGCATTCGTCCGCAGATTGAAGAGCAACTGACCTTACGTAAGATTAAGAGTAAGTTTGGCAAGACTGCAATGCAAAGCTATCGAATTACTGATGCGGCTGCACTAGAGTGCGTTAAAGAGGCTGCCGGTGAATTGCGTCTTGATATCGAAGCCGCTTTTAGTCGTGGCTTACCGAATACCCCGATGGCAGGATCACGTATTTCTGTGATCTCCGGAAACTTTATTACCGCGATGCCAATAGGTGTTGTTGAGGGAACTGATTATATCCATACAGGATTAGTGCGTAAAGTGGACTCCGCATCTATTAGGCTCTCTTTAGATAGCAACAAAATTGTTTTGCTCTCCCCATTGGGCTTCTCACCTACTGGTCAAGCATTCAATCTAGCCTATGAAGATGTCGCTGCCTCTACTGCTGCTGCACTGAAAGCCGATAAGTTGATTTTCTTAAGCCCTTACGAAGGGCTCCATGATGCAGAAGGTGATTTGATTACTGAGCTATCCCTACCTCAACTCCAAGACTATATGGCCGAGAGTAAGGATATCGATATTGGTATGAAGAGTTTGCTCAATATTGCCGGTAGAGCTATTAAATCTGGAGTGAGTCGTGTTCACTTCTTGCCATGCAATCAAGATGGTGCATTACTTGAAGAACTCTTTACCCACGATGGTATTGGCATGATGCTCGCCTCCTCCGATATTGAGAACCTGCGCGAAGCCAATCAAGATGATGTTGGTGGTATTTTGCAATTGACGATGCCGCTTGAAGATGAAGGCATCTTGGCAGCTCGGGGACAAGACGTGATTGAGCGAGACATTCAGCGCTTCTCCGTCATTGAGCATGACCGTGTTTTATTTGGTTGTGCCGCCCTCTTTCCTTTCCCTAACGGCGTTGGGGAACTTGCTTGCCTTGCAGTCGATCCTGATGTGCAAGGCTCAGGCGATGGTGAGCGTCTTCTCAAGCGTGTTGAAATGCGCGCCAAACAAGAAGGCATCAAGAAATTATTCGTTCTCACTACCAGAACAGAGCATTGGTTCTTAAAGCGCGGCTTTAAGCGGGCAACGGTAGAAGACTTGCCTGAAGAAAGAAAACAAATTTATAACTGGGATCGTAAGTCCATGGTTTTAACTAAAGATCTATAAGAACAATAAGAAAGGTATTACAGATGGCACGCATGGTTCAATGCATCAAACTTAACAAAGAGGGTGAAGGAATGGATTTCGCTCCACTTCCTGGTGATCTTGGCAAAAAGATTTGGAATCAAGTATCTAAAGAGGCTTGGGCTGCATGGTTAAAGCATCAAACTATGCTCATTAATGAAAACCGCCTCAATATGGCTGACCCACGTGCTCGCCAGTACCTTCTAAAGCAGGTTGAGAAGTACTTCTTTGAAGGTGGTGCAGATATGGCAGAGGGTTACACCCCGCCAGCAGAATAAAAAGGGGTTATCTTGGGTATTGCGATACAACATAAATAAATGCCTAAAACTTGTTCTCAAGGGTTGACACTCTAAATACTCAGGCATAGGATGTAATCGTAGTGAGGCAGATATAGTGCCCCGCTACATTGGCGAAAGCCACTTAAGAATGAGCATATCTATATGCTCATAGGCTAAGGAACTAAATACCTTCCGAGCGCCTGCGCCATGCAATCCATGGCAAACAACCCGATGGGGAAGCCCCGTCGGGTTTTTTTATTTTTAGAGGACGATTCTTTCTACGCCAGCAGCATTGCTGACTAACAGGATGTTGGCTTTTTCTTTAGCAAAGAGTCCAACCGTGATCACGCCCGCAATTTGATTGATTTGTACTTCGATTTTGATGGGGTCGCTAATCTTTAAACCTGCCACATCCAAAATCCAGCCACCGTTATCTGTGACAAAAGGCTCGCTTGGCGTTTGATTTAAATCTGCACGCGTATTTTTAGCCAGGCGCAGGGTTACCTTGCCGCCCAGTTTTTCTAACTCTCTACTCACTACGCCTTTTGCTAAGGGGATGATTTCTACTGGAAGCGCAAAGTTGCCAAGGATGAGAACTTGCTTGGATGAATCGCAAATGCAGATAAATTGCTTTGCCATAGAGGCAACAATTTTTTCACGGGTGAGCGCCCCGCCCCCACCTTTAATCATGTGACCTGATGGATCGATCTCATCGGCGCCATCCACATAGGCAGGTAAGCTTAGGACATCATTGGGATCTAGAACCTGAAAGCCATGTTTTAGTAAGCGCTCTGTGGTCGCATTCGAACTCGATACCGTTCCTGAAAAATGATCTTTATGGGGAGCTAAGGCATCAATAAAACAATTAGCGGTTGAGCCGGTACCAATCCCTAAAATTTGCCCTGCTGGCAGCTTTAAAACTTCATCTCGCGCTGCCTCGCCTACCATTTGTTTGAGTTGATCTTGGTTCATATGCCTGCGCAACGCCCTTATGCCTTAACTGGAACTGAGTAATGAATACATCTATCATATGATATCTACAAGAAACCCACTGCAGCAGACACCTTATTTAGACCAATCTAGCCATGAATAGCACCTCTAAAGCCCATATCCAACTAGAGCAACTCAAAAAGCTCACAACGGTCGTTGCCGATACAGGCGACTTTGAACGCATGCAAGAGTTCCAACCGCAGGATGCGACGACTAATCCATCGCTCATTCTTAAGGCGGCTCAGCAAAGTAATTATCAAAGCCTGGTGCAGTCGGTTAAGAATGCCCATCCCGGCATGAACCCTACTGACTTGGTGGACTACATTCTGGTGGCATTTGGCTTGGAGATTCTCAAAATCATTCCTGGCAGAGTATCTACTGAAGTCGATGCAAGGCTTTCTTTCGATACTAAAGCGACCGTTACCAAGGCTAAGCACCTAATCTCCTTATATGAATCACAGGGCATTGATCGTAAGCGTATCTTAATTAAACTTGCAGGTACTTGGGAAGGTATCGCTGCCGCAAAAGACCTCGAAGCTGACGGCATTCATTGCAATATCACTTTACTCTTCTCTTTAATACAGGCTGCCGCTTGTGGCGCTGCAAACGCAAGATTAATTTCTCCATTTGTGGGTCGCATTACTGATTGGAATAAAGCAAAGTTGGGTGCCAATTGGAATGATGCGAGCCATGGTGGTGCAAACGATCCTGGCGTCACTTCAGTAAAGAAAATATTTACTTATTACAAGCACTTCGGCATCTCTACAGAGATCATGGGTGCTAGCTTTCGCAATACCAGTCAGATTCTGGAGCTGGCAGGCTGTGATTTATTAACCATTAGTCCAGAGCTATTAGCTGAGTTACAAAGCGGCACGGGCACAGTGAGTAAAAAACTCGATGTAAGCAATACGCATAGCGAAACTATCGTCCCATTAAAGCTAGATGAGTCGAGTTTCCGCCTGCAATTGAATAATGATGCGATGGCCACTGAGAAGCTGGCGGAAGGAATTCGTAATTTCTGTATTGATACCGAAAAGCTAGAGGCACTGCTGACTAAATAATTAAAATTAGGGCTGTGACTTATTAAGTGCAGAGCCCTCTTGATGCAGAACCGTCCTTGTAATGGCAGCTACCGACCCAAAACGGTCGATCGT
>Ga0194042_1000005_pt1 | contig 94385 bp, 117 predicted proteins | sample JunL4412m_MetaG_FD_148974 | JGI IMG/M metagenome (GOLD analysis project Ga0194042, IMG submission 148974) | Anoxic zone freshwater microbial communities from boreal shield lake in IISD Experimental Lakes Area, Ontario, Canada - Jun2016-L442-12m | ecosystem: Environmental > Aquatic > Freshwater...
GCTTGCCTGGTTTTTAACCAGGATACGTTTCCCCACTGCCACTGTCACCCCGTCAACCTGTAGCGCCGTGTTTAGAGCTCCCGTAAGAGTCGCCAGGACTCCAACGCCAGCCCCGCCTGGCTGATTATAGTTAGCCGCCGGAACAAGCGCTGCTATTGTTCCATAATCGCAAGCGTCATGGAAATTAACGCCGGATGCGATTGAGTCTGCGTAGAGCTTGTTGACAATGTCGGTTGAGGCTCCTGGAGCCGTAGAAACGGTTCCTGTCGTCAAAGCTAGCGACGTGATTTGGTCAGACCCACCAGACTGATGAGTTGATGCGTGCGCCGTCGGCGTCCGAGAATCACTCAGCCTAGAGTCATTCCCCTGGGCCGCGGTTCCGGAAGTAGTCCCGTAAGAGACAGCAAGCGTCCTGTCGGCAGTTAAATTTCCGCCACCTGTGAGCCCAGTTCCCGCCGTGATTGTTCGTGTTGTTGGCGTCTTTCCGTCCAAGGCTGCCGTCAACCCAGTAACATCTCCCGTTGCGACTTCCCTCGGCGCCCAAGTGTTCGTTCCCACATCCCAACCCAAGTACTGATCTCCAATTGGAGTTGTGCTTGAAATTGGATTTCCTTGAAGCTGCGTGGCATTTTGACTGCTTGCAGCCTTGATGGAACGCACCAGGATGGTGGCGCCGGCAGGTGGAGCGGTAGCAAAGACAATATTCCCAGTTGCAAGAACAGCTTGGATTGTAAAATCAGTCGTTGGACGCTGATCAATGCCGCCAACCGAGACAATGTAGCCTTGAGGGTCAGTTGAAATGAACCCATTCAACGTTCCAAAAATGAGCGTTGATCCGTTCCCTGTAAACGTTGTGACAATTGTTCCTGGGCCTGTCAAAACCGACAGCAGTCCAGTTCCAGAGACAGAGAGCCCATTGCCCACAATTACGCCACCCAAGGCGCTCGTTGTCGCCGGTAGTAGCGGAGTTGCATTTGCGCTCAGAACTCCGCTGACTGCGTTGATTGTCAGATTTGACCCAACTTTAATTCCGCCTAAAACACTTGCCGTTGCAATTGGTAGCGGCGTGGCGTCGGCGGAAAGCACTCCGCTGACTGCGTTGATTGTCAGATTTGACCCAACTTTAATGCCGCCCAAGACGCTTGCCGTCGCGATTGGAAGGGGCGTTGCGTCAGCAGAAAGAACCCCGCCAGTGATTGTCAAATTTGATCCAATCTTGACGCCGCCCAATACAGACGCAGTCGCCGTTGGTAGCGTGTAGGCCACATAATCGGACTGCTTGGAAATCGCAGTAATGCGACCGTAAGTATCAACCGTGACAGTCAAAAATTGAGGCGTGGTGGCGCCGTATGTAGCCGCGGTTGCTCCGGAGGCAGGAAGACGCCCTGCCGCGAGCGTGCCGGACGAAATATTCGTCGCGTTGGTTGTGTCTGTCACCGCAGAAGCGGCGAGCGCAACCATCGTGACATTTGACAGGCGCCCCTTGGAATCAACGGTGACCTGTGGCACCCTGGCGACGCCGGACTGAATGACGTTGTACGCGCCGGCTGACACGCCGGTCGGAGTCAGCGCTAAAACAGCCGAGCCAATCGAGGAGGTTACCTCTCCCGAGAATGCCGGAAGCCTTCCAGCCGGAAGCGTCCCGCTGCTAATGTTTGACGCATTGGTTGTGTCAACGTAAGCAGATCCGGCCAAAGTTGCCCAGGTGGGGAGCGTGCCGTTGCTGAGCAGCACCTGGTTCAGAGATCCAACCGACAAGTATGCCGTGTGAGTTGAATCGGACTGGTAAACCAGAGATCCAGGGAATCCGCCTTGCAGAGACCCGTTAAGATTTGCGGAGACAACCGATGCGGAGAAGTTCCCGCTGCTGTCGCGTTGTACTAGAGCTCCAGGAACGTTGCCAGCCGCCGGCGTGACCCAAGCCAGGTAGTTTGTGCCAGCAGAGCTCAAAATCTGCCCGTACTGGCCAGCAGGAATGAATGTCACCGCTTGAGTGTCCTGGAACGCCCGAATGAAGTAGCACATGAGCCCTTCGTTAGCGTTTCTGGTAATGCCAAAGACAGTTGCTGAGTTTGTCGGATCACAAGGAATGATCCATTTCACCTTCCCCGAAGAAACATCCTTCTGAATGATGCCGTACAGAGCCAAAGTCAGATTGTCCATCATGGACGGCACTGACTCATGCGAGACGCTCGGATAAGGAATATCCGCGTTGCAGAAGTTGTTGTAGGCGTCTCCCCCTCCAGAATTACAGTCGCATGACATACTTATTTCCCTTCAGTTTTTTCGGGTTGATGACTGCTCCCGAAATAAAACGAGACAATCATAGCCCAGGACGCCCCGAGGCTCCCTACGAGCATCTGTAGCTCGGCGTGGCCTTCCCACATTTTGAGGTCTCCGGTCATTAGCCCGATTAAGATACCAAAGAATCCTAAGGTGACAACGCCGGCTAAGATTGGGACTGTTTTGGCGCCGGTTTTTGCCTGCATATCCCTAGCGCTTTGCCGGTCTTCCATCTCGAGCTTTTGCACGTCGATATTCATCGCCTTCATCTTTAGTTGAAGGTCAGCGTCGGCAGCCTTTATGGCAGCCAATTGCTCCGCGGTTAACGTGTTCTTTTGAAGCGCATTTTTAATGGCTTCCGGCGTCTTTTCGCCGCCCAAAATATTTCCAATTGCTTCAACGGCGATCCCAGCCAGGGGAGACCCCAAAAGCGAAGCAACGGTCGGTGCAATTTTTTTAAGCCACTCCATTTTTAATTCCTTTCACCATGTCAGCAACGCGCACCAGCCAACCATCGAGATATTCCGCTGATTCCGGATTCTTTTTTGCAAGCATTTCGTAGAAATCCGCTTTCATTTTGCAGATTTTCAACGCGAGATCTTTTGCGCCAATATTTTCAGCGGCAGCCAGCACCGCTGCTTTTGTTTTTGGACCCATGACGCCGTCGTCGTGCGCCCCAACTGCGCGCTGTAAGAACTTTGTGACCTGGCCGTTTCCCATATTCACGCAGCCGTCAAAATAGACCGCATTAAGGGGAAACGGGAAGTCATCGCAGTGAGCGTCTTTCCATTCTTCTTGGTAGATCTCCGTGGCCTGTTCCAAGGTTAGCGTTTCGATGCAAACGCCAGGGTGAGAGCGGGCGTCAACCCCGTAGCGGGTTGTACCCCCTGGATCATTTTTGTCATGCTCTGTGGCAACATATTGGTCGTCGCCCCAGTGCTTGGGTTGGTATTCCGTTTCGTGCTCCAATACAAATTTCAGAGCTTTGGCAAAGTCCTCGTTCATAAGCGGTGACTTGGCCGGCCCCATCTCTGGAGCCGGCCCGTGTCAACGTTCAGGATTAGAGGCCTGTTGCGCAGGGCAGAGCGGCGCCATCAAACTGGCAGCGCTTGTACAGCACCGGCAATACGTTCTGCGGACGAATTGGCTGAATTGCACGGCTGATTTGGTAGATGTGCTGACCAAAATCGCCATACAAGTTACAGTCATTGTCACGGAAGTAAGTCCATTCCAGTTCGCCCATTGAGAGCTGCGGAGCAAACTTAAACGTGCCTTCCCCGGTGTACTGCTCGGGCACCAAACGCTTGAATGCGTCACCAGCAATAATGAATCCTACCTCGTAAGGAGCAGCGACCCAAGCGGGGTTGCGGCGCTGCGCAAAACCAGTTGTGACCGCTGTCGAGACGATGGGGTTTATCAAGACGAGGTTGCCACTGCCGTCAAGGCCGGTGGAGCGCAAAGGCTGCTGGTCGATCCCAAAGGCAAACCCGCGGTATCCCATGAACTGGTAGCCGGAGATGCTTTCTTCGCCGAGCTTGAAGCTACCGGCGGAGAGATACAGCAAGTCTTCTTTGACGTCCTGGTCGTTCCGAATGGCTTCAATCGCGTCGGCGCCCAGCATGACTTGGAAAAACTCTCCTTCTTTTGAGGAGAACGGTTCAGCAAGCATTTCCTCGCGAAGGAACGTCCCAAGACGATACAATGTCTTGAAATTCAAATGCGAGTCTGTCGTGTTGTTGGCGAACTTCGTGTTGATCTGCTGCATATCACCGGTCAAATTGTCGGTGAAAGAATGCAACGAGGAGCAGACGAATTTGACGCCAGACTGGAGCAGGTACTGGTAACGAATATCAGCGTTAATGAGCTGAAGGATCGTCTTTTCAAGGGATACCTGGGCTTGAAGGTACGAGCCTTTGAACGCAGTCCGAGCCTGCTTAACGCAGACCCGAGGGCCGGCGCCGCGAAGCGTCTGGAGGCTGAATTCATATTCGGTGGACCCAACAACGTCAGGAGTGGCGCCAACGCCGCAAAGCGAAAGATCGCTCACAAACGTAGGAGCTGCCAGAGAAGAGGCCGGAACCGCCATTTCCTCAACCACCGAGCGGACGACATCCGAAACGGAAGGCAGGGTGCCACCATCAATCGAATTGATGTAAGGGCTTTTGCGGGCCAGAACTTTTGCGATCTGTCCGATGATGCGCTTCGTATCTTTGGAAGCGAAATTCTGAATCGTTGCAATTGGAATACAATCGTTTGAGGAGGGCATAGCTAAGTCTAAGTGTTGGCGCTATGTGTTCGCATCCCACACAGGCGCGAAATCATAACGTCGGAACGTGTAAGGATTCCTTACAGGTTCAAGGTTTTCTGATGTTCGCTGCGACACGATACAGCTTTTATGCGTGTCAGGCGCCAACATTAGACCGTTAGCAGGGTCACCCCATGCGGAGGGGCATACCGAATTGATGTATTTCTACTTAATTAAATGATATTTGCAACAATTATTCCAATTCCTGACAAATAGACTTCATTTTTTCGGATTTCTTTTCTCCGTTAGCTTGGACGTGAATTATCGGAAGATTTAATTCTTCAAGCGTTGAGCCCAGTCCAAGGATTTCAGCTTCGCTCTTCATCCTAGACCCATCTAGCCAAGGTTCAGACAAGAACTTATCCAGGGCTTGAGTGATGCATTTCTGTGAAACGTAAAACAAATAAGCCTTGTCCTGGGTGATATGTAGCTGGGATTCTAGCTCAAGCTTTCCAGCCTGTTCTGGAGTAAATCCAGCGTTTATAACGTCGTAATGGCTCATCCAGCCCCCCTTCGAGGCGTGAAGGGCGCACCACCTTAGCAAGGTTGCCGAGAACTGATCTCTGACCGGCCCAGGATGCATATTCTCTTGGGTGGCAAATTCATGGATTCTCCTGGCTAGCTTTGTGGAATATTGAGAAGCAGCGGCGTGCGATTTATTCAGCATCGCCGGCGCCCACCCAGCTTTTTGCCAAGAGTGTTTCCAGTAATTAGCTCGAGCAAACTGCTCGTCCTGGTTTGAATTCAGGACGGCAGAATAAAATGCGTAGATCGGCTTCATACATTCCCGCCCCCAAACGCGTGCCGCCCAACGTTGTAAACCGGAATCCCGAAATCGCAGTAGGACTGATGGCCAGCCTTCCGAGCCAAAGCACAGAATGCGGCGTCGCCTTTAAAAAACTCCAGGGGCGCGTTTGGGCGATTGGGTCGGATGCTTGGGTCGGTTGCTTCAATGTCTTCAAAAACGCGACGGTGAATGAGCAGCATTCCGGAACCGATCCAGTCTACCGGATGCACCGCCTCTGCGTGCTGCCGCGTCAGGGCCACCGCGTTAGGGTGACCGCACGCGACAGCGGCGCCAGCCTGTTTGCCGAAATAAGAGGCGCCCACCAGCTTTCGACCAGCGCCCATGAGCCGGTGAAGAACGTGGCGGTTGATGACATTGTCCTGGACAGAAGCAGGCAGGGCCAATTTGCGACGGGTAAACGGCGCCCGTCCAATTGCCGGAACGATATCATTGCCGACCATAAGCAACCAAGGCGCGTCGGTTTGCAGGAACAACCCAACAAGCTGGTTCTTGGCCTCGTTAGGATCAGGGTCTGTTGCGTAGTCGAATCGAATCTTGTCTTTGCCAAAGTCCAATGCAAGCGCCAGCAACCCGAAAGCCGTGGCGACGTTTGTGTCAAAGTTGCAGTGAAACCCGACAAAAACGTCACGGCCTGGCCACTCGACGCGGTAATTCGGAGAGCCGGCCTGGCTTCTCGTTTCAGCAATTGGGTTCTCAAACACCGGCGCCTCAATGTCCTCAAGGCTGATCTCAATTGCATCTGCGGATGCCTTTGGCGGGCGTCCTGGCTTACGCTTGGGAATGGACGAGTCTGGGATTGGAGTTTGCCGAGGCCGGCCAGGGCCGCGCTTTGCATCTTCGTCCAATAGTGCCGGAGCTGGCGTTTCTGGGACCGGCGCCGGAATTGGCTTTCCATTCTTCAGCGTTGGCTTTGGCGCCGTGTTGAATGGATTAGGCGAATCCAGTGCGTTGAGGGTAATGTCTTCAAGTCGTGTCGTGCTCATTTTATTTATTCGCCAGCTTCATCTAGTCCCATATCAATTGCGTCAGATGACGACATTTTCAGTCGGTCTGTAGTGTTGTTTGCTTTTGAGCTTCCCGTCCCAACGCCTGGGCGAGGAACCTTTGCAGCCCCCTTATAGGAATTATTTTCAGTGACAGCTCGTTTAAGTTGCGATTCCAAGTCGGCGCGAAGCTTCTGTTCAACTCGGAGTTGCTGAGTCAACACATGGCTGAACGTTGCAGCGGCGGCTACATTGGCGCGGTCCTGGGGCGTTGTCGGCCACAAGGCAGAATCAAACTTCTGCTTTAATTGCCAAACATTTTTGTTATGGCTTTGGAGGCGCTGAATCTGTTCTTGGCTTGCCCCTTGAGGGATCTGCTGGAACCTGGCCCAAGGCACATTCTCTACAATCTTCGAGATATGATTCTCGATGTGATTCGTTTCTTCCGCGTACCAATTTTTGTTTTTCTCTTGGCGCTCTTGCAGAAATTGCTCCGCATTCTGGGCGGCGTGCTCGACCTCTTTGTCCTGCTGCTGCTTCAGCCCAACAACATCAACCAGGTTTTTCTTCAAGATCTCCCCGTCCAACATTGGGAGCTTGTCGATGGCGTTCTTTTTCCACCAGTTCTGGTCAACCTTATCGGGGCCGCCGGCAGCCTCAATTGAGGCAATAACATCGTCTGGCGCGCCGTTTTTGCGCATGATGCTGTAGATGTTCTCCTTTGCGGAAGAAATCGGCGCATCATACTTTGTCCGGAATTCAGGGTCGTTTTTGATATCAAAGATCTGGCGGAATTTGCGCAGTTCGTCGTAATCCTGAGGCACCTGCTGATTGATTTGCTGCTGATCCAAGCGCTGCCTTAAGATCTCAGCTTCCGCTGCCTGGCGCTTATAGGTGCTCGCCGTCTCCTGAAGCTTGCGCCAGTTTGACTGGTTCTTCTCAGAGAGGTTCCTGGGCTGTTCAATTGCCAGTATTTCTGGGTCAATTTGCGCATGTTGTGTCCCGTAATTTTGCTGCGCAGGCTGCTGCTGCTGAGGCTGTTGAGGAGCGGTATCCCTAGAATAGGCTCCAGAATTGTCCGAGGAATTGTCCGCCGTTACTGGCGCGATATCTCGAGACGTGTCAGACGCGGATGTTTCCGCCTCCGCCATGTCGAGCATGGAATCAATCTGGTCGCTAGTGCTTTGCGTGATCGGATCGGCGTTTAGCTTTTCGGACCCGCCGTCCATGTTTGCTACGTTAAATTCCGGCACTGAATTGTTATCTTCGTCCATATTACATTGATGCGAATGATGCTGCTGCTGAATCGTCTGGTTGTTTTACTTGTTCAAGGAGGGCGTCAAACTCGCGCAGCATATGCTCGCAGCCTTCTTTGAATTTTGCCTCTAGGGCGACAGACTCAATTGTCGTCCCCGAAATTCTTGGCACCCTGGAAGCCAGGTATGCTCTTAATAGTCCGCCCGTGCGGGCATGGTAGTCTCTGAGTCTCGATGTATCTGATTGTTCCCACATAAATTATCCGGCAGTCGGAGGTTTTGGAGGGTTGGCGATATTGTTGACCAACCCAGCCTGGCTTTGCGAATTCTGGCCGTAGATCTCCCCAGCTATCTTTTGCCTGGCCGCGCTTGGCCGTGGCGCTGCTGGGTGATGCCCTCCGCCGCCATGCGCCGCTGCTGGAGCAATGTCCGGCACCGGAGGCCCATTGTGGCCTTTGGTTAAGTGCGCAGCCGCTTGGTAATACGCCTCTTTGTACTTCTGAAGCGCCTTCTTGTCGGCTCCTTTGACCTCCGCCGCGGCGATGTGTTCGTTGAAATGCTTGAGCGCTTGAACGAACGGAGGAACGCCTTCCGGAGGCAGTCCCCCAGGGGGGATTGCCTGGACGACCGGCATGAGCTTGAGCATAAGCGTGTCCAAGTGAACCCCGTCGTTGTCTCGAGGAGATACCGGAATCTCCTGGCCGGCAATAATCGATTGAAGCTCGATAATCTGCTGCCGCGTCGCCTCAATTGCGATGGCTTCGATGCTGTCTTTCGGGAGGATGACCTGGTTGGCAACCGTCTCTCCCATTTTTCGGATCCAGTCGAGCTTCATCAACTCGTCTTGGTTGATGCCGGGATTTCCGGTGTAGCGCTGGATCATCATGTCCAGGATTTGATTGTCCTGGGCCGTCGTGTCCTGGAGCAATTCCATCGCCGGCGAGAATGCCATCAGCAGAATATCTGCCGGCGGCACATTGTGCTCTAGCATCTCGAGGCAACAATTAATTGCGTCCTCGTCCAGGTGCTCTGGAACTTCAAACGGAACCAGGAACGGAGGAAGTTCCATGTGAGAGCGGTCAAACGAGTCCACCACTTCGCGACGCGCCCAAATTGCGCCTTCTTGGTGCTGCCTAGCTAGGTCCAGCTTGCCTTTGAGATCCGCCGCCGCCTTGAGGTGCTCTGGGTGACAGATCCCGCGCTGCATCCGTTCAATCCCGTGGCTGAATTGCCGGCTGAACCGCATGAGAATTCCCTGCCGGAGCTGATTTTCAATAGCCGCAACACGATTCACCTCGGACGCCGTCTTGCGCTGCTGAGTTTCAACCGGAGATCCAGGAAGGAACGTTCCGACCTGAATTTCTGCAAGCTGAGAAACAAACTGATCCAGCTTCAAGAAGTCATCAATGTCCGCCGGCAGGTTGCCAGGGACGACCTCATACCCTTCCGAGATGTACGCAATGGGATGATGAACCGTTAGCGGCGCCGCGTTTGGCTTCGCTGTCGGTAGCTTTTTGAGCAGGAGGAGCCCCTTTAGGTAGGCATTGTCCACAACCAAGTTACGAGCCTTGTCCACAGAGATGTGAGTATTGTACAGGTCGCGACCAGCGCCCCTGGAGGACATCAGACCGCCGCTGCCGATCTCGACAGCAAACAGCGCCAGGGTCTCTGACATTTTGTTGTACCGGTCCAACTGCGTGCAAATCTCGTCGCCGGACTTGTCGTCAAAGAGGAACCGGCTGATCTTCCCGTGCGGTTCTTTGACCAGGATTTCCCCGAGCTCAACGTATTTTGCGTCGTTTTCGTAGGAGGCGCCGTAGCTGCCCTCCCGAATCCAGTCTTCGTACCGGCGCGCATCGTCGTCAGCGTCCAGTGTCCGGCCCGCGGGGATGGCGTTGTTGATGCTCCTCACCAGGTTGTTGATGTGCCAACCTGCCGCCGCGGAGTAATTTGGGCGTTCCAGGATAGGCAGAAGCTCTGCAATCTGATACCGGCGTTTACGCGCCCAGATCGGCGTTGCGTCAGTCACCTGAGGCGTTTCGATAGAGAAGAACGTGTAATCCTGTCGGAGAAACTCGGCCTTCCAGTCGCGAAGGTCGTCCCAGCACCAGGCACAGAACCCGAAAGTTGTATTTTCATGGACGGTCTGGGCAACGAGGTCGTCAAAACCGGACCAGCCGCGGATGCATTTGGTGATCGCTTCTCGGAAGGTCTTGGTCTTGTGATCAGAATCAATCTCGTCCAGGGGATGCTTGGCAAAAGTGAGCGTCGGCGTCTGCTCAATGACCGCTTTAAACGGCGGCTGAATACGGCTCACCATTGTGCTCAGGAAGCCAGTAGGACGATTCGAGCGCCAATTCTGGCCCATAGACTCGAGCTTCTTTGGCGAATACGGAGGCTCGTTGTTGAGCTTCTTCTGAATCATTTGATTCTTCCGGTTCCGCTCAACGTTCTGCTGTTTCAGACGGCGATACGCGGAATGGGCTTGAAGCGCGTCCTTAAACGTCCGGCGAACCGTAAGCGTCTCCGGATCGACCGTATCCATGTTTCCGTTGTCTGGATCGCGGACGTCTAGCCCGAGAACCCGTGGCTTGTCGTGAGTGTCCGATACCCTGGGCGCCTTGTCCGCAAACGCATCGGTAATGCGAGGGTCCAGTGGTTTAATCGTCGAGGAAGTGGCCATATTAAGTGAGAACGTTTACCCAGCAGTCAGCCGGCAAGTTTGCGGCTTTGTTCAGGGCGTCCCGATCCAGGAACACCGCGCTGCGATTGTCGTGGCGCATTACAAAACAGCCGCCCAAGTTGACAGACGACTTTACGTCGCGGCCCTGGCGCACGCCGGCGCTCAGGCGATCAACGGCAGACACGCAGGAGGAGCAGGATGACCTCCAATTGAGGTTCTTGGGGCATTTCTCGCACACTTGCGCCCGAGCCTCGGCCAGCTCATCCAAGACCAGCGGGTGAGGCTTGCTGGAGTTCAGGACCAGCTTGGCCCACGCCTGAACATCATTCATCAACTGCGTCCCCGTCGTCGGCGTCAGGTAGCTGATTACACTGACCGCGTCAACGCCGTGACAAAAGTGAGGCCAATTCCCGCAAATATATGAATTAACGTCTCCAGTGACATCGTTTTGAGGTAGATTGTTTTCAGCTCTAAAATTAGAGACGACTTCAATAAGGTTGGCATAACAGTCACCTTCTAATGTTACGTCGCCCTGTTTGAAATGCCAGCCCCCAGGGGGGACCATTCCTTGAATTGGAGTCGCCATTTATTGGATATTACCATTAATTCCAGCAACGCAATCACAAAACAAATTCGTGATGGCATTTCGGACAAATAGTTGTATCTCCGTCCGCCTTCTTCTCTTCTTCATCTGCCACTTCCGGAGGTAGTTCCGGCGATCCAATTAATTCATCTAATTCTTCTTTGGTAAATCCCAATAATTCCAAATCAAACCCCTGGTCGTTCAAGGAATCAATTTCTGAAGCCAGTACATCAAAGTCCCAGCCGGCCATATTTGCGAGCTGGTTGTCTGCAATCACTAATGCTTGAACCTGAGCGTTATTAAGGTGATCGAGCTTAATTACCGGCACCATTAATTGACCCACCCTGGACGCCGCTAATACCCTGCCGTGGCCCGCAATTATTTTTCCACCGGAATGGATTAAAATTGGGTTTGTGAATCCAAAGGTCTTAATGCTTTCAGCAATCGCGTCAATTTGTTCGTCTGTATGAGTGCGTGAGTTTCTGGCGTAAGGCGTTAACTCTGAAATGTTTATCATCTCAACCTGAAGTCGGCCTGGGGAATTGTTTGTATTTTCAGACATATTTTCTGAAATATTATTGACCGCCATTTTTATTGCGACAATAATCCCCCCCGTGTCTGGGCTGTGATCTTCACGAGGTGGCGGCCTGGGCGCACAAGCTCATCAACCATGTGTTGAAGGAGTAACGAGGCCGTCCCGAAAGAGGCGGCCTCAGCTTCCCTTGTCGCCAGATGATTTGCAGGGAGACCCTGCAATGGCCTTGATGTTTGGTCCATGAAACAAAGGCAGGCAAGGGTATAACAGGGGGGGGCCGGCGTCGTTGTGGTCGCCGGCTCCCCAGCGCGACACCTGCGGGCTGGCACAAGTGCCGGTCGAATCAGTGGTGCGACGGCTCGGAGAGAACGAGCATCTTTTTTTAGCGGGGTGGAGCAGTGGTAGCTCGTCTGGCTCATAACCAGAAGGTCGGTGGTTCAATCCCACCCCCCGCCACCAATTTTGCCGTGATAGCTCAGTGGTAGAGCAGGGCTTTTGTAAAGCTCAGGTCGTCAGTTCAATCCTGACTTGCGGCTCCAATTTCGGGACGCCGAATCGGGAACGCCACCAAGAGTTAACAGGCGTGACGCTGGGAAGAGACCCAGGATAAGTTGCGAGTGTCTGCCAAGGGTTGTGAGACTGCCCTATGATTGGACGCCCGCCCCCGCGTCTGGCTAACCGCAAAGGGGGCACCTCTGACCTATACAGGCGGCCTATACAGGTAAGCGTGCGATGGGCAGCAGTACACTAGGCGCCCGTCCGCGGTCTTGCCTTTGGTCGCCGTGAGCGTATCGCACCGGAGATACTTCGCCTTACCCTGCTTCTCAACGTGGTCGCACCGCTTCACCGCCGGCACACGCTGGTTCTTTTCTTTCTTGGGGCCACCGGTCTTCATTTGGTGTTTCCAGCTTGAGTGAATGTATGGGCCAATGTTCCTGGGGCCAGGCCAACATGGGGGGTCTCCGGAACAGGGGGGTCAGTGTCATTCGCGTCAGCGAGTCCGGTTTTTTTTTCCAGCTCCGCCACTCGGATCATCAACTCAGCCACCTTGCCGGCGGTCCTGGCCGCTTTCTTATTGAGCGCATCAAACTCTTCCTGGGGGATCATCGTGCCCCCTTTCCTAGCTCTGCCAGCCTAATACGGGCGTAGGCGTCCAGTAACCCGCTAGCGCAGGAAGATACCGCGATCAACACCGCAATGGCCCCCATGAGGACCAGTAGGCGGTTAAACGTTCGTTCTTGGGTCTCGTTATTCATAAGCTGAAATCAACAAAGTTCATGTCTGCATCCACCACACTGTAAATCTCTTTGCCTGTCTTTGCCTCCGCCCTTGGCTTCATCATACGCGCCTCGCTCTCGCCCCGCTGCCGGAGCAAATACACCAGCAGACTCAGGGAATCCAATGCGTCCGGCGACGGCTGACCGGTCCGCTTCCGGTAGTCTCCTTTCGACTCAACCCGGACCTTGCCCAACCCCTTCTGCCTGTACCGGCGCCCCGTAGCCTGCCTGGTCAACTCCTCGGCCCGAAACCCAGGCGAGATCTTTAGCCAGCCAAACTCCATGTACCGCGTCAAGCCAAACAACAACTCAGTCACAACGCCGTCGTACAGCTCTGAGGCTTTCTGGCTGTCGTCTCCCAGGATGAACGCGTCAGTCGCGGCCCAGGAGTAGTTCACCCCCATTACCTCTTCCGACCAGAGCGTCTTGAGCGCGTCGTGTACCCCCGACCCGTTCCCCGTCCGGTCCACACACACCCACCGCGGCTCAACCTTCATTGTCTTGCAGAACTTTTGGATCGCCTGCGCCTGCTCAATCGTCGCCGCCTTAGGAAAGGGCACCTGGCTGTCCAACTGAAGCACCGTCCTGGCGCCCTCAGGAAACGGATGGAACTTGTCGTCCCGTCCCGTCCACCCATCCGCCAACCCCCAGCGGCCATAGCTGCACACCGTCTGATCGTTCCCCTCGAGTGCCAAGTCGAACCCAGCCACCGCTGTCACCGCCCCAATGAACCGGACAATGCCCACCGCGTTGTCCACCAAGACCGGCGAGATGAGTCCCATGCTGATCCCCTCGTCCGGAAACCACCCACGCGCCATCGTCATCGCCTCCGCCGTTTTGCCCCTGGATACATAGCTCATGTACCCCTCGTAGGTCTGGAGGCCGGCGTACACTAGCTTCCGCTCCTTCACGTTCTCACAACGCGCCGCGTCCAGGCGGAGGACGTGCCACCCCTCCCTGGACTCCCACTCATGGTCATCCTCAATGTCGATACTGCCCCAGCCCGACGACGGCTCGCACCGCTGCCCGAACTCCGAGGTCCGGTCTTTGGGGTTGCTGGCCGCGAAGATCTTGATGGACCCAGGGTGCGCGTGCAGATCAACCGAGGACAGGATGTTGTTGCAGCCCTCCCATACCCCCGCCGGTATCTCCTCCGCCTCGTCAAGGACCACCATCGTCCGAGACAGCCTGCCCCACCGCCGATGAGCCGGACCGAACCGAGGTGACGGGTGGAACCCACGGAGCGTCCCGTGCCCCGACTCCCCCCTGGGGATGGCCACCAGGTGAATGCCCTGCTTGCTGTCCGGCGTCACCTGGATGCTGTTGACCAGGTCAGACTCGAACTGGGTAGGCGGCCTGACGAGCGCTTGCCGGTGAAAGGTCTTGATGCTGGCGAAGATGTTCCGCTCTGCGTGCTCCCTGGTCAGCGATACCACCTTGATGGCCGTGTACTCAGGGTCGCGGAACCAGTCCAAGTAGAACCAAGCGCCGCCACAGAAGCTCTTACCCATCGCGCCGGCGCCCTGGATCAACAGCTTGTCCTGAGCGAACAGGCAGCGCCATGTATCCCTGGAGGCCAGGGGTCGCCAGTCGTACACGTCCGGCCCCCAGAGCAGGGTAGCAGCCGCCTCGAAGTGGTCGTACTCGAGCATTGCCTGGACGTACTTGTAGATGACCTGGCGTGCCATCTCAGGAGTGAGAGCGAGCGAGGACGGCGGGCGGTCGCTGGCGTTGCGGGCTATGTACGCCGCCCCCTCCTGGAGGCCATCCTCGCCCTTGTCAGCCAAGCGTCGAGCCTCGAGAGCGATGGCCATCGTCCGATCCACCGTGCGTGCGCGTACAGCAGGCATCAGAGTACCAGGCCAATGATCCAGTCAGCGACCAGGTAGGCGCAGCCCAGCATGAGGCCGATGAGGATGCCGGCAGCAGCGGCTAGGAGAACAGGGAGGCAGGCGAACGCGACGCTGCCCCATGCTTTGCCGATAGCCTGCTCAGCCGCGGTAGTGGGTTGTTTGTCTCGGATTATCATAAATGGGACGTTAAGTGGTTGCAAATCAACATTTCCAATTCCACATGACACACGTTGTATTAAGTTATGAAGCAAGTCGTTCAAACAGCGGATGTTACAGCCATTTGCGTGAACGAAAGCGTCTCAAGATCCGTTAGGCTTGGAGCTGTTTCATCAACAGGCCCAGCGTATTGCGACAAGTCAACCGGCGTTGCGTCAATCTCACGCGTGACCGGCACAAGCTCAGCTTCAAGCCATTCCTTGGGCGCGAGCTTGTCGTCGCGTCCGTACATCTTAAACGTTAGTGCCAAGGCGCTTCCGTCTTGTTGCTGACGCCCGTCTGCTTCGCCGGAGATCTTGGCGTCCGTTTGCAGCGCCAGGAGCCGGTCAAAGATGGCTTCGACCTTGCCGTCGGCTTTGCGCACAACCTTAGTTGGAACCGTGCCCTCAATCATCTGGCGCAGCAGGTCTCTCTTTGCGTCCAAGCCCATGACGGCGCGACTGTGAACTTCAGTCTGGATCTCGGCGATGCGAGTCTTTACGTCAGGTCGCTGAGCAAGCCGGCAAGCCTGCGCGTTGGGATCAACGACGTGAGGAGCCAGCTTTCGGTAAGCGTCGCCCTGGAGAATGCCCTCAGCGAGCAAATGAGCGAAACGTTCGTGCAGTCGGTTTTGTAGACGAGGCATAAGTGGTTGAATAAAAAGGAAATACAAATAAAGACGGTCGTCTTTCTCTGGATTGACATCTAATCAATTGATTTCAATTAATTGCTAGAAACTGCTTTATTCATCACACAATTGCAAGTGCATTAAAACAATACGCCTCAATTCTGAACTTTATTCTTGACGGTTGATCGCTTGACTGCTTTAAAATTGAATCTATAGCCCTGTTATATGATGCTCATATGATAGAAGCCTGGCTTATTGGTTGACGATTAGTTGATAGGTGAACAGGCCGGCAATGAGACGGCGACGATTCACGGTATGGCTGCCAAATCTGGCTTTCCTGAGGTCGCGCAGCCTGGCTGAAACTGAGGCTTCTGAGGCGCCGGTGATGCTTGAGAGCTCTGTTAGCGTGCGCCACTTAGCGTCTCGCATGACGCTGAATACCGCGGTGAGTTGCGCTGATAGCCTGGTTTGATCCTGTTTTGGGCTGTAGGTCTTGCCATCAAAGTGCCAGGGCGCAGGCTGATCAAAGTTGAGTGTTTCTTGAGTCATTCTCTGGTTGTGAGTTTGCCCACGGTTCTGTTGAGCAGGTTCAGGATGATTTGGGTGCGTTTGCTCTTCATTTTGCGCTCAAAGTCCAGGAATAAGACTGTCCTGGGTGTTTCGGTATCGTTTACGACCCAATGTTGGGTTGTATCGTCAAAAGCGACCAGTTCTCTGTCTTTCCAGGAGTAACGCTGGCCGTTGAGTGAGATGAAGCAGTTTGGGCTGTTGGGCGTTGTCAGGCCGATATGCACGCGGATGCAGCCGGCCCAGGGACCAGCGTGAGGATGGATCGTTGCCCTGGGCTCTAGGATGCTGAGCATCGCCAGGTGAATGTCTGGGTGCCGGCTGATGACGGCTAACGTCGCTGGGAAATCGGTTAGGGCTCGTTTGCTGGGCTTGGCGTACCATTTGAGGTAGTACTTCTTCCACAGGCCGTCGTTAGTGACCCTTGAGTCAAAGAACAGATCGCCTTGTATTGGGCTGGCTTTGTGCCTGGCGCGGGCTGTCTCGTCCAAGATGATAGGCAGGGCTGCCAGGAGATCCTGAGCGCTCTGGCGGGCTAGGATGGCGTCTGTGAGGAACGTCGTCGTTGGGTCCAGGCTGTTCCGATGAATCCAGGGGTTCAGCACCTCGGTCAAATATGAAATGAACCGGATCATTTCAACACCCCGTTCCAGCCAATTTCGCAATCGCGGATGCGCTCGAGCGTTTCCTCAAGTTTCTCAATTTGTTCTTTTTGCTTAGCTATGAGCAGATCAGCAAATTTGGAAATGATTCCATGCCGCGTGCCTTTACCAACGCCTGCTGGTATTGGCAAATGCATTGCAGCTTGAACGATCTCAAAAACGTCATAGGCGCAGTTATACGCGTCCACATATGCATTGCATCCGTTGGCTTCTCGGGTTGTTAACTCAACCGCGTTAGGGTGAATTTTCATTCCTTTTCCTCCCATTTTCCCAGCGTCCGTAAAAACGCTTCTGCGCGTTGGCGGGCTGTTGCCCTGAGCAGGTACTCGTAATGGTGAGAGTTTGATATGTGCATTCCATATTCAAAAAGTAGCTCTTTGTCTCTTATCACCTTTTCCGCCTCATGCATCGCGTTGAGGCAGTGGGCGTACTCCTCAACCGCAGTCCGGCAGCCATGCGTCTCCGGGGCGACTCCCATCAATCCAAACTCTGGATGCTCAAAAATGCCAGTCCATCCGCACGCTTTAGCAATCGCCGCGTTAATTTGGTCGTCGGTCATTTGGCCTCCTTTGCTGCTGCGATGAGTGCGTCTGCCTGTTCAACAGCCCAGATTACTTCCAATTTTGCTTCCCACGATTCGCTTTCTCTGCCGGCCAGCGCAGCCAGCAACATCGCCGCAATCTCCAGCCGCGAGGGCTCGGGGCGAACTGTCAACTGTTGGTTGACGGTTGTGGCCTCGTAAGCTGCAACAGTGTCTTTGAGTTGTGCCACCTCGGCGCGGGCTTCGTCACGTTGTGACTGAAGCGTTACCGAACTGTTTAACTCGGCGTCTAGTTTTTCCTTCAATAGCTCCACCTCGACGCGGGCTTTGTTGCGTTGTTCCGCGAATTTTTCCGCATCTCGCGCATAGTCATCTCTATCGCTCTTAAGCCGCTTCACTTCTGCAAGTGCTTTGTCGAGCTCCTTTCGCAAAAAGGTAGCCTCCTCTCTTAAGAGCCCGTAATCGTGCGGGGTGCGCTCAGCAATGGCCTGGGATAATTCCTTTTGCAACGTTTCCAGTGCGTCTGCTGCCGACACATAAAGTATACATTCAAGCGGGCGCTTGGTTGCCACATAGCGCAGCCCTGTAATTATTTCTTTTGTGTTCATTTTTGTGTGGGTTGGCCTCCCAGGGAGGCGATTGTTTCTTCGTATGGGATCCCCAGGAGCTCAACGAGCTTCAACCTGGCTTCTGATTCTGACTCCGCGGTGATTGTCCAGGCTATGTATGGCAAAAAGTCCACCGTCACGACGTACTCTGATTCCCAGGTGCTCATACTAAGCCGGCCTCCTGCGCCAGGCGCTTTGCTGCCGACAGCCCAGACTCTGCTTTTGGGTCAACCGGCGATTGGTGGGCGTAGGTTAGGCCGACCGCCTGAGCCTTACGCCTAGCAGCGGCTAGCGTGCCTTGGGCTGCCTCGCTGGAGCAGCAAAGCACTCGTCCGATCTCGCAAACAGACACTCCAGTGGCCGCCAGCCAATAAGCCAGGGCTTGACGTTGGCTAGGGCGCATCTGGTTTGACTGTTGTGCCGAACATGCCGGCGGTTGTGTTAAGCTTTTCTCGTGACCGTTGCCATGCAGCTTTTTTTGCAGAGCTTAAAACGGCGTGTTGATGCATGATTTCCTTCATAGTTGTGGTTCCAGACTGGGCAACCCGTCTCGCGTTTAACGCCTTGTTGACTGCTCTCAACGCCCCGCGATCTTTTCTGTCGGCAATAGCGCACCGGCCAATTGATTGTTGTCTCATACTTCGTCCCCCCAGGGCTGCTCAGGCTCGCCATCAGCCTCCCAAGACCAGCCACAATGGCTATTGATGCAGCTAGCCCAGTCTGGGCCAGTCGCTGTTGGTGACCCGCAAATCGGACATTCTTTGTCCACGGGGTAGCGGTCGTCTTCGTCCCCTGGTGATCCTGTGCTTAGCATAATTTTATGAATAAAGGCGTTCCTGGGCCAACATACGACCCAAGAGTGTTGAAACTAAACCAATCCCAGGCGTCGTCCTGGCTCATGCCTGATTCCTCCACAAGCGCATAGAGGCAACGGTCCTGGTCGTAGCAAGCCAGAACGGGTTCGTTCATGCGTTGGACAAAACCCAAGAACGCGGACTCCATGCCGTCGGCCAGGATTACACGTTCTTCTGGGAACTCCTGTTCCAAAAAGTCTTCAATTTCTTGCCTGGTCATCGTGCGTTTTTTAAGGCTTTCATCCGCTCGATCATCCTGCCGAGATCGGCCTCGAGCTCCGCTACTCGAATTTTCAGCCGGCGGATCTCCTCCTCGGCCTGCTCCAGGGCATGGTCTTCGTCCATTGGACGCTCCCCGGTTGAACACAACCTGGAGCCTTCAATGTATCGCACGCGCCCGCTCATGCGGACCTCCGAACAAAGGTGAATGTGCCGACCGGCCTGGAGTCCAGCTCCTCGCATTCCCACACTCCGTTGGGAAGCTCAAACGACCAGCCGACCGCTTGCTCCCATTTAAGGGGCGCCGGCGCCGTGTCTGTTCCGTCTTCGTAAAAGATCACTGGGACTTCATGCCCCATGCTGCATTCGTAGGCGTTCACCGCCCGATAATAGGCGCGCTCTCCGGCCCAAGAGCAATTCTTGCCGGCCTTTGCGCGGAGCACCGCGTTCCAAAGGGTTTGATTCCGCGTAGTTGTAGGTAGTGTTGCAGTCATTTATTTATTACGGTTTTTGTCCGCGGTTACAAACCGTAACCTTGGACTGTTGTGGTTGTTTTTAACTGAGACGCCAAGCTATTGGGAGTTAGAACCCAGGTCAAATTTATTTTCAATTATTTTTCCACTGCTCTCCTATTTCGTCATTATCATCATCGTCTTGAGGCACTTCTGGTTCTGCTTCGTTGTCTTCAGAATGGTAATTTGGGCATGATTCTTGGTCGTTGAAACTGCGCTCCATGACGCATTCATCGCAGCCACACAGCACCGCGACTGATATCTGAATGATCTTTCCATCATGCTCGCCGTCAGAGCATTGTAACTGAGCCTTGAAGTTTGAAATTCCGGCACCCAAAGTAAAGTCTGCGATTGTTGCGATTGCTTGTTTGAAGTCCATTAGATTGAGGCGGTTAAGTTTTTAGTTTGTTCTGTAAGACGGCCAATCGCAGAACGCGACGCCGCCGGTTTCTACGATCCTGGAAGCGACACTGTTTCCGATAGTGTCCAGGAATTTTGTTTGGTTTTGGTTAGTGATCAGCAGTGTGTCACGCATGGCGCCGTAGCGTCGGTCAATCAAATGCGTGAGAAGCCGGTTTTCCCAGGGGGTTTCTCCACGCTCCTGGAGCTCATCCAAGATCAGCAGACTTGGACCGCAATACGCATCAATGACTGCTTTCTCCGAGCGTTTGCCCTCAAACGACTCTTTAATGTCGAGAAAGAACCCCATCGCCGTTGCGTACAATGGCGCCTTGCCGGCCCCCGCGTAGGTTTTGGCGATGGTTGCCGCCAATTGGGTCTTTCCGGTGCCCCTAGAGCCGCACAGAGCGATGATGAATCCGGAGTGGACCTTGGCCTCAACTCGAGCCAGGAGCGAAAGCCATCCTTCCCCTCGAGGCTCGACCGGTTGCCGGTGGCGATGGGGGATGTTGGACTTCTCCATCAGTTTGTGGGCAAGGATGCGTCGCTCCCTGGCCGCGGATTCTGCAACCCGTTGATCGATGTCGTCCTGGTCAAAAGACTGGGACATCAATGGACTCAGGACACTCTCCACTGCGTTTTTCAAGTTTTGCATTTGTTTTGGTTTCTATGTGAATTCCGCTCCAGCCCTTTTCCATTGATTGAATCATTCCGGCTATCGCCGCCGGCACTCCGACCTCCACCGCCTTGGCGAAGACCCGAGTCCTGGACGGGAGCGTTTTGGCCGATTGCTTCTTCTTGTACGCGATATACTCAAGCCAGACGTTGACAAACTCCGGAACATTCAGGACCGCCGGCAGGCCATCAAGCGGATGACCCCAGGCTGACTTCCGAACCCTGGGAGCTGCGACAGCAGCGACCGCCCCCTTAAAGGGGGTAGGGGGTATTACTTGGTTACTGGTTCTTGGTTCTTGGTTCTTGGTTGGTATACCAGCACCCGTATACGGCACCTGGTATTCCTGCGGTATACTTTCTGATACCGTCGGTACGGTTTCCGATACCGTCGGTATACCGTCGGTATTTTTAGACCATCTTTTTGACACTCTGGCCCTCTGCTGTTCCGAAAGCGAACGGTACTTTTCAAGCTCTTTGTCGGCTCGTTTGTGAGACCATACACCGTTGCAGTGAGAAAAGAACTCCCGCAAAACTCGTTCCACGGCTTCACGCTCGTCCTGAGCCCGAGCGCACAGCTTTCGGATTGCGTCGTCAACAGTGAGTTGAAGTGGTCCGTTGTTGAGGTAATAGAGATCGAGCAGGCGGCTGTAGACGCCGTGCTCTAGCAGAGACAGGTGACCGGTGTCCCGGAGGTAGTCCCCAATGTGTCGAGGGTAGTGGTTCATTTGGTCGGACGAATTCGGCGGTTAGCCTCCTCCTGGGGATACCCAACTTTCACCAGGCCTTTCTTTAGGTCGTCGTCTGTCCATGTCTCTCCTTCAATAGGGTAGCGCATATATTCATCCAGATGGTCCCACCGGTTGCTACACGTCCTGGACGCAAACCAGTCCCACCAAACAATTCTGGCTACCGCGGCCCTGTACCGGGTTGGCAACCGCTTTACATTGTCCGCCCAGACGTCTGGGTCAATTCGGCGCCCGCGTGATATCCAAGGTCTCCCGCTCACTTTGCTCATAATTTATTTATTTTAACTTCAATTTTTGGATCTTCGCCAATTGCTGCGTAGCACTTTCCGAGGTTCAGACGCACGATCTGGGCGTCGTCGTGCCAGAAGCCTTTTATGGCGTCCTGGAGCCCCTTCTGGAGGTTGTCCAGGTCGGGCCGGTGGATGTTCCATATGCGATCCGTTGAGTGCTTTTTAGCCATCAACACTTTTGGCCGGCGCAAAACGTACAGCACCTTCATCTCCAGGGCGCCTTCCAAGAGCACTGCTGGCCGGTAGGGAGCAGTCAGCCACTCGATTGACTGCTCCCATTTGACGACCTTTTTCTGCTTAAAGAAGATCGGCTTTCCGGCGCGCACCATCACCCGCTTTCCCGAAAACTGAACCGACATTGGGTCCACGGGGATAGTGAATTCAATCATAATTGAGGGAACGCCTCTTTGTCTGGAGTCCAAGCCAAGGTCAATTTCCTGCCAGTCTTTGACCACTTCATGGCTTTAACAAGAACCGCCGTTAAATGGAGGCATCCCTCATTCCTCGAAGGCGCCAATCGTTTTTTCATGTACAAATCAAAGGCAGCTTGGGCGGAATCAAATTCGCTTTTTGACAGCTTTAAAAGCCACTCATTAACCCAATTGAGGCCATAAGCACGCATTGCAACAAAGAAAGCCGCGTGCTCAACGCTGGATGGAACTTTGAAAAACTTTAGGCGTCTCGATTTAACGCAATCGCGAATGTCTGGATTATCCTCTAAAATTTCACGCTGCGGGGAATAAGCTAATCGCTGATAACGTCCTCCAAAGATTTCGGCAATCAGGTTGATGACGGCACTCAAATGTTTAACGTTTTTCTCTTCATCAAAGGCGAGCATATCTGAAACCGTCCTCGGTTGAACTATGTCTATAGAATAGATGTACTCGTCAGGGATTCCGCGAGTCACCCACGTCTCAAATGAGACGTTAGCCTTGATGCAAGCCATCAACCGTTTCTGCCCATCGAGCAATCTTCCAGTAACGCCAAAACGAATGTTGGACGCATTCAGTTGCCAGTTTCCGCTGGCCATACTCTTAGCGTAGAGGTCAATTCGATGGTTCGACGCAGGACGATTTACCCAGTTTTGTAAGAGCATTCTATTTGCAATTGCTGGGGTGATAAGTTCAATTCTAGCTGTCTGTTTCATTGTATTTATTGGGTTTGGGTTTTGCGCGTTTTACGAATGCGCGCCCCTCGGGTTTGCTGCTTTTACGAGAGCGTACTACTCCGGTTTGCTGCTTTTACGAGAGCGCGCCCCTCGAACTTGCTGTTTTTAATTTGCGTTTTAACTTGGCTTCTTTTGTGTCTGACTTTGTGCAAGCTTTGCACTTATTTAGATGGCCGTCGCTCATCCTTAGGTGGTGATAAAACTCAGTGAGGGGAAGTTTATTTCCGCATTTGAAACACGTTTTCATTAAAACGGAATATCGTCGTCAGCCAGATCAACAGGATCTGTCGCTTTCACTACCCGCCCTGGGACAACGGCCTTAGCGGCCAACCCCCGAGCGTTTGCCTTCATCCCGCGGTCCAAGGCACCAAGGATCGACCGGATCTTGGCTGGGTCTTGAGCGACGGTAGACTCCGGAGCGTTTGGATTATTGAGCCACTGCGCTTTCAGCGACTTCTTGCCATTCCAATCGTTCCATTCAATGACAACTTCCACCTCTTTGCCAGCAAACGGCACTCGGCCATCTGCCAAAGCGGCTGAATCCCAGTCCCAGTCAAAACAGCGCTTAAGCTGGTCCTGGGTGATCTGCCGGCCTTTGTCAGTGCTCAACGAGCCGAACCAAGTTATTTCTGTCCCGCTGTTGTCGCCCTGGCCGTGGTCGATGACCATGCCAATGACAACGCTCGGCTTGTCGTCCTTGGACAAATATACCCAGGACTTTGATTCTTTGACGATGGCCAAGTAGCGGCCAGGTTCCGTTGGTTTTGTGTATTCCATATTACTGTAGGGTTTTCAATTTTTCGATTCCGACTTTGATCCGGTCAGCAGGAAGCTGATCAACCGGTGTTTTCTGCCACTTGGCTTTGGCTTCTCCTTCGAGTTTGGCCGTGCTTAAGAGGGCGAGAAATTGTGCGCGGAGCTTGTCTGGCCGGTTGGCCTCGACTTCTGCCGCAAAGGTTGCGTAGTCCAACTCCATCACTTCAGAAAGGCCCAGGCGGTTCTTAGCGTCCCACCCTGGCGACCAGGTGGTGTGCAATACTCGACCGCCGCCAGTGACCTTCTCGTTATTGGAGCCGCGCTCCTTGGTCTTGTAGACCTCGTAAACCGCAAACAAACAGGCGTCTGGCCACTCGCGGAGAATTCCGGTGAATCCCTTGTGCCCCTTCATTTCGTAGCGATCCCATGTATTGCCGTCCGGCGCCGAGAACGTCTTGATCTGGACGTGCGAGAGCAAGATGATCCCAAACTTCTGGCGCTGCCGGAGCGTGTCCAGTTTGGCCAGGAGAAGGCTAAGCTCCTGCTCGGCGATCTTGTAGCCCTTGCCAAACCCGTAGTCCTCAACGCCGGCTTTCCCGTCGCGCTTGCAGATAAACTGGTGGATGCTGCGCTCAAGCCAGTCGGTTGTGTCCAGGACCAAGGTCTTGTACTCGCCGGCGTCCAGGGTGAGCGCCTCGACCATCGCCGTAGTGTCGGCATAGGTTTCAGGGCTGATCCTGGCAACGTGATCCAGACCGGTGAGGCCGTCCTCCTGGGAGATAAACAACGGGCTGGGCGCCCCTGCTCCGAACGTTGATTTGCCAATCCCTTCCGGACCGGAAAGAAGAACTCGAGGTGGGAGGCTTTCGCCGCCGCGTTTGATTTTAGTTAGAATGCTCATGGTTGTATTTATTTGCTGACAATGAAATGGCGCAGGAACGTTTCCGCGGCCAGGTGAAAGGCGGTGCCCAGGGCGAGGGCTTCTTCTGTCTCTCCGACCTTCATGGTGGGAGACTCGTATTTAAGGTAATGATACCGGCTGCACTTCCTCAGGGCCGTCAGCCGGCTATTAGTGAGGAGTTCTTTGGTGTTGGTCTCCTTCATCTCGAGCTCAGCGTGTTTTTCCGGCTTTGGAGCGTACCGGATGCCATCAACAGCCGACCGGCCTGAACAGAGCTCAAAGTACTCGCAGGTGCCGAACTGGGCGCAGGCGCTCGGGTTTCTGGGCCAAAGGTTCCGGCGGCGGAACCAAAGGATCTGCTGCGACAACGCCCAGGCGTCGTTCATGTACTCGAGCAGGTCGGAGTCGCTGCGTGCAATGTCACGCTGGACAAAGTAGTCCAGGGGCCGGTCACTGATCTCCTTAAACGTCCGGTCAAACAACTCCTGGGGCGTCTCCGGCCTTGAGAGAACAGCCCACCCGCGCTCAGTGTCCGCTGTCTGACGCCATTTTTTGCCGTCACTTGTGGTTATCCTGTTGCCGAACTGGTCCTGGACAATTTTGAGCCCGTTCTCGTCCAGGGTCGGCACCGAGCCGAGCTTGTATCCTGGTTTCCGGATAACGTCGTAGCAAACTTGGTTTGCGTCCAGGCCGCGGGCGCGGAGGCTCAATAGATATTTGGAAATTTGCGTGTCCATCACCAGCCTGGGCCAGTAGTTGCTGTCCGAGTCGATGCTGTCCGCGGTCGTCTTGTGCTCGAGCACCTTTATGGTGCCAGAACGCTTATTGCGGAGAACGCCGTCAATCTTGCCGGCCTCCAGGAAGGTCTTGGACGGCGACTCAGTCTCGGGATTAAGGAGCGGGAATGAGAATTCCGACTCGACCTCGAGGACGTCGTGTTCGTCCAGGATGTGCCGGAAGGAACGGGTCCAGCCCAGGAAGAGGGCTGCCGCCTTTGCGGTCGCTGCGTTGGCAATGTTAATGGTTGCCATGCCGGCATCGGCGGCGTCAGTGTACTGATTTGTCATTGGATGTATTTATTTGAATTTCCAGCTCAGTGATGCGGAGCTGAAGGCGCAGGTTTTCTTGAAGGAGCTCACGAATGCGCTCTTGTAGGAGGTCAATGAGGTGAGCGCTCATTATTTCGTGCCTCCAGGCCGCCGCACCGAGCGCGGAGGGATTTATTTTTTGCCGCTCTAGCGTTTGTCTGCGCCAGTTTTTCGGCTTTTGTGCGGTTTGGATTTTTTACCCGATTCCCGGAATAAATCCAACATTCCGTCATTCCGCCCATGCCGGCTGTTCGCGAGCCCATTATTTCCGAGCCTCCAGTGCTGCAAAGATGACAAGGATCCCGGTCGGCATTGTCAGCGCGGCCACAATGCAGGCCTCGACCGCGGACTCGGCAAAATGCGCCATGGCGCACCCGTCTGCCATCAGTAGTGCGACGCCCACCAGCAGCCAGACCGTGGCGGTGGTGCGCTGTGGGCGCGGGCGCAGGTGCGGATCCCCGAGTGGGATCCGGATCGTATCGCGGCCGACGTCGCCCCGGGGAGGGCGGGAATAGTGTGAGGTGCTCATTGTCTATAAAAGTTTGATAATGGTTTCGGCGACAGCGTCAAGCGTTCCGGCTCTCTTGAGCGCGGCAATTCGCTCGCAAAGATCGACGAACTCGCGCAGCCTGGCTATTTCCTGATCGTGCTCGGCCCCGACAAAAAAAGTGCGGATATCTTGTAGCTCTTTTTTTATGGCGGTCACTTCGGCGACGTATGCGATTTTGAATCCCTTCAAATTTGAGAGGTGATTCTTCATGTTTTCCCGGTGTTTTTCCATATCCCCGCCGATGCCATTGTACATTTCGTCGATTGTCGCCCGGGCGTCTTGTGCCATGAGTACTTGAGGCCTGGTTTCTCGTGGCATCTTGCCGATTTGCTCTGCAATTAAGACGGCTATGTCGTCAAAGCTGTAAACATCCTCTCCGTTGACAATCTTGGTTTTGATTTTGCTGTCGCTGTCGTGACTGCTCATTACGTTATTTTTCATACTATTTATCGTTTTGAAATCAGGTACCCCGCCCGCACCCCCGCAACGATCCGCTCGTCCTGAGCGGTCGTCAGCGACAACTGGCTGCCTCCGCCGTGCCATGTCTCAACGCTGGCCAGCTCGGCGAGCGTCCAGCCTGTGGCGACGCGGACCAGCGTGGCGTGGGTGATTTTGACCTTGTATTTGTAGGCCGACGGCAACTTTTGCCCAGACGCCACTACTACGCTGGCGCCCTTGCGAGCGCTAACTGGCAGTCCGAGTTTTGCGAGGGCCGCCTCGGACGCCTCCGCGCAGGCGGTGATCTCGCTGGCCCGGGTGTAGGTGTGGGCCGTTGCTTTGCCGTTAACCGCTAGTAAGGCGGCGGTAATGGCCGCTGCGTTAGAAGTCGTGATTTTGATTTTCATGTTTGGATTTGGTTAGAGGCGGGGGATAGAACCCCGCCAGGGGTGATTAGTTTACCGGAACAATCTGCGCATTCTTGTACCTGGATTCCGCCTGGTATTGTGCGAGAGCTTTGTGCGCCAGCACCAGGTTGCCGCAGTATGAAGTTGCGCCCCAGGTGTCATTGTCGCGGTCCTGGACCACAATTGCGTGGGTGTAGGTGCGGTTGGTTGTGCGCTTCGCGATTGTGCCGTCGGGGAGAGTAACTGTGATTTTCATGTTTGGATTTGGTTGTGGTTTCGTTGGCCGTACTGCGACCAACTGGAGCTATTAGAACCCACGGTTAGAATCTTGTGAAGCTTTTTTTATAAAAAAAAGTGCGCTGCGGTTAAACAGCGCACTTTCAGCCACTTAGTAGCTGTATGTCGTTCGTCCGTTGCGTCGTCGCTTCACCTTTCCGGACATTTTTCCACGCCCTTGGATGTTTTCAAAATTGGATTGGAACTTCGCTTTGTCCACCGGCCTGGGATCGTCTCCCTTTCCAGCGTGAGTTGAGTAGCATGGCCACTTGAATAGGTCTTCTTTCATTTGTCGTCCATTGGCTTTGGGTTCTTGCCTTTAAACAGCCCGCCAAGCTTGCTGTTCAGCTTCTTTTTAGTGCCGGCGTGAATGCGACTATTCCGGAGCTCCTGCTGGGTCTCAGTGATCGCAATGCAACGTTGAAGATGCGGGTTCTTGTGTTTCATAACTCGTTGTCTCTTTTAAGCTTAAAAGATGAAAGCATATGCCGAGCAAGCACATCTTTGCGTTGCGGGTTTGCCTTCTTTGCGTCTCCTCCAGCAGGCTCATGTGCATGAGCTCGAGGAGCTTCAGCTCGGCTCGCTGACGGGTTCTTCGTCGCCTGTCTGCTGTACTGGTTCTTGGCTTTCATTTTTCGGAGTGATTTTTTGAAGCACCGCGGTGGCAACCATGAGACGGAAAGACAACGTATTGAGAGCATTAAGAACATCAGCAATCACCTCTTGGTGGGTGACCTTCTCAAAGTCAATGGCGTTAATTGTTTGCGCAAATAGCTGCTCCATAGTCATTTGCTTAGGAGCTTCAGGCTGGGTTTCTTCGTTGGTTTCCATTTTATTTTCTAACTGAGCGACGTGCCGGAATTCGGGCAGGTTTGCCTGGCATCGTGATTTTCTTTTCGTCTGTCTTAACTTTTTTTGCGTCGGCGGCACCTTTGTCCTTTGTTGGTGATTTGTAGGGCTTTGCAGCTTCCAGGCCGATACGGATTTCCGGCGAGCCGGTGTTTAACGAAACGCCAGAGTGGGTCTTTTCGGGCGCCTGGTAGGACGCTTTACCAGGCGTCACGGGGGTTTTTTTAGGTGGGAATCTCATTTGTAATTCTCTTTTTCTGTTAACATTGTCTCAGCAAGCTTGAATGACTCTACAGAAGCGTCGGACGAGTCCCATCCGGCAGCAAGCAGGCCGGTAAGAGCTGCCGCCGCAAAGTAGTCCAGGATGCTCATGCCGCTGTTTGATCGCACCGCCGCATTGTCTCGGTCGCCAGGGTAAGCCTGGACAGGAAAAGCTGGGTAGATAGGTATTCGTTTCATTTATTAAAAAAGTCTGTTTAGCCAGAGCGTCCTGGCTCCAATCGGGTCGATCAGAGGTTTTCCGAGGCGCTCGTTGACATTATTATGCAGACGCACCGACCAGTCAAACAGACGAGTGTAGTCCGGCGGGTCGGCAGCCAGGAAGGCTTCCAGGTGCGCTTTGCACGGGCACCCGTCAAACGGGAGGTCTCCCATCCAGTCCAGGAGCCAATGGTGCATATACCTAGGTTTCCCTTCGTGCCGGAGCGCGTACAGGTGCAGCTCCGCCCAAAACCTCGGGCCGGCCAGCATGATTTGGCTCTTCCGGCTTTCGCCGCGGTCGTAGATGCGCTCAACCTCGTTGCCGGCGTTGATGACCCATTGGTTATGGGCGTCCCAATCAGTTGAGAATGACATTGCGACCGTTTTCTCGGTCAACATGGCCGCCTGGTGTTGGATATGGTACGGCGCCTTGGGATCGTCGCCAGGCTCCTCGAGCTTGGGATGATCGGTGTCAAATTTGGTGACTTCCTCGTCGGTGATCCCGTCGCGCTTACAAAGCCATGCTTCGACAAGCTCATGCAGGGCCACCAGGAGGGCGCTTTGGTCCTGGCCGCCGTAGTCTGGCGCCGTAATCTTCAGCGCGCCGTCTGGGAGCCATTCCCAGTCGCCGGCTGTAGGATAACGCATGGCCGACGCGTCGATGGTCTTAATCTCAATCCTCATTCGTTAAACACGCTGAGGTTGAGCTTCTCCATTTCCTTGATCTGCTCTCGCACCTGCTCAATGGCAGAGCTTTTTGACTCGAGGTAGTAACCTTCAACCTGCTCTGCGTTCTCTAAAGCGTGCGCAAACGCGTCTTCCATTGTGTCGCCCAGGCCGATAACAGCGCCTATCTCCGGCAGCCCACAGTCCTGGGGGATGCAATAAAAGCCGTCCTTGTTCTTGTAAACGTTCCGGAGCTTAACAAAATCCCGGATCTCGTCGGGGAATTTGACCTTCTGCCAATTCTGGTCCGCCCAGGACGAGTGGAGCATGATCTCGGCGCCATAAATGGCCGTCGGCTCAGGATCAACCACAACGCCGTTCGCTCCGTACCACATACACTCTGCCAGGTTGGAATACTGCTCCTGGTAGAGCTCGTTTGGAGGACTCGGAGCCCTGGCGCAGAAATCGATCATGTAGGGATCCATGTCTTTCCCGATCCGGATCTCGGTCGAGAAAAAGCCGCGGTATCCGTAAGCCTCGAAAACCGGCTTCATCGCCTCATTAAAGCGAGTTAAAGGTTCCGGAAGGTCGGCGTAGTTTTTGAAGACGGAGGCGAACCCGCAATCCTTGATCTCCAGGCCGGAGATGAGCGTATTCGGAAACTGGCCGTCGATTGTCCAGGCATCTGTCCCAAACTCAACGCGGTCGGGAAGGTCTTCCTCGACAATAAATTTGAGGTCATGCTTGAGCGGCCCGAGCTTGTACTCGACCTCGTCCAGTTTTGGCTCCACCTCTTCATACGAGGGCGCCTTGAATGTTTCAAAAGTGCCGCGGTACTTGTCGATCTTGACGTGAACGTCGTCGTGCTCCTTCAGGAAGGAGCGCAGGTTGTCCATGCCAGTGATTTCCCAATACTTGCCAACAGGCAGGCCGGTGCGCTCGATAATGCGCTTCATGCCGGCGCGGTCCAGTTCCATTTCCTCGCCCAGGCGAGAACCCCAGACAACCTTACCCATCCGGTCCAGCATTCGCTGCTCCCATCCAAAATAGATATCGGGGAAGCAGAAGAAATCGACGTCGTCAAAATGCGGGCCGTAGATGGAATCAACCAGCTCCAGGCCGTCCAACCCCTTGCCGATCCAGGCGGTGTTCAGCTTGGCAAAGGCGCACTCCCAGGGGCAATAATAGTAAACCTTTTTGAAGGTCTTGCTTAGTTTTAGCGCAAGTTCAACAAACAGGCCGTTGTCTACGACAAGACAGACTACGTCTTTTGGGTCTTTCATTTGCAGTTCCAGCGTTTAAGTGATGCGGCTTTACGGGTTGGGCGACCCTTTTCGTCTTTCATCGGACCGGGATTGCCGCTCATTCTAGCGCAGAATGAAGCCTTTCTGCCAGCGTCGGCCTTGGTCTTTGGGTGCGGCGCAGGCGCCTTCAAGTTGCTGCCAGTTGCCGCGTTGATTTTGGCTCGGCCCTTGGCTGTTAGCCCGGCGCCCCGGGAAACAGGAAGCTTATCTCCCTTCGATACAGATAGTTTTGGTGTTTTTGGCATATTATTCTTCGTCTTCTCCTTCAGCTTCTTTTCGCAGTTTTTCTGCCGCTTTGATTGCTTTTTCTTTTTCCATCAATTGCTTCATTAGCCCCTTATTGGGAGACTTAACGCCAGTGAGGTTTGCCTCATCGGCCTCGGACAAGAGTCGCACTGTTTCCCCTTTACGATCCACTTGGAACAAACCTCCAGCTTGGATGATGTCCAAAGAAAACTTGGCGGCGTCAGCGTAGTCCGCTGGCTCTGCTCCGCTCGTTGCCGCCCCGTACTTGCCAAACAATTCCTTCTCGTTAAACCACAGGGCAGCCTGCATATCGGCAATGGTAACAACAATCCCGGCTTGAGCAAGCCTAGCCTGAGCCTGCTCCATCGTTGTCTGCTGAAACGCCCGCTCGTTACTGGCCCGAGGTGCGCCAAGCGGCGTTGTGCGATCCTGCACCCAATTCTTGGCGGCTCTTCGTAATTCGGTTTTTCCCTTGAAGCTGCCAGTTCTGAATACTTTTTCAAGGTGCTCCGCAAACTCAAGCATCGCGCCGCTGTCTTCTAGTAATTTGTGGAATTCTTTTTTCGACCATCTGGGCGCGTCTTCTCCGTAAAGGTAGGGCTCTTCAACTCCTTTTTTAATGAGCACTCGGTCGGTATATTCCTTGCCTTTTTTGAGCGCCTGATTTCTGTTGTATTCCTCAATCAACGAGTCTTGAAACCGCTCAAATTGATGCCCTTCCTTGAGAGGATCATACTTAAATGAGCGACCAAGAATTCGATTCCACGTTCTGGTATACCAAAGGTCGGCGGTTAGCGTTGAGTAGTCGCCGTGGAGGTTATTAATGAAAGATCCGATCTTTGGCCCAAAGACCATAAACCCGGTCACCATTTGATTTTTGCCGCCCTCAACAGACAGCGGCTCCCCGTTGTAATACAGGGAGGTGTCTTGCTTCAGATTCTTGTTCCAATTTGCAACAGTGTCCGTTTTGAACAAAAGGGCTCGGAGCTGACTTGGGGTATGCCTTGTCAGCAACTCGTGCAATTTCAGTATGTTGTTTTCAATCGCGGCAGTTTTATCGCCGAATGTGCCATGCAGTGCGGTGACAATTTCTGGAAGGGTTTTGCCATTTTCTAACATTAGCGTTACCCGAGTTGCCATTTTGCCATTCTCGAAGACGTCGTTGCCCTGAGACGCAATCCCGAGAACCGCATCGAAAACAAGGCTCTTGTCTGCGTCGTGCTGGGGAGACCCAACCTCGAGCCACGGAAAGAGTTGCGAGTACATTCCCTTCATCCGCTTCAGGGCCGCGTCGTACCATCCAATTGCGTTTGGAGACTTTGGATTCAGCGCGGCCCTCGCCATGTGCTGCTGAACCTCGTCGGCCACAACTGACGAAATGATATCCATCGCCCTCGGGCTATAGTCTCCGGGCAGGATTACCCCATCACTGGCCGCTCGATTCTGCAACGCATGAATCATGTCCGGGACGGCTGTCTCCCGCTTGCCTGCAAGCGTGTACGTTGACCTCACGGGCAGGATTTCGGTTCCTGCCAACAGCGGACTGGCGCTCCGGGCCATTGGGTCTACCGGGTACAGCTTGTCCTTTATGTACTTGGCGTCGGAGTCACTGAGTCCGTACCGCTTGGCGTAGAGGGCTGGGTCGAAGATGTAGCCTTGCGCGGCTGCTGCCTTGGCGTAGTCGATAAGAAGGCTATCGATACTTCGTTGTAGTAAGGACTGTCCACCGGAAGTGGCTTGAAGCCAAACCGGGAGAACTCTCTGGTTGTCTCTTCCCTTGAATATTTTTTCAGTTTCATAAAGCTCTGAGGCTACAATTGTTTCGTATGATTGATCGATTGATGCTGATTTTTGGATTTCACTGAGCTTGCTGGCAAAGTCCTCGGTCCCAAAGTTGAGTGCCTTGATGCCCTTGCCGTCCGTTGTCGTAGAAACGTCTACGCCAACTTCTCTCGCTTTGTCAAAAGCCAACTTCAACTGGTCGTCGGTGAGCTTTGTAGAATGGATCAGGTATGCTGCCTGAGTGCCTTCTTTAAGGTCAATTGACGGCTTGTAGGTGATGCCAGCGTCTTGAGCAAAAGCAAGAGTTAGAAGCTGAGTGATTTGCTTTGCCTTGTCAAACGTAAGTTCAGGATGAACCAAATCAAAAGATGGTTCTACCTTCCCCTGCCACGTTCCTGCAATCGGCCTAATCTCCAGACCATCAAGGCCAAAGAAGTCTTTTAGTATCCCGTTGAAGCCATCGGATTTCAGAATGTCATGCACTGAGTCTCCAAGCTCTGCCATGCTGCGAATTCCAAGCGGATTGGCGGTGAATGGAGCAGGGGTTGCCTTTAGCGACACCTCTTCAAACGACCTGTTTAGCTTTTTGACTTGAGCTTTCCACGCGGCGTCTTCCGGGCTCATGTTCTGCATCTTTTCCGGGAACTGCGAGCGCATCTCTTCGATCTGGGTGTCGAGCGCGGCAACCTTTTCCGCATAGGCGGCCTTCTTTGCTTCAAATTCCGCCGTTTTTTCAGGCTTCTTTGCGTTCTTAGCCGCCTCGTCTGCCTTGGCAAGCAACTCAAGTTGGCGTTGTTTTTTAAGCTGCAATTCGCCCCATGTTTCAACTGCTGCCTTTTGGCCGGAAACCGTTTTAAGCTGATCTCTTAGCTCGGATGCCGTTCTGTAGGTGTAACCGTGCTCACCGGGCTTGGCTCCAATCACAACGCTGAACATCCCGCGTTCATCAGTGATGGTTTTGGGAAGCGGAGCAATTGACGCAAGAGCAGGCAGACGCTCTTCCTCTTTTGGCTCTATTTTTATGCCTTCCAGCGCCCCGGGAATATTTTCGTTGTCCGGCATAAACCGCACCTGAGCACCTTCAAGGGCTCCCGAGGCGCTGGGGTCGGTTAGGAATGGTTTAATTTCGTCGTATTTTTCACGACTGATGGAGCCATTCACCATTTTAGTAAACAGCTTTCGATTAAACGCCTTGATGTCATTGGCATCCGATGCATTTGCATAACGCATTGGCACATCGATGACAAAAATGGCCTCCTTTCCATCGGGGCCAAGCCCCGAAACCACATTTCCTTCGTGGGCATCTCGCAAAAATGTTTTTGCCTTTGGATTGTAGAATTCAAAAAGATTGCCTCTTACTATCCTGAAAAAGTTTCTTTGATTTAAATATGAATCAATTTGGTTAATTGATAACGGGTCTAAAATTTTGACGTAAGGCTGCTCCGTGACAACATACGCACCGGGATCAGATCCCGTTACCCTTCCAGTAACAAGGTCTGAAAAATTTCCCTGAACATTGGCTTCCGATTCCTTTGCTTGATCGTGGATTCCCTTAACGGTGATTTTTGTTTCAGGGAAAAACTCATTGTGCAGTCGAATTCGGTCGAAATAATCACCCCAGTTTTCTTCAAACATGGGAATATTTGTCCGCTTTTCAACTTTGCCATTTTCATTTCCAAGAATGACTTGATGCTCGGCCCCTGATTTATACCCCGACGCCCTCCACCTCTCGAGAAAGTCCCGATGATCCAAAAGCGCCCCGTGCTGGCGTGCTGCATCAACTAGACGGGTGTCTTGCGCTCGCTTTGCTGCCTCTGACGCACGGCGACTTTCAGTTTCTCCTCGAACCTGTTCTGATTCTGAATCCTTTCCTCTAACGGAACGCTCGAAAACACTTCCGAGATTCTCACTAGGTGCTCTCGACCCTTGTTTGTTTTGGCTGCTTCCTGCTCTACTAACCTCTCCCTCTCTGCTCTGTCTGGAATTAAGTATTCGTTCATATTCTTCTTTTTCGGCAAAATCGCCAGATTCTTTAGGATTACCATCAGGCATAAATCGAGCCTGACCGCCTTCCACAGAGGAGCGCATCTCGGGAGTAATGGCGACTTTCCAGATTTTGGGATTTTCTCCAATCTCTACAACTTCTCCACCTTCTCCGCGTCCCCGGTTGTTAAGCGCAACAACTGCGTGAGAACGGTTGGTGAACGTCATTGTTGGAGCGATATTTGGATTTCCTTGAATGACGTACTCTTTCTTGCCTTCAACCTCACCCGTTTCAACTTTAGCACCCCATTGCTTGACGTACTTGCCAATTTCATTTGGTAGGATTTTGTCGTAAAAGCCTGTCATGCCTTCGCCGCCAATATCAAGGTCTAATCCGTCAGCTTTTGCGTATGCCGTAACCGGATCTGATTGAGAATTGAGGTCAGCAATAAGCTTTTCTGCAAGTGGCTTCCCTATTGTGTCAGCTACCTCCTGAGCAGACAGTCCGGGTTTATTTATTACTGATACAGGAAGGTTTGATCCATCTGTGTTTTGGTATGCACTGACATGATACTTTCCGTCACCGTCATTTATTAGGTCAATGGCTGAGACATGTTTACTTAGGGAATACCGATCAGCTTGCGCTTCTCCTCCGGTCCAGCCAATCCAATTCTTGCCGTCAGCAACAGCTTTTTGAAGTGCGTGCTTGAATAGTTGAATGGGCCAATCTTTGCGGAATGGTGCGTCGGCAACGCCGTCTTGACGCATTGCTCCTGCGTTCATTAAGGCTGTCCATTCCTTGCGCTCTTCAGGTGTTGCCGCTTGCCCTTTTGCTTCAATTTCACGCACCCTATTATAATCGCGAAGTTGTTCATTTTTGTACCCTCTTTTCCTAGCCGCCTGATGCAGATCAGATTGCAACTCTTCAATCAGCCTGCCAGTTCCAAAGTCTTGAGTGCGCATATGCGCAACATAGTTTGGAACGTCTGGAAAGTGGCTTGAGCGAAACTCTCCAACTCCAACAACATCGCTTTCTCCCCTGCCATCAATTCTGGCTTGATCTAATGTGTCATAAGTGCCTTGTTCTCCATCAATAAATTCAACATCAAAAGATCCATCGTTTAATTTTTTAAATGAAGCAATTGGGTCAATTTCTGTTTTAGACGGCATTCTAAGAACAACCTCTTCGTAGTTTGTGCCGCCGGGAAGCTTGTATTTGGAGTATTGCGTCTCGTCTTCTCCGTACTCAGAATCGATTTGGTTGGTCTCAGAAACGAACTCTTCCGCTTCTGGTCTACTCATCCCAAACATTTCCATTGCAGATTTCTCTGCTTCCTCAATTGTGTTAAATTTTGCAGCGCCTCCCCACTCTTCAGCTTCAGAGTAGAACTCGCCTTCAAAGGACTTTGCTTCTCGCATCCTCTGCGTCTCAAACTTTGCAACGTAACCGTCTTTCAAGAACTGCTTAACGTCATCTTTCGTGACATATCCTTTCTCCGCCTGCGCTGCGTCAATAAACTGATTGATGCCGCTCCATTTCATTTCGTCAGGCTTCACGCCACTACCCTTCTGCGGGTCCAGAATGCCCCTTATTTGCTCCGCACTGGCCCGATTAGGCATCTTGTTTAATAGAACCCGTCCAGCCTTGCTGTAGAACCCGGGGGCGACCTTTGTAGGGTCTTCCTCACGCTCTGGCATGAAGCGAATGCCTGACGGGATTTTGCTAGATGCCCACATGCTCCCGCCTTGCGGATCTGGTCTGCCAGTTTCCGTATCAAATAATTTTTCTCTTCGTAATGTAGCCTGTTTTGATATTGGCTCTCCGTATAGTTTTGTTGCACCAATGCTTTGAGCATATTTTGCAATTTCTCGGTACAAAGCTTCTCCGTATCCTTGTTTTTCAAACCCGGAAGAATTGGCAGACAGCACCACCTTCAGGAGCTCTGGGTCATACGGATCTCTAGTGACAGTTGCGCTAGCCGCAACCTTGTTAGACATTTCCGGGTAAATGTAAATGTGCGTGTCTGGGTCTTCTTCAATTTCCTCAACTCTAGATTTGTATTTTGGCAACCTTGCCTTCATTACGTTCAGCTCTTCTTGAGTTGGTACGCGACGGTATTCATCTTCCAATTTCTCAGGTATAAACCGGACCTGCGCTTCTGCTGGCTGAACCGTTGCCTTGATTTCACCAGTGCCTTTTGGGTCGTACTTAGCAGAGACTGATCCCAAACCTTTTAGGATACTACCACCGAGCGCAGGACGCTGTTCTTCTTTAGCCTCCTGTTCGGGCATAAACCGGGCCTTGTACGGGATCGGGTACTTATACTCCGTGTTTGCGTTCTCTTCGGCAGCAGTGTGCGAATCAAGGCGGAATGATTTGATGATCTGGTCAAAGCTAGACTGTTTATCGAGCTTGCGTTCGGATCGGCTAAACTTGTTCCGGTCTAGGTCTGGAATAGACTCAACGTCGGGCACATTTGGATTTGGTGCGCCGAGCATCTTTTCGTAAATGGTTCGCTTGAGCTTTGCAACATTTGGGTCTGCATCGAGTCCCTGCCAGCCCGGGACACTTGCGTCGGGGTTCGCAAGGTTCGGAAGCAGCACCGTTCTAAACTCGTTCCAAAATTTTTGTGTGTCGCCGCCCCAAGGCTCAAACACTCCCTTGGCATATTTCTCATAAAGCCCAACCTTCCTACGAAGGTCGCTAATATCCCAAGCAGTTGTGTAAAAATTGCCAGCCTTTGAGAGGTGCAATTGCAATGGGACGATCTGCCGAATCTTTGGAGAAAACGCCTGATAGTTGCCTTTGTCATTCAACCGGGAGGCGTAATCGATATCAAGCACCGTCCCGTCGCCCCGAGTCATTAGGTCGTCGTACTTAAACAACAGTTCCTTCATTGAGGCTGGAACAATACTTTCAGGAAGTGCAGCAATTGCCGCACGCTGCGCTGGAGTCATTTTTCCAGTGTAGTGCAGGTCTTCATCATCTTTTCCCTGCCCGCCTTTGATCGCCCGGAACCGTCCCAGCTCAGATGGATCTCCAGCGTTATCGATGGCATCACGGACCATTTGCACCCGGCGCTTAATATGCGCTACGGTTTCCTTGTTTTTGCGTTCTTTTGGCTTCCCGGTGGCCTCGTCGTAAGCAATCTGACGTTCTACTTGTACTCGCCCACCGACCGGGACTTCGAGTCCAACTAATTCAGGATGTAATTCTCCAAATCCCCGTTCCTTGTTTGGAACATTATCCCCAGTCGTATCGTCTTGGTGATAAATCCAACTACCTTCAGATGCGTTGTTGTCAGTTAGGTTAACCGTCTGCACTACCTTACCATCTGCGTCCGTAACTACAGCCACTGGAATCGTCTCAAATTTCCCTGTGTCCTTAAAATACTTGTTAAGCAACTCTTTTGAGTTTTTTACGTCTTTTGGCGTAATGGGCGCAGCCACCGCTTCTCCCGGCTCTGCGTCAGTAAAGTCGCCGTCGTACTTCTTCATCTCCCGCTCGACGTTGCGTATCGCACGCATTACCTCAGGGCTGTACGTTGCGCCAACAAGCCCAGAAGTCCACTGTTTGTACACCGCTGGCCCTGCAATTGCGTACAAGTGATTCAACGCAGATTTGACGTTGTTGCTACTGACACGAGAAGCCAACCAGTTAATTCCTCGCTGCGCTGGAGACTCTGGGTCGCCAAAGAACCTTCCTGCGTGAGCTTCTGCGAGAGTTTCCTCCCGCATCAATTCAACAATCTTGTTCTTGTTAAAGTCGTTTGCCGCTTCATCCCAAACTCCAGCGGCTTCAGCGTAATCCTGAACTTGTTCTGCTGTCTTTCCTTCTAAATATTTTTTGTAAAATTTGCCAAACAGATCATCCCGGGACATTCCGGGCTCCGCAGGAGTGATTTGTCGCACATTGCCATTTTCATCAACAGCCTCTGTGCCGAATATTTTGTTGAACAAAGGTGCGATCCGCTTGCGGTATTCGTCCTTGCCAAACAAGCCGTGCCCAACAACTTCGTGAGCAAGGACGTTTGAGATAGCCTCCCCAGAAAGCTCTGCCTTTTTTAAAGCGTTTTCAACATTCACAAACACCGTATCTTTGGCAGGGTCCATCGTAAACCCGTCCTTGGCGGTGCCTTTCCCAATCATAATGCCGTCAGCGGTTGGATTCTTTTCTAACGCCTGCTCAATAGTCATTGGTGCTCCAACCCCATTGAAATTAGGGTTTTCCGTAATCATCTTGTCGATAATTTGGCTAGATGTAAGCAACTCAATGTTCATGTTGCTGTTAGGAGTCAGCACCCCGTTTATGAGGTTTGACACTTTCCCTAGCGACAATTTAATGCCATCCTCGAACGCTTGCCGGGCTTCCGGGGGCGCAACTATGTTTTCCTGATGGAGTCGATAAGCAAACTCGTAATCTGCTTTGGCCTTAGCCGCTTCAGGTGTATTTGCCCCGTTCACCATTTCGGCAAAATGCGTTTTCTGAGCCCGATCAAGGCGTTTTTCAGACTGCTTGATGACCTTGTCCCAGTTCAAATTTGTGACATTTTCTCGAGATTCTGGGCTTAACCCAAGCATAACCCTTTGAGCCTGTCGCATCTCTGCGTCTCGGTTCATTTTGTTGCGAATCGGATCATTCCCTACTAATCCTCCGAGAACCTGCCCGTGAATAAATCCATAGGTCGCAAACTCAGCCCACATTTGTGCAAACTCTTGAGCGTCCTTGTCTTCAAGTACTCCCATTGCAACCATCATTGGCAGCATTGACACGTTGTGTTGCACAAAGACGTTTGCGTTTTTTTCAATAAAATCCAACGCTTTGCCGCCACCAGCTTTTTGCGACCAGTTCAAAAATCGTTGCACCTCAGGAGATGCTGATTCCATTTTTTCTAACGCCTCAAAGCGGCCCAATTCAGCGCCGGATAACCTTCCAGCTTTAAGTAGCTGCTGCCCAAGGCGAGGCGCAGCCGCAATCGCCTTACCAGCAAGCTGAATTCCAAGCCCAGTTCCTGCGCCTTTTAACGCCCCGGCCAGCGGATCATCAGACGCCAATGCACCAGCGCCAGCGCCAAGTAGAGTCGACCCGGCATATTTTACAGGTTTTGGAAGGCTTTCAAAGGCTGTTTTAGACCGATCAATGGTGTCTGCAATGTTGCCAAGTGGCTTTTCGAGCCACCCGGGCTGCTCTCGGGCAATTGCCTCCGCTTCACGCTGCGCTTGCAGTGCCGCGCTATCAGCGGCGTACATAACATTGCGAGCCTCACCAGTCTTTCCAGCCGCTCTCAACCCTCGACCTATTTGCTGACCTAACATGCTCAAATCTCGCACAACTGCCCCGCCCAACCCAAACACGTTTAATGGCGATGTCATGGCAATTGCGCCAACTTGTTCAGGGTCTTCCCGTAGACGATTGGCTTCTTTTATTTGAGCTTGCACCCCAGTTTCAGCGGCTGCTTCTGCTTGCAATCGACGGTTAGCCCTCGCTGCTTCAATATTGCCTCCAAATCCAAAAACAGCGTCTTCTGCTGGGGGCATCAACTTTTCAACAACATCAACCCAGTATTTTTTAACGGCAGGATCTTGCCACAGGTCATCAATTGTTCTGGCCAAAACAGCGGGATTTTTTTCCCTCTGCATGTGGTCGATATACTTTGCATTCATCCGAGTTGCAAAGTTCTTCCTAGCTTGATCCATTGCTGGAGCAGCCGCAGCTTCACGCAATGCAGCTTCTTGCTCCATAGAGATGGCAGGAGCAATTGATGGGTCTGCTAGAGTCCCTTCCGCAGTGGCTTTAGCAATGCCAACCTTAGCCTTGTCCCAAAGCATAGCTCTACCTTCAGAAAAATCCTTTGTTGCCTTTAAAAGGTCTTCTCTAGCCATCAAAAGGGCATCGCCAAACACCCGAGCGGACCGATACGTTTTGTCTCGGAGCGACAATTCAGCGTCTCGGATTTGCTGTTCGTTTAGTCCCTTTTTTTGCTCTTCAGTGAGCGTTTTGCCTTTCCCGAAATCTTCAGGGCTACCGACATACACTGCGCCTGTAAGAGCATCCTTTGCTAGCCTGCCAGCGCCAGCAGCAAGAGGAGGCAAAGACGCCAACATTCCAACCCCGGCCTTCCCTGCGTCTGCAATTAAATCAAACGCACTTGTATCCTTGTTCCACCTGTAATCGAACAGAGACTGCAACTGCACAGGGTTTTCGGCCATGTTGTACCAAGGAACTGTCTTGTGTAGCTCCTCAAGGTCGTGCGGGTCGGTGATTCCTTTGAACACCGTTTCCGTAATCCCCTTGCGGGTGTTAGGATCAGTGATTCCAGCGTATGCATTAAACTTGCCTGTTGGGCCAACCGGGACTGGGGCAAACTGCCCAGAGCCGAGTGCTCCGCTGCCAATCAACGAAGACTGTTCTGGAGGCGCAGTGCTGCCGACCATTTCGGGACGAAACATCTCGCCGCCACCAGACAGCGTGCCACCAGAAGTCTGCATTCCGGGGGATTCCCCCTTGAATGCAGCTAGAATTTCTTCATCAGAAATGCCTTTTGCCTCTTCCTTGCTGTAAATAGGCTGACTGACAGATGGCTGTTCTCCCTTAAACGCAGCCAGAATTTCTTCGTCTGAAATCTTTGGAGTTTCAGCCATAAATTACTCTTTTGAGGAAGTATTCCATCCGCCATCAGCGTTCCATCCGTTCTCAAACTGTGATGGCGCAGGTGCAGAGAAATACGAAGCGTGAAACCCGGGCACTTTGAAGTATGTCAGGGATCCAAAAGCTTCCTTTTTGGGGTGTTTTAACTCATCAAGGTTCGGAGGGATAAAGCTGTTGTTTTTCAACGCAATGTAATCTTTAACAATCGGGTTTAGTTTCAAAAATTGCTCACGTTTATCTTTGGGCATTTCCCCCTTTAAAGTGCCAGTTGCGTCATCAAAATACTCACCTTTCAATTTTGCGTGCTCAATCAATGCTTGCTCTAGATCTTTCCCTCCGAGTTGCTCTTTCAAGAACTCCTTTGTCTTCAGTAGCGGATATTTTACAGGCAACTTGATAGGCGAAATGTTTGGGTTTTCGCTTTTCAAAATAGACTCAATATTTGTCAACTGAGCGTTCACCTGATCCGCAGACGTGTTGTAAGTGTTAAGCATCAAATCTTGCATTGTGCGGACATCACGTTCATCAAGCGTAGCCCCAGAGTTCCAAAATTGCACTTTTTTGGCAATGCTCTGCCATCCGCTCAAACCTGAAAATGCGTGTTTTGTTTCTTTGAATTGGGCTTCGGTAGGAGCTTTTCCAGAAGCAAATTGAGCAAACAAATCCATCATTTCTTGATGGACTGCCCCCAATGATGCTTCAGCATTATTTTTACGAGCAATTTTATCTTCCGCCACGGCTGTAAGCATGCGCTGCATTGCGTCTTTACGAGTGTCCATCAACTTTGATGTCGGATGCCTTTCGTAATTATTTGCCATTGCCGTCACTTTGGCTTCTCGGGAAATATCAAGGCGCTGCTGTTTCAATCCTTGAGTTGCAGCATGTTCTTCAACGGTGCGAATTTCGGCCCTGCGTTCTTTTGTCACATCTATGTAATCAACGTGAAAATAAGGAACTTGCGTGGTCGGATCTTTGGACACCGCCATAACCTCTCCAAAAGGATATTTCCTGTTGAATGTAAGCGCCTGAAGATTTGCTAAATCTTTTCTTTCTGGATAACGAGTCAGCATGTCTCGCTGATTAACTTTTTGAATGTCTGGTACTCTAGCCAAGGCCCCTTTTGGTTTTGAGTCTTCAGGCTGAAGTGATGGCTCTCCTAACATTCCCAATGCAGGCAGATATTTAACGGCATCAGTCTGGGAATTGTCTTTTTCCCCGGCAGGAGTTCCAAGTGCAGGAAGCTCTTCTTTTTTTGATTCTTCTTTTGGTTTTGGAGGTTCAAAAGTTGGTAGTGGCAAGCTTGAAAGCCTTCCCTTTTTGATAATTTCAGCCTCTTGCTCTGCTGGCGTTAATTCAACAGGAACCGCAATAGGAGCCGCCACAGGAATAACTTTAGGCGGAGCCGCTGTGGAAGCCACAGGAACAACCTTAGGTGGAGCGGCGATAGGAGCAACTGAAAGCGACATTGCAGGCCCACCCGTTGGGGCTCCGTTTAATGTCATTGTTGGCATGCTTGGAATAAGAGGAGAAGCAGTGGCAATGCCTTGCAGTGCTCCAACTTGGTCAGTAGAAGATGCCTGCGGGAGCGGGAGCGGGTCAAGTGTGGGGGCAATGCGTGTGTTGGTTGCTCCAGTTGATGCATCACCTTGATCGCCTTCATCACCCCCAGCCCCAATAACCGGGTCTAAAGAAAACTGTTGCTTTCCTTTCCCAGAAGAAACAGCGTCCACCCGGGCCATCGCCTCTTTGTGCATGTCCTCGTTTCGCTTTTCTTGAGCCGCCTGTTTCTGCTCTTGTAAAGCTTGCTGTCTCTCAGCTAACGCTGTCCTTTTGGCGTCTTTCTCTGCCGCATATCTGGCGCTGATTCCAGCCCCAATGGACTTGATTGCGCTCTCGATCCCTTGAGCAATGTAAGGCTTGCCTTCAGGAACCACCCATTGAGCACCTGCACTAATTTGAATTGGATTCTGACCAAATGACAACGGACGAATACCTGCCAGCGCATTATAATTAATGTTTGGCGTGGCTAATTGAATTGGAATTCCAGCGGTGTCGTAAAACAAAGGCATACTAAGAGCCCCCAAAGGAGATTTGACCTAAATTCGGGACTTGAAATTGTTTCACCTCGGGCGGGGTTGCCGTCATTTGGTTTGCCGCCCGGGCAGCTTGTGGGCCTTGAGACACTTGAGCTGCTTGCGGTGACATTCTTGGCGATTGGGTTGTAGCAGCGGGGGAAACGGGCGCTGCTGCCGCTCCGGGTGCTTTAAGCACGCTCGCGTTGGTTATGCCCTGAGGGGCAGAATATGCCGTTGGCTGCTGCACTGCTGGTGTTACTGAAGCGGAAGTAGAAGGTGATGCAGATGGCGCTGGAAGCCCTTGTGCAGGCTCTGTCTTTACTGGGTGAGCATCTCCATACGCTTTGGTGAAATCACCGTAGCTCTGTCCTTTTGCGGGGGGAGGAGCGTCAGAGTGAGCCGCAGCAAACTCACGATTTTTTGTAAAATCCGAGCCAAAAGTAGCATTTAAAAAGTTGGTTCCACCTATTTTTTCAATAAAGTCAGGGTTTTTAAATTTTCCGCCCATAATTAAGATCCTCCAAAGGTTAAGCCCGAAATGCTCGGGAGACGAAAGTTGCTCTGCTCTTGCGCTTGTTGTGTAAGAAAAGCTCCACCGCCACCCGGCTTATTATAAACTGGAGCATTTTTTACTGCTTTTGTCATGGAAGTTGGTGCGCTAAAATTAGTTGGCGACCCATCGCTCGTAGACATTGGTCCCACAGCTTGCATTGGTCCCACAGCTTGACTAGCTGTTGTATCTGGAGCAGTTGCCGTAACTGGTCCGCCAAGGGTAGCCTGCCCAACAATGTTTGGATGCTGAATGTCATAAAGTTTTTTTGCCTGAACGTCAGAGGCTGCTTTTGCTTGAGCATCCGCATTAGCTGCGGCCAAGCTATTTGCCTTCATTAAGTTAAGCCCTACGCCCGCAGAAACAAGTCCAATTGGCCCCATGAACGGGGCAGTGGCAACCAGTACTGGAGCAAGTTCTTTTGGAACCGCTTTAGTAAATTCTTTTGGAACAGCCTTGGCTATTTCATTGGGAATCATTTTTGCAACGGCACGAAATCCAGATGACAACCAGCTCATATTATATTCCTCCAAAAGTTACTCCAGTCGTGCGGGGCATCTGGAATTGTGATTGCTTAGAATTGGGCATAGCTGGGTTTACTGGGCTCAAGTTGCTTCCAGCAAGATTGGCCGCAGTCCGGGGTAGATAGTATGCCGCTGCGCTTAAATTAGATAGCTTGGCTTGATTTAAGGCATTAACGTCAATTGCGCCACCAGTAATGGCGGACCCAGCCATTCCCGCCTGAGCTGCCGCCGCCTGTGAGGCAGTAGAATCTTTTGCCTTCTGATAAGCCTGCGCTCGAAGGAGGCTTTGTTGCGCCTGAGAATTACTCTGGTTCATGCCTAGCTGCGCTGCGTTATTTTGAGCGTCAATCATGGCTCTGCGCTGGGCTTCCGCTGCATCCTGCGCTGCTGCCCCCTGTTGTTGGCGCATCAATTCAATCTGCGCGATCATCGGAGTGTAATCAGGAGGTGGTGGTGCTGAGTAATGTGATCCGCCCATAATTTGTTATTTCTTAAATAGCCCGGGATTGCCAGCAAATCCTCCTGCAATTGACCCTGCCGCGCCAATACCAGCCCCAACAAGAGCATTGCTTTGATCTGCGTTATGCTGCGCCCCTTGGAGCATAGCCTGTTGGTAGTTCTGCCAGTCTTTTTTGTTAGCTTCCGCCGCTTGATTGGTAGAAGACATCATCTGATTAATCCAGTCTGTCGTTGTCTGAGCAGCGCCTTGCGTGCGCCCCAGCATCGCTTCTTGAAATCCAGCCCGCTGTTGCATTCCCTGAGCTTTAGCGGCCTGCTGTGCGCCCAGAATCGAACCAACATCAATGCCTGCGGTGGGTGCTGGATTGCCACCAAGATAAGCTTGCGCCCGATCTAGATTTGCCCGTCGCATTGCCATCCCTTCGAGCGTTCCAGCGTCGTAGAGCGCCGACTTGCCAACCGTGGAATCAGCCATCCCAGAACCAAGATATTTGGCTAACCCCGCACGTTTTGCCCATTGATCCATTTGTTTCTGCCAGTTCCCGGGCGAGAGGTCTTCCTGCATTGCGGCTGGCAGTGACTGGCGCAACGCTGCCATTTCTGGGTTGGTCTGCTTTTCAAGCTCCTTCGACTTAAAGGAGTTAATTGCAGCAATTTCGCCAGCTTGCGTTGACATGCCATCCTGCCCCCAGATGTCAGGAGTCCAGCTTTCCAAAGGCATGTTAGCAGCAAAGCCAAGCAGCCTGTTTTGTTGGGCCATCTGTTGGGTGCCCAGAGCCGACTGCATGCCAAGTTGCGCCGCCGAAAGGGCAGGATCTGGGCGAGTGATAAAAGCTGAAGGGTCAACGGAAGATCCCATAGTTTTAAAAGGTAGGATAGTACAATTCTCTGTTAAGTCTAGTTAATCCAAGTTTTTTCATTATGTCTTCTGAAAAATTGCCGATTCCATTGTTGTTGTTGGACGGAACTGCAATGTAGCCCGGATTGCCTGATAGTTGAGAGTGTGTTTTCCAGTCATTCATCACCTGAACAACGTCCCTTGGCTTAGTGTGTTCAGGGTGGAACGCTGGGTATGCTGTTGGGATAAAGACCTGATCAATGTATCCAAACAAGCGCCCATTTTTGTAATTTGCATAAACCACAATGTTTGGATGTGGCGTTATGACGTGGTTAAACGATTTTGCAAACTCTTGAAGTTCAGAGAATTCAGGAGTTCCGTCTTGTGTTTTTCTGTAATGGATGGAATTTATCATTTTATGGGAATAATTGAACACTTACCGTTTCGTCAGCGATAGAAATGTTCTTGGTTGCTTCGTAAGCTATGACTTGCGCCCGTTGTGTGGAATTTCCGCAAACTACGCACGGGACACACCCAGAGCCAACGCCACTTATTAGCGGAATACTGGAATACAAGGGGATAATTCCATCATTGCCATATGGAGAGACAAATTTGTTTGGAAAAACCGAAACCGCCGTTGATGCCGATTTAATGGATGGCATATTATGCGATTGGAGGGTGAAGCGCCCTATATTGTTGCGCAGCCAACTGCGCTTCTGCTGTTGCTTTTGCAAGCGCAATAGCGTCAGCGTCAGCCTGTGAAATGTACGACGTTGCTGTAGCGGTGGCTGTGGCAACGGCATTTCCGCGCCTCCCCGAAATGGCACCGACTTGAACGGAGGCTGTTTTTGTAGCGGTCCAAACCATCCTTTGGCTGTTTGGATTTTCTTGCGGGGCAGGAGCCAGTGAAACCAGTGTTGTTGCCCCCGTTTCGCCTAAAACACAGAATTGCGTCTCGTTGAAAGTTACCTGACCAGTAGAGCGGTCTTGGAACGGATCTTGATACATGCGAAGGGCCTCGACACCAAGGCCGCCGCACCACTCGATTAAAAGCGAAAACGCCTTGTCAATATTAAGCAAAAAGTTGCTTTCGCAGCTCTTTTCCGTTGAATTTGGTTGCACGGATTCCGTGATAAGCCTGCGGTGTTGAGTTTGAAGAAACCCAAATTTATCAATGTTATTTGATTCGTAGCTTGTCTCGTACTCGTAACCTTCCGTGGCGGCTAAGATGCGAGTGCTTAAAATAGGTTGGTAAGTACCCTTGCTGCCTCTGTAACTAATCTTAACGTCAACAGTCCCTGCAATTTGACCGCAATCAACTTCAGCGTAGGCCAACTGCTTTAAGTCCATGCTGTCTCCGAGCAGCGCTGTTTCCATCTGGCAGTAAATTCGATTCACCAAAGTGGTTGTGCTGCCATCCTCGTTGATATTTAGGTAAGTGTCATACCTTTCTGGCACAAATGCTTCCCAAAGGTGGATGTGCGAGCCGTCGTTTGTACGCCCGTAATCTACCGAAAACGCAAAGATCCTCGGCGCACTCGTGACAACCCCAGAAACCCACTCAATAGGGCGAATCCCTGTCCAGACTCCGGCCCAAGCAGGGTTCCTAGCTTGGTTCCACTCGGCGGCGGCGGCATAATCGAGCATCATCGTTACCGAGTTGACGGGCTCAAGGTAAGGTATTGAGCAAAGTAGGTAATTTTCAAACGAGGCAGAACAAATGCCAGACAAGTTGGACGACATAAGCCGTTTGGCCTTTGCCATCTCCACATCCTTGTACAGCACCTGCGACGAAAGATAACTGCTAGCGGCAACGTCCGCGCTTACAAGCCCACCTTGCGAGTACCACCACATCATCCCGGCTTGGAACGCAATGCTTTTCCCAGCAATGCACCCCACAGTGGGGTAGAGGACGTTCTGAAAGTTCGCGGTAGTCGCCCACTGCGCTCGGTCAAGAATCCCAGACGCTAGCGAATAGGTTGAACGGTCAGTCCAGACGTAGAGTCGAGAGTCGTTATTCTGCCCGACATAGTCCTGCATGGCGGTAATTCTACGCGGGACCGAAAAATCACCTCTACCCGATCCAATCGTGCGTTCAATCCAACTGAGGGGATCGCCAAGATCTGACGCTGAAATAATATTTCCAGACGCAACCCAAAGGCGGTTTCCGGAAAATGCCATCCAATAGCCGATTGGAATGTCTTTTAATTGCGTTCCAGTTTGGTCTGAGCCATCCCAAACACCAGCATATCGCACTCCATCTTGAACAACGATAATTCGATGCGCGGGCGTGATTGAGAAGTCGCCGCCAGACGAGATGGTTGCTGTCTTGGTAGCAGTTACGAAATTGACCCGTTCAACATTAGGGTCTAAAGAGATGCCTGCCAGCAGGTAGTCGTTCCAGTTCTTGGGCTGAACCAGCGGGAATGGGCAGTAATAAACCTTGCCATCGACGGAAAACACAATGTAGGGCAACTCGGACTCCTCAGACTGACCACCTTCAGGCGTGTAGATTGTAGCGACCTGCGAAATCTCTACACCATAAAGATTTGTGTACGTTGAACTCGCCTTGTACTGCTTGTTGGAATTAAAAAGTATTCCGCCTTGGAAGTTGCCACTTGGAAGCGAAAGCCGCATGGCAAACCCCGGGCGAGTTTGAACAATACCTCCGCGAACGGTAACATTTTGCCCCCATTTAAACTGGTCCTCTGGCAGGGTCCACGGGTTGCGAACTGAGTTAACTCCATGCGTCCACCCAGCGGAAACCTTATTGAGCCGCCCAGAAGTAATATTTGGGCTTTTCATACTAGAACATTACGCAATCGGTTCCATCTCCGTATGTTATGTTGTTTATCTGCGGAGGTTGCATGGCATGCCCGTCCATTGAATCGCTTTCGCTGCGCAAATACATAACGGATGCCTGCCAATACTTTTGCGCTTGATCAAGAAAGTCTTTGTCTTCCAAATCAACCGCATGAACGCCAGCAATAATTGCGCGGGCGTTTTCAAGCGGAATGTAGTCGTAAACACTCGTGATTTCAGGGCACTTTACGCGATAAATCAAGCGAACCCACGCGGATTGCTGGCCAATGCGAATGCGCCGATACTTTGGGTTGGTCTCGGACGGGTGATACTGCCCGATCAGCGCCATATCGTTTGAGCGCCCATAATCAAAAGCGTAGAGCGAAACATAGCCAATCGTTAGTGGCTTTTCAATGTGTTGCACTGACTTCACTAAAATTGGATCAAGGATGGAATCGATGTAGAAAATGGAATCGATAGTGTCCCCAGTGCTCAGAAAGTCTATTCTTCCAGTGATGCTGGATGTTGTGGTTGCATGTGGCTTGGTGTCATACAGCTCCACAAAATTATCTCCAATAGCCCGGGCGTAATAAGTCGAAGAGTCAGACAATGGAACGGGAAGCGTGTCGCCCTGATTTGCCCGAACCAGAACTTGATCCCCCGTGTTTAAAATAGAATTTCCTGCAATTACTGCCGTGGATGGCTCGACTGTAAAATCGCGAGAAATATCAAGCGACAAATACCCCTCGCCAAGATTAGTAAAAACAATCGGCGTTCCGTTTTGTAAGGTTATTGAAACTTTTCCCTTTATTACAGACAACAAGTATACAGTCGATGCACTCAAAGGCGCAGGCAATACTCCCGTGGTTGAAGAAAACTTCACCCTCATGCCCGATAACAGGTAAGTCAAGTACGATGGGATAATTTCGTTGTTTGCAACTATTCCACCACTGCGAGCGCCATAAGCGTAATACGCTTGCCCAGCTCCAAGTTCTTGGACTTGCAATAAGACAGTGGCACCAGAATCCGTGTAAACTCCTGCGCTAAAATTACTTACTGCCTTTAGGTAATACGTTTGCGCTACACTTGATGGTGGTGAAGTTATTGGCAACTCGTAATCTGTTTGCAACCTTACTGGAAGGACAGTGGTGATTGCAGAAAAGTCTCCATTCCAATAATTAGTAAATCCAATCGCGAATGTTCTGGAAATAACCAAGTACAAAGTGCCACTTCCAGTTGACGTTACGTTTACGTCCGTAAAATCAGCATTTTTGACGGTGAACGAGTTTCCAGAAGACGGATTTTCAGCCCGATACGACTGCCCCTGCACGAGAGGAATCGGAAGCGTTCCAGTGGACGAGAATTGAATAAAAACACCAGTGGACGGCAACACGGAAACCGTAGGCGCTGTAGTATATCCTGTGCCTTCAGTAACGACATTTACATTTGTCACAACGCCAGTGTATTCAAACGAGAATGTTGCCCCTCCTCCCCCTGCGGGAGAGAAAGAAATTTGCGGGTTACTGTAGCCGTATCCGTAATTAGTGATTGTTATTCCCGTGATCTTTCCAGCGGAGACGGCGACTGACGCAGTTGCGCCAGTTCCAGTTCCGCTAGATCCGTCCGTGATGAGAGCGGTCAAAGAAGACGAATATCCAGAACCCTGCGTAAGTACGTTAATTTTACCGATCCCAAATTGATCCAGCACCGCAGTTGCGCTAGCGCCTGTTCCGCCTCCGCCAGAGATGTTGACGGCAGGGACGTTCTGGTATCCAGATCCGCCATTTTCAACAACGTACTCGGATACAAATGACGTTGTGATGGTGCTAGATGCCGTTGCCGTTTTAGGAAGGCTGCTTGAGAACGTAATTGCGGGCGTTGAGCCTCCTGTCATCACGCTAATCGACGTTATTGTCACCCCCGTTGGAGGCGTAATTACAATTGTATCGTTGGATGTTGGAGAAACGGCGGCGGAATAACCTCCAACCGTAATTAAAGGAGCCAAACCAGCGGCAACTGTGGAAACGGACGGGGCAGCGGGGGTATTGGTAAATGTAGCAGACAACAAATTTGTAGCTAACCCATTGACTGTAAGTGAAGTTACGGTTGCGTTTTGTACGCCCGGGCTAGCAATTGTGAGCTGCGGCTTTAGCTGCTGCGGGGCGCTAATGGTCACTCGTGGCGGATACAGGTAGCCCTGTCCTGACGAAGTGATGTTAATCCCGTTTACAGAACCCGTAATAGAGTTTACGGACAAAGAAGCCGCTGCATCCGATCCATATGGCAAAAGTGTAACTCCAGTGATTGTGCCGCTTCCATTGAGAACCAAGGACGCTTTTGCGTGGAATCCGCCAGTCGAAAGACCACCAATAAAAACAACCTTTGGTAAATTTGCGACCGTGTAGCCCAATCCGCCGCTGTTAATTTGTATTGAAGCCACATAACTAAATCCAGTGGCTACGTCAGTGCCAAGGATTGCTTGGAGCGATGCCGCTGTCGTATATGTGCCGCCCACAAGAGACAAATTTGGAGCGGCTGCGTACTTGTATCCTCCAATGTCTGAAATTGTGGCCGTTGCCGTTGTGTAGCCTGCGCCCCCAGTCACCAACGTCATCAACGTGATTGGCCCGGAAACGCGAGCTGTGATAAGAGCACCTGACCCAGTTGCAGGCGGAAGCGTCAAACCAGAAACGGAAATGTTATTTTTAGTTCCGGGCGATGCTGTTGCCGTTAAAAGTTTAGCAATACTGTTCTGGCCAGACCCCGCCGTAGTCAACGCAATTGGGCTAGACCCACTCAGTGCATCCGAGTAACTGTTATGTAATGTAACCGCTGGAAGTAATTCATCTGGCAACACATACACATAATAATTCTGGCCAATAATTAACGGCTGAGGAAGGGTGCCTCCAGCAGTATTTGCTTGAACTATGTCCCCAGAGGAGTAATTTGGGTCGGACGTAAAAACCAATTTAGTTTGAGGACTAAATGGCTTGCGAATGTAAGTCGTCAAGTCGCTCGATGAGCCAGATAAATAAATTGGATTTGTAGAATTTTGAGCATCACGGAGCGAAGCGTAAACCTGCAAATTTACAACAGCACTTGATCCAGAGTCAACTTGCTGGGCAAAATAAGTTGTATTTATTTGCAATGGAACTGGAAGCGGATTTGCCCCACGAATTGCAAATGTAACTTCGTTGGGAGAGTCAATCGGCACTGGAGGAACGCCATCTTTTAGCGTGACAACCGTAGAAAGCTGGGTTGGACGAGAGTCCGTAAGGTTTATCCCAGTTGAGCCAACAATAGACGACATCTTGTACGGGTTTGTCCCGTATTGAGCGTCCAACTCGTTGTCGTAAAGCTCAACTTCAGTGCTGGATATCACTCCAGTGTAGTACTTTTGCTTGTCCTCAAGGCCCGCTGGCATTGTGCCTGTAGCAGTTAGCTGAACAGACTGCCCAGAGGATAGCTGGTGCGGGGTGCTGGAAAGTAGCGTGGTAATTGGATCAACAGCAACTGACCGAGTTGTGATCGTCACGCCATCGGGCTGGATTGTCCCGTAAGGAAAGTCGCTTTGCGCCCGGACGGTGACCAACAGTCCGTCAACGGTTGTCCCGTCTCCTAATTGCGCCCGCAATTCGCGGTTGTTGCCGTCGGTTCCAATTACCCGGATAACTTTCCCTGCATCGGCTTCATGTTCAGCAACCGCAACAAGCTGGGACGGCTGACGAATATCCATTTGAGTCGCCACCATCCCCCGGTCGTCCCATGCCCACCCGACAGGGTTGTACATGCCCCCTTTGTTGATATTGTACTGAAAAAGCCGCCCCCTAAAGTACATTGGAGACCCATCAACATTGACTGCCAGAGGTACTTCTATGCCTCTTGGCAGGGTTATTGTCTGCCCGTCCCATCCTGAACATACATCGACCTCAGCGTTCGTATGAAAATAGTGCCCACTCTGCATGAGCACCTGAACAGCTTGCGTCAATTTCCGGAAAGCCTTGGGTTTGTCTGTGGTCCCGAGGATCTCAAGAATTTCGTCGATGATTTGGGAGACAAACATGGGCGATTATCGGGACTTCAAGTTGCCTTCTTCCATCATTGAGCGCAGAAAATCTTCATCTTCGGGAGCCGCTCCACCGGGAGGCATTTCTCCGCCCATGTCGCCGCCCATGTCAGGAGGCATTTCTCCACCCCCGGGAGGCGCTCCTGCGGCCTGTTGGTTGACCTCTTTGGCAAGCTGATCGAGGCCGCTGGCCAACTGCATCACAATTTGATGCATGGTATCAAAGGCGGCTTTTGGGAGATTGATCATTACATCCCCGCCGGGTCCGCCGGGTCCGCCGGGAGGCATTGAGGGATCGCCGCCTCCGTAAGAAGGTGATGGCATGGAGCTTGGGTCGTTAGGAGGCATTGTTTTGTCGGTGGCCATAATGGTTGTGTGTAAAAGTCAAAATTTTCCTAAAAAAATTACCATTGAAGTGGCGTCATGTACAACCAATTCATTCTGGTACATCTGCCCTCGTGCCGAATGTAATCTAAGACGTAATCAGGCAACACTATGCCTTCCGGGAGCCTTGGAATTGTCTTATTCCAGTCGTCTACAATGTTGATGATCCTGTGGGTTCGCTGAAATCTAGCTATCAGCTCGTTTGTGACGCCCATCCTAAAACAATCGTGCATTTCTACAGTGATTGTAGCCCTCGATAAGTCCGGGGCTTCTGCCGGGTTTAGTAAGTCAGCCTCAGCTCCTTCTATATCCACAAAGACCCAAGGGTTATTGCTCCCGGCAAGAGCCGCCTGAAGGCTCTGATTATTGAACTCGTTCCGAAACGTGTAATCTGAAATCCCATTCAAGTTACACGACAGCTTGACCTGTTCCAAGCAGGCGGAATCGATGTCCACCATGAGCAAGTTTGTGCTTGGGCTTCTGAGTTTCACCCCGACTCCATAATAGCCGTCCCCACAACCAATATTGATAAAAAGGTCGTGGTTTTTAGCCAGTTCGGAATTAATGCTTCTGTGGATTGGCTGCTCAAATGTCCCCAAAAGTTTCACAACGGAATGACCAACTCCGAAATGAGCAATGTCACTCATCTGCATCCCCATAAATGGCCCAGAGATTGCCTTTCCAAGGCAGGCGGCGTGAATCTTGCGCTCAATGTCTTCCATATTATTCAATTAATTTTACCCAAGGTTCGATGCGGTTACTCCAGTCAAAATTTTCCCTAGCGTACTGCTGAGACCGCTCGCAGGTTTCTTTGTAGATTATCGGGTCTTGGTGCGCCAGCAAAGCAGCTCTAGCGTCTTTTACCCACTCATCTTCCGGGAGACGGCAATTGATGCCAAAATTCCCGTCAAAGTAGCCAACCCCGGCGGAGCACAAAACCAATCGGCCAGCAGCCGCCGCTTCCATCATGGGCAGTCCGCAGGCTTCATAGCTAGAGGGCAACAAAAGAGCGTCTATCGTCTGGTAGAACGAAGCCATGCACAAATGATGCATGAAATTGTGGTCTTTAAACTCAAGCGGCAACCCATCCAGCACCCTTGGGATAAGTTCTTTTCGTTTGCAGTCAACTCCATCAGGACGGTTATGGAACAGCGCCCCGGCGTACCCGGCAATCTTCACTGCATTGCCTATAGGCGAGTAGAAAAAGTCAAAATCAATGCCGTTGAGTACGACATCTGGAATTCGCGTCAGCCCAAACTGCTGACTAGACGATACCAGCGACTCGTGGACAGCTCCGTAGGCTTTCAGGCCGTCAAACATCTCAGGACCAGCAGCCATGACTGCTTTGTGGATGTCGTCGTCGGCGTGAGCAACCGTAATGATCCGCTCTTTTGGAATTCCAAAAGTCTGCATCAAAACAGGAACCTGCGGAGGGTTTGTGTACCAGTACTCAAACTTTTGCCGCAAGTACTCTATCTCAAGAGCACTGTAGCTCAGATTCCAGTCGAGAATGTGAGAGTAAATACCATGCTCCCACAGCCTTTTAATGAGGGCATTGTGGATTGTTCCAAACGCCCAAGCGTTCCGCGTAAAAAACAGGACAGAACGGCTATACATACAGGCTCTTGTAATCCAACCCGAGCGAAGTCAATGGTCTGTCGTGCAACTCGTACCAGCCTTTGCCGTGCATTACGTCCGAGAAATCGGCAAACGCCCGTTCAAACTTGGGGCGCACCGCATCGAGCGAGAAATTGTCCTGAGCAAAACGAATCATTCGGTCCCGGTTAATAGTTGGAACAAGCCTAATGGCCCGGAGGATATCTCCCATTGTGTTGCACCTAAATCCATTCACGCCATCAACGATATATTCTGTCATTGCCCCCGAGTCAGTACAGACCGGGACACAGCCCGACAGCATTGATTCAACGGCAGTTCCGCCAAACGGCTCCCAGTATGTTGAGAGGAGGAATGAAAACGATGCCTCCCCTAGTAGGCGCTTTCGCGTCTCAAGGTCTGCGTATCCAATGTACTCGACGTGATCTGGCCATTTCTCGTACCCCACGTCCCGTGGGCCTCCCTGCCCGGCCACGACCAGTTTAATGCCAGCCCGGAACGAAGCCTCAATTGCGATATCAACGCCTTTATTTGGGCCGATGCGGCCCAGCGCAACGGCATAAGGCTGACGCTCGCTTTTTGCCTCAAAGTCTCGAAGATCAAAATAGTTTGGGACAACACGTCCATACCATTCTGGGTTGCAATAAGCGACAGTTTGCGTCCCGGCAAAAGCCGCCTTGAGCGGATAGGACTCGTAGCATCTAAATTGAGCAAAAGCGTACCCAGAGCCAATCCCGGGTTCCACGATGATCAGATCGCCGTCTTTGTTTGCGTCATGCGCGGACTGAGCCGTGCCGCCCCAAAAGCACAAAACAAAGTCTCCCCGTTGCTTTCGAGCGTAGATCTCTTTACCAGCGTTTTCGTTAAACGTCTTGTGGGCGTGGTCGTCGATTGAATGTTTAAACAACCCCTTTTTCCAATCGTACCCCCCGTAAGCCTTTTTGAGAGTTTCGTTGTCGGTGACCGTCACCTGCTCGTCGGCATCCGTCACAGAGTCTTTGTGGCCGTAGTGAATTGTCTTATAGCCACGTCCCTTGAACATGGTCAGAAACTTACGCACCTTTTGGGTAAAGGCGCACGCTACATAGTCAGCGTTGGAAATTGTATGTGGAAGTCCAAGGCAATGTATCTGAGTCATTTAATAATGTTTACAATCCGGCTGTTGGGTTCGAGAGCTATGAACTCATGCTCTTGATTGGCTGGAAGATCAATAACTTTACCACACTCTACATCGTCTGTCCAGTTTCCTGCTGTGACTCGTATTTTGCCCTTAGCCACAATCGTGATGTGAGCAGTTGCGTCATCATGCCTGTGCATGGGAAGAACGTCCCCTACCTCAGGAAAATCGTAAATAGCCCCTTTTAATTTCCCAAACGCAATTGGGATTGAAGTCACTATCATACCACCGTAGGAGTTGCATCAGTATTAACTGGAGGCTCAACAGGTGGTGCTGGTGGGATTTCAACAAATTGAGTGCCATCCCATGTGTGCGTTGATGGAGACACTCCTGCGGGACAATTCACCCAAAAAAACTCAGGTTCCGTAACTGGAAACTGCGCCTCGGATGTTTGTAAAAAACAATACGGTTGTTCTGCGTATATTGTGGAGATTAATGCGAACATAATTTTTACCATTGAACGATAACTGCACCTTTACCCGCACCGCTGCCAGCCGCACCAACAGTCACAGAGTTTGAGTAAGTATTGCCTGACGTGACGGCAATCGTATAGGTTGCGTACCCACCTCCTCCACCATCACTCCCTGCACCGAACTGGGTGGTATCACCAGAACCACCAAATCCAGCTCCTCTACCCGGGAGTGCTATAGGACTATTGGCAATAACGACCATACTTCCATATCCGCCTCCTCCAATACCACACCCCCCGCCAATATACCCTGATCCCGGGTAACACCCACCCCAAGAGCCATATCCATTACCCCCGCCGCCATACCCGCCGCTTGTACCAGTGCCATTTGTTTGGGAAACGGTGCCAGAGGATGATCCTGTACCTCCCGTACCAGCCCCCAACCCAACCCCAGCCACAGCAGCCACAGAACCACCGCTTCCTGTTCCGCCACCGCTAATCCCGCCACCCGCAGTTATTGTAGTTCCCCCGATGGAGCAAGTGGATGCGCCCCCGTTGGTAGACCCACCGCCACCGCCGATCACTGTTATCTGGACGCTTGTGACCCCAGTAGGGACAGTCCAAGATTGGTTTGCACCTACCGTATCAAAAATTTTGATCCCGCCGCCGCCGCCGCCGCCGCTTGCCGAGGAGTTAATCGTGATTGCTCCAGCCCCATTGGTGATCGTTACGTTCGTTCCTGCCGTAATGGTAGCAAGAGTGTATCCAGTGGCGTTACCGATTGGGATCTGCCCATTAGCCGGTGTGGCAGTAAGGCCAGTGCCGCCTTTACCAACCGTCACGGTAGCAAGCGTTGCGGCAATCGTTCCACCTTGGGCTTCACTCGTAGCGGTCGCAGTAGATCCGGTAACGTCACCGGTCAATATGACGCGAGCGGGATCTTGCACCGCAGCAGACTCCGTTTTAACGTAAAGCCGTCCGGTGAATTTGTTTTCGGCAAGTTCACCAGCAACCAGTGCCGACGCAAGCGGCGCGGTGGCCGACCCAGCAGTTGAATTTGTTTTTGGAATAAGCGCGGCCATAATTAGTAAGTCCCAAATGCGGTTTGAGTGAGTACGTTATCACGAACAGACACAGACGTTGTCAAATACAAAGTATTCCCGTCCCATTCTGCGGCGTTGGCTTGAGGAGAAGCCATCAAAGTTGCAGGCGTTTGAAAATAAAACGGAGCTTGGTTGGCAGAAGCGCCATTTGCCCTAAATGTCTGCGGGCCTGTATATGTATTTGCCCCAAGGCTTTGAACTCCTGTCGCTCCATTATAACCTGTCCCGCCTTGATACCCGGTTGCCCCCAGCCCGGTAGCTCCCTGAAAACCCGTCGCGCCCAGCCCGGTCGCCCCTTGAAAACCCTGAGTCCCAATACCCGTGCTTCCTTGAAGGCCCGTCGCGCCCAGCCCAGTCGCTCCTTGAAAACCCTGAGTCCCAATACCCGTGCTTCCTTGAAGGCCCGTCGCGCCCAGCCCAGTCGCTCCTTGAAATCCAGCACCTGTACTGCCTTGGTATCCTGTCGCGCCCGGTGATCCAATTCCAGTAGCGCCCGTAGCCCCAGCGGGTCCGTTGGCTGGCCCTGTGGCCCCTTGATAACCCGTAGCGCCCTGAAATCCAGAGCCTGTACTTCCCTGCAATCCTACCCCAGTTGCGCCTTGATAACCAGTTGCACCGACTCCAGTTGCGCCAATTCCAGTGCTGCCGCGAAGCCCAGTACTGCCTTGATACCCCGTACTTCCGTCGTTGCCAGCAACTCCAATACCTGTGCTGCCCTGATACCCGGTGCTGCCTTGATAACCTGTTGCTCCAGCGCCAGTTGCGCCAATTCCTGTACTTCCTTGCAACCCTGTACTGCCTTGATACCCGGTACTTCCGTTGTAACCAGTTGCGCCTGACCCAGTTGAGCCACGAAGCCCAACCCCGGTCGCCCCTTGGTAGCCTGTACTCCCCTGATACCCAGTCGCCCCGATGATGCTTGAAGCTTGAAGCGCCCTGATAAAGTAGCACATCAAGCCCTCGCCTTCATTTCGAGGAACCCCAAAAACTGTTGCGCTTTGAGTGGGATCGCAAGTAGTCCAGACCACCTTTCCGCTCACTACGGATTTTTGCACCGTCCCGTACAGTGCCTGCGTTAAATTTGAGATCAGGCTCGGGACAGATTCTGCCGATACGCTCGGGTATGGAACCTCCGGGGCGCAGGCGGCGTAGTATGCGGAATTTTGCCCAAATGGACTATTGCAATCGCAGCTCATGTTAATGGTTCTCTCTTTGTTTAAGGGCAGAAACCGCAGTTATGGCGTCTTGCTCGCATGCAGCGTAACGAGCCGCAGAATGCCATGTCTCATTGCCCGCTGCTGTGTACGTCTGGCCCGGGGACAGCCTCAAGATTCCGCTGGGCGGAAACACTGAGTCCCGAGGAACTGAGGAAACGCTGGTGCAGGAGGTCTGCGCGACCGTCATCGCCAGCAGAGCGAGCCTTGAGGATTTGATTCTGAACGTCGTCACAATAATTTTCAATGTCTCGTTCCAGCTCCCATTTGGCCCGGACCGATTTGATGTTTAGGAAAGCCTCAAGAGACTTTAGGATCGACAGGAGCAGCGGTAGCATTGGTCTTTTCCTTGCGAACGACGTTAATGACGCCCATTAGCGCCAACCCGGCAGAAATGATGGACTCCGCGAGGTCTGGGCGTAACTTAACTCCGAGACCAGTGATTAGAGAGATGACTCCACGCCAAGTGGATGGCTCGTTAAGTCGTTCAGTGATGTATTGAATCATACAATTATGGTTTTTTTGAGGTCAGAAACTCGGTTTAGCCATCCGTTTTTGGCGTAGTTATATTCAGGCTTTGCCTTGCAAAGCGCAACGTAGAACTGTTCTTTCTTTTGGCAGTATGCTAATGCCACCTCTGTGGGCGTTTTGAGCGTGCAGGCCGTAATTGCAGCTCCAATGGTAGCAGGACCAATGATGCCGTCATCTTTGGCTCCTACGGTGCGTTGGAGCAGTAAAACACCTTGATGCACCCCGGAATTAACGCAGGCGTCAAAATATGCAAGCGACAATGGCCAAGGTAGCTTGTCGGCCTTGCAGTCGAGCCATTCCTGCCAGTAAATTGCGGTCGCCATCTCCTCGTTGAGGTTTTCCACGTCCACCCCCTTATGGCTACGGGCATCAATCCCGTATTTCGTGAGGCCACCCGGGTCCCGGGGGTCATGCTCACTGAGCACCTTGCCACGAGACATCACGTTCTCGTGTTCAAAGATGAACTTCATGGCATTTTTAAAATCATTTGTCATTGTGCGCTCCTTCCAAGAACTTTTGCCCATAACTCTTTGCGGTCTCGCTCGCACTCAAGAATTGCTTCTTTAAGGTCGTTAATTTGATCGCCGAGAGCCTTCATATGCTGATTTCGCTCTTCGTTTAGCCTTGTGATTAACCCTTTATTCATTTGCTGGATAAAGCCAATCGCGACGCAGGCCATTAAAAACGGAAGCCCTTGGTTTTTTGACGCTTCTATGAGTAATTCGTTCATAATTAATACGTTCCGAATGATGCTGCTGTTAAAATTGCGTCTCTGTTGGCTATAGTAAACGAAGTGGCAGTTGCTGCTGCGTTTGTTGGGTTAGCTCCAACAGTAAACGTCGTGAGGCTGTTGATTGCAGTCACATACAATTGTGCCGCCCCAGTGATCCCAGACGCAATTGCCGCCCCGACAACGAGGCCAGACGTTGTCCCAGTTGTTAGCGTAATAAGCGCACTTCCCGTTGTCCAAGTGCCAGCCAATGAGACAAGTGCCGTCAGGTATTCAGTGTTTCCATCCCATTCTACGGAATGCACTACTGGCGTTGTTTGAACTACCCCAGCTTGAAACTTTGTTGGGGCACTCGTAAGCGTTCCTGCTGCAAAATTTTGCGTTGAACTTGCGGTAAAAGTATTACTTGCTAAAACTGCGTTAGTGTTTCCCCTTGAAGCAACAAGGCTAACGGTTAACGAGTCAACGCCAATTTGCGTTCCAGTTGCGCCTGCCACTAAACTCACTGTCAAAATAGCCCCTTGGTTGCCTGTACCAGAGGTAATTGTGACTAAAAGAGGCGCAGTTATATTTCCTGTAAACCAGCTTGGACGAACAAGAGAAACTCCAGTGCCAATGCTACTTACAACCCAAGGACCACTTTGCGCCAACGCCGTTTGACTCAAAAAAACAGTATCTCCAGTTGCAAGGGTTTTACCATCAACTGTCAAAAGAGATGCCGTAACAAGCGTTGTAGGCGTTGAGTTGTAAAGTATTAGAGCCCCAGATCCAGTTGCCCCAGCACCACTGCTCATCGTGATCTGCGTCGCGCTATCAACTGTTTTAATAACGCCCGCAGCCACCCCCAAATTGATGCTCATCCCAACAACCGGAGTTATTGAGGAGGTTGCAAAAGTAATAACACCAGAGTTTTGAGTCCAACTTGCTCCTGCAATCGTTCCGGCAGTTGCGGGAATTACGTTTGACGTTTGCCTGACTGTAACTAATTGCGGCCCTCCAACAACGGCCCTTGCGTCTCCTGCGGTTGTAGAAGCAGTCCCACCATTTGCAATCGAAACAGGCGTTGCAATTGCTGGACCTGTAGCTCCAGTGGCTCCTAGCGTGCCAATTCCTGTGGCCCCGGTAGCTCCGACAGACCCAATCCCGGTTGCTCCAGTCGCTCCAATACTTCCAATACCCGTAGCTCCCGTAGCCCCAGCGGACCCAATGCCCGTGGCCCCCGTGGCCCCGATTGTGCCGATCCCTGTGGCCCCAGTCGCGCCAATGCTTCCAATTCCCGTTGCGCCCGTCGCGCCTTGCGTTCCAATTCCCGTGGCTCCTTGAATACCAATGCCCGTAGCTCCCGTTGACCCCTGTGTGCCAACGCCTGTGGCTCCTTGGAACCCTGTAGCGCCCAACCCTGTAGCACCTTGAAGTCCTTGCGTTCCGACTCCTGTGCTTCCCTGAGTTCCGACCCCCGTGCTCCCCTGAAAGCCCGTCGCACCAAGCCCGGTTGCCCCTTGCAAACCTTGAGTTCCAAGCCCGGTTGCTCCTTGCAATCCCTGAGTGCCGACGCCAGTAGAACCCTGATAACCAGTGGCCCCCAATCCAGTTGCTCCTTGTAAACCTTGAGTTCCAAGACCCGTCGCCCCTTGTAAGCCTTGAGTTCCAAGACCCGTCGCCCCCGTCGCCCCAATGGCTCCGATGCCAGTAGCCCCAGTAGATCCAATATTTCCAATCCCGGTTGCTCCTTGCGTCCCGATGCCTGTAGCCCCCGTGGACCCCTGAGTTCCGATCCCGGTTGCGCCCTGATAACCAGTTGCGCCCTGCCCGGTTGCGCCCTGTACCCCGGTAGACCCAATGCCAGTCGCCCCTTGTAGTCCTTGTGATCCTATGCCTGTGCTGCCTTGATAACCAGTTGCGCCAACGCCAGTTGCACCTTGGGACCCAATTCCTGTCGCTCCCTGATACCCAGTGCTTCCTTGATAACCCGTTGATCCAATTCCAGTTGCGCCTTGATAGCCCGTGCTTCCCTGTAATCCAGACGTAACAATAGCCCAAATCAACTGATGGTTATTGGCAAAATTCGTTGTACCGCTGCCGCCAGAAGTTTGAAGCGTTACAGGAATTACAATGTAAGAATTGTCGCCAATTGTGGGAGTGCCATTAATTTTCCAACTTTGATAATTATCGGAATTGTTTTGATCTTGAATAACAAACGTGTCCCCATTTTTATAAAGCGGGAAAAATACATCAATGTCATTTCCATTGCCGTCAATGTGCGAGAATGCAATATTTGCGGAAAGTCGCTGTGTAGCGTTGTCCCATAAAATGTGCCCATTGGTAATTGGCCCAGTAGGAGGCAGAACTTGAGTAGACGTGTCCGCTTGGTAATTAAAGAATGAGGCCGACTGCCCGTTTGCCCCCGTCAACCCGGTCGCGCCCTGATACCCGGTACTCCCAATCCCAGTCGCCCCTTGATTTCCTACACCAGTGCTGCCCTGATACCCGGTGCTGCCCTGATCCCCGGTTGATCCGATTCCAGTAGCCCCTTGATATCCAGTTGAGCCAATCCCAGTGCTACCTTGATACCCGGTCGAGCCGATGCCAGTTGCCCCCTGTAACCCTTGAGATCCAATCCCGGTGCTGCCCTGATAACCAGTGGCTCCGATGCCCGTAGCTCCCGTGTCTCCTTGAGTTCCGACCCCGGTTGCGCCCTGCGTTCCAACGCCCGTACTGCCTTGCAATCCAGTTGCGCCGACGCCTGTAGCCCCTTGAATTCCAACGCCAGTACTGCCCTGCAATCCCTGAGTGCCAACGCCAGTGGCCCCTTGGAACCCCGTTGCGCCCAACCCCGTTGCGCCCTGAGATCCCTGCGTGCCGATGCCAGTCGCACCCTGCAAGCCCTGAGTGCCGATTCCAGTAGAACCCTGAAATCCCGTCGCACCAAGACCAGTTGCGCCCTGAATGCCCTGAGTTCCAACCCCCGTTGCCCCCTGCAAGCCAACTCCTGTTGCCCCTTGCGTGCCGATACCCGTGGCTCCGACGATTCCGATGCCTGTCGCGCCCTGCAATCCAATCCCGGTGCTGCCCTGATAACCCGTGGCTCCGACGCCCGTGGCTCCCGTGTCTCCTTGAGCGCCTTGCGTGCCGACTCCTGTGCTACCCTGATACCCGGTCGAGCCGATGCCCGTGGCTCCCGTGTCTCCTTGAGCGCCAATCCCAGTGCTACCTTGATAACCCGTGGCTCCGACGCCTGTAGCTCCTTGAACCCCTTGCGTGCCGACTCCTGTGCTCCCTTGAGTTCCAACCCCCGTGCTCCCCTGAAAGCCCGTCGCACCAACCCCGGTAGCGCCTTGCAAGCCCGTGCTGCCTTGATTTCCAACTCCTGTTGCCCCCTGAAGACCAACACCAGTGCTGCCTTGATAACCCGTGGCTCCGACAGTTCCGATGCCTGTCGCGCCCTGCAATCCGATGCCTGTGCTGCCTTGATATCCAGTTGCCCCGGCCAAACCAGCCCCTGTTGAACCTTGAGTTCCAACCCCGGTTGCCCCCTGCGTGCCGATACCCGTACTGCCCTGATAGCCCGTGGCTCCAACGGTTCCGATGCCCGTGCTGCCTTGAGTTCCAACCCCGGTTGCCCCTTGGAAGCCAACACCAGTGCTGCCCTGATAGCCTGTAGCCCCGAACCCCGTAGCCCCAACCAATCCAGCTCCTGTTGAACCCTGATACCCGGTCGCCCCCTGATACCCGGTCGCGCCGATACCGCTGCCGCCACCCCCGCCATGAGTAGCAATGTATTCCAGCAACGACAGGACGTATTGCCTGTAAACCGCTGTAGACAAATTGCTGTGAATGCCCACAATTCCAGATGCTCCGGCAATCTGCTGGAGCAAAGTGAGTGCGTATTGCTGAAAAACTGCGGTAGACAAATTAGACATAACCTTGCGTAAGCTAATCAGAAGGGGCTGGCAATCTAACCAACCCCCTCTTCATTAACTCACGTTAAGATTAAAGCCCAGTTGCTGCTGTGCTGCAAGGCAACGGCTGACCGTCAAACGGGCAACGCTTGTACAGAATTGGCATGACATTTTGCGGACGAATTGGCTGAATTGCACGGCTGATTTGGTAGATGTGCTGACCAAAGTCGCCGTACAAGTTACAGTCATTGTCGCGGAAGTAAGTCCATTCCAGTTCGCCCATTGCAAGCTGCGGGGCAAATTTAAACGTGCCTTCTCCAGCGTAATTTTCTGGAACCAAACGCTTGAATGCGTCTCCTGCAACAACAAAGCCTACTTCGTAAGGAGCAGAGACCCAATCAGGGTTCCGGCGCTGGGCAAACCCGTTCGTGACAGCAGTGCTGATGATAGGATTTACAAGCACCAGATTGCCGTTGGAATCAAACCCCGTGGATCGAAGCGGTTGCTGGTCAATCCCGAACGCAAAGCCACGATAGCCTTGGAACTGGTATCCAGAAATCGAGTCTTCACCGAGTTTGAAGCTGCCAGCGGTTAGGTAGAGCAAGTCTTCCTTCACGTCAGCGTCGTTGCGAATGTTTTCAATCGCATCGGCAGAGAGCATTACTTGGAAAAACTCACCTTCCTTAGCTGCAAACGGTTCTGCGAGCATTTCTTCACGCAGGAACGTGCCAGCCCGGTACAACGTCTTGAAGTTCAGCGGACCGTCAGGAAGGGTCTGCGCGAACTTCGTGTTGATGTTCTGCATGTCGCCCGTCAAATTGCTCGTGAACGACGCAGTGGTATTCACGACATACTTGACCCCGGACTGGATGAGGTACTGGTAACGGATGTCGGCGTTGATGATCTGAAGAATGGTCTTCTCCAAGCTGACCTGCGCCTGCAAGTACGAACCCTTGAACGCCGTCCGGGCCTGCTTAACACAGACGCGAGGGCCAGCGCCACGAAGCGTCTGGAGGCTGAACTGGTACTCCGTAGAACCCACTTGGTCGGGAGTAGCGCCGACGCCGCAAAGCGTGGTGTCCTCGACAAACGTGGGGCTTGCCAAAGAAGCAGCCGGGACGGCCATTTCTTCGACTACGGAACGCACAACATCAGAGACGTTAGGAAGAGTTCCCCCGTCTATGCTGTTTATGTATGGTGACTTACGAGCCAAGACCTTTGCGATCTGGCCGATGATCCTGTTAACATCCTTGGATGCAAAGTTTTGGATCGTTGCGAGTGGGATACAATTGTTTGTGTCTGCCATAACAGTAGGTATTTAAGGTTTTTATCTAGGGTTGGTTTGGTTGGTTTGGTTTTGAGTTGTGTTAGTTTGTGAAGACACGGAACCCAAAGCCTGCTTCTTGACGAGCCGGGTCGGAATAGCTGCGGATCATCGTGCGCTGCGAATTTGCGTCTTGTAACCAACAGCCGCCACGGACTCGGCGACCGTAAATAGGAGCGGCGTCGTCAAAGCACCATTCGTTGACATTTCCGCCCATATCGTAGAGCGATAACTCATTTGGCGTTTTGCCACGCACTGCTTGAGCGCCTTGGCCATAGGTCAAGTTGTCTCGAGACCATGCAACAGCAGTTGACGTGTTTGACCCCGGATAGGTGTACGTTCCGCTGGAAACCCCGCCGAACGCCGCCCACTCCCATTCTTTTTCACCCGGGAGACGATAGCCAGTAGCGGCTGCGTCCACGGAAGGAACAACATCTCCGACGGTGTAAATCACCTTGGCCGTGAGTGTGCCTGTCGCCGTTGCCGTCCCGCTTACAACCGTCCTGTATGTGAACGCCGTTGGGCTAGTAACGGTGACGCTACGGACTAGGTTGTACCCAGCCGGGGTTGCGCCTGCGACCTGCACCCAGTTACCCGTGGAAAGCTTGTGCCCTAGTGGGACAATAGCGGTTGCAACAGTGCCTGTGCTCGTTAGTGACCCAACACTCAGGATGGTGGTGTAATAAACCGGGGTGAGTGTTCCTTGATTTAATGTAGCGGCATTGCACCATTTCAAGGCGTCGTACCAGTTTAGCGTTTCAACCGGGGCAGTGGCAGAATTGCCAGACCCGGAAAGCTGAAGGTCAAAGCCGTTGGCGTTAGCAAACGTCCGTTGAGCCTGAAACTCAGTCCAGTTCACTTCGGTTTCGCCAGCCTTAAAAGCAGTTACAGCCTGCCCCTTAAAATTAGTGGCGGCACTCATCGAACTAGTCCCGGTGACGGTGACCAGCGTATTCCAAACAGCTTCGCTCGTGGTAACGCCAAGAGCGGAGATTGCAACGATCAGAATTCCCTTTAGGAACTTCATAGGTGTGTTTTCTAGTGGTTGAGTTTGTTCTGCCTGAACAATAACCAGTTAGAAAACTAGGCTACGTCCAAGCGTGCGGCTTCCTGTGCGGAAACGCAAAAGTCTTGTTTGTAGCCCCCGTCGTCTGGGCGGATGTTACGACCGTTTGCAGGTTTAGGTCCTGCAACCAGCTTCATACGGAGAAGCCATACCGTGACTTGCTTATACCTCGCCCAATACGCTTAAGCAAACTATTTTTATAACAAGGTGAAAGATATTTCAGCTCGCTTTTTGCATGCTAAACATTTCCTGCATTATTGCTGATCTCTTCTTGTCGCCGCTGCTTTTTATATGTGCCACTCGCTCAAGTAATAAACCAAATCCCGGATCGCACCCAAGGATGTCTATTTCCGGACAAACAATTTCATTTTTGCTCAACTCTTCGGAAATAAATTTACGAATTGCGCCAAGGCAATGATCCGGCGAGGCGTAAAATAAATACGCAGGACCTTCATTCAGCATAAGCGTGTTTGTTGTTTCGCTTTTTGCAATCTGCGGAGTCAAATCTAGATTAAGGACATCGTAATCGGACATCCAACCTCCTCCAGCGGCATGCAGGGCGCACCAACGAGTGAACCGAAATTGAAACCATGCAGCGCGGGCCACAAGCCCGTTGTTCTTATTAAGCTCTTGGGCCAATTTTTGCTGTAACTTATTGTACAATGGACTTCCCTGTGCGTGAGATCGGTTGAGCATCACGGGATTCCACCCGTTAGCCGTCCACGATGTCTTCCACCAGTTGGCGCAGGCAAATTCCTCGGGCTGATCTGCGGTCGGAATTGATTGATAAAATGCGTAAATATTCATCAGTACGTTTTGTAACCGAGGTGCTTTACAGGAATTCCAAGGTCGATATGGCATTGATGCCCCGCCTTTTTTGCTCGTCTGCAAAAAGCAACATCCTCACTGGCTCCCGTTGTTGGTAAAAAGTAATCGCCTTTCACTTCTGGTTGCGTGGCGGCAATGTCTTCAAACACTTTTCGGTGGATCATAATACAACCAGCGCCGATCCAGTCTACAGCAGCCACTTTGTCGGCAAACGCCCGGGCGTCAGCCACAAGCGACTGGTCGCTGCACATCAGCCGTGCGCCTTCCTGCCTGCCAAAGTAAGCGGCCCCGACAAGTTGCTTGCCCGCGCCCATAAGGCGGTGCAGAACGTGTCGCAGCAGCGGCTGATCCAGCATGCTGCGAGTTGACTCTACCCAGCTCTTGTACCAAGCCGCTCGGCCAATACTCGGGATGATGTCGTGGTCCAACATGAACAGCCACTTGGCGTCTGTTTCAAGGAACTTTTGAGCAATCATATTTCGGGCAACATGGATCTCTGTGTTAATCACGCAATCAAACCGAATGCGGTCTTTCCCAAAATCCAGCGCCATTGCCAAAAGCGCCATCGTCGTTACTGGGTTGCTTGTTCCATACCAAGGCAAACCAACAAATATATCCCGCCCGGCAAACTCGCAGCGGTACGAAGGCATTCCGTTTTGATCGTGGGACTCTGTGATTGGATTGGTGAACAATTCCTCTACGGTTTCTGGTCCTTGCGCAGAAACCGTAACGTCAGCAGGCTCTAGCTCCTTGATTTCTTCAAGAACGGCCTTGGGGCGTCGGCGCCTGCGCTCCTTACTTTCAATGGCAATGTCAATCAAATCGTCGCCTTCTATATCCCGTTGCGTAATTGGATCTTGGTCCGGATCAGGCATCCTTGCGGCAGGGCGACCACCCAACGTCTGCGGCGGGCGCACCGGGGTTGAAAACGGGTTAGCGGAATCTAGCGCCGAAAGAGTACGACGCTCCATTGGAGAGATTTTTTGCTCCATAATTAAGCTCCAGCCTCATCCAGCCCCATGTCAATTGCGTCCGATGCCGACATCTTAATGCGGTCATTAACATTCCCGCTTTTTGATGACGTTTGGCCTGAAACGGAATTGCGCGGCATTTTCCCAGATGCCTTAATTGAATTCAATTCTTTGGTTAGCTGCGCAATCTGTTGCTGAAGCTTTGCTCCGTTGGACTGCTCGTAACGGAGTTGGTTTGTCACCACATGGCTTAAAGTGGCGGCTGCTGCAATTGCAGCTCGCTCACTAGAGCTTTTTGGATACAATGCCGAGTTAAACTTAGATTCTAAATCCTTCACTCCCTCATTGTGGGCCTGAATGCGTTGCATTTGCTCTGTGGTAGCTCCGGGCGGGATCTCTTGGTAGCGAGCCCACGGAACATCTTTTGTTAGGTTTTGGACGTAACCGTGAACCTGTTGAGACTCCTGCTGATGCATCTCCTGCTGCTCGGCCTGACGCTGTTGCATCCACACCTCTTGATTTTGGGACGCCGATTCAAGATCTTGCTCACGAGCCAATTCAATGTCATCGATTTGAAGTAATGCATTTTCAAGCCTGCGAGCGTCAACATACCCGTCATCAGTTGCGGCCAGACGGTCTATGGCATTCTTTTTCCACCATGCTTTACTGACTTTTCCGGGACCTCCAGCCTCCTCAATAGACTTGATGACGTCTTCCCCAGCTTGGTGTTTTCGGAGGAGCCAATATATGTTCTCGGTGCTTTGCTTTAGAGGGGCTTCGTATTTTTGCTTAAAACTAGGGTCATTTTTAAGATCAAACGTAGCTCGAAATTTACGAAGCTCCTCGTAGTCTGGGGGCGTTTGCTGCGACGTTTCTGCGAGTTTTTGCCGTAAAATTTCAGTCTCTGCTGCTTGCTTTTTGGCGAGGCTGGCACTTTCTGTCAGTTTACGCCAATTGCTTTGCTGCTTCTCTGACATGTTTGGCGGCATCGGGATTGCCGCAATGTCGGGGTCAATTTCGGGCTGTTGTTTCCCAAAATTTGTCTGGAAATTTGCCCCAAACGGATTTTGTACATCCTGTTTTACCTCAGGTGTTTCTGTTTGGACGCTTCTCTTGTATGTGGATGTATTGTCCGGAGAATTGTCCGGAGAATTGGTTTCGGCTGCGTCCAATGCGGAATCGATTGAATCGCTGAGTGACTGGCTGATTGGGTCAGCATCTAGCCGCGCCGCTCCTCCGTCAGGATTTGCTGCCGTGATTTCTGGTACTGTGTCTTCGGTGTCGATCATATAAACTACATTGTGGTGTGACTGCCAGACGCTGAATCGTCTGCTTGCGGAACGTCCGCTAAGATGTTTTCAATTGCGCGAACGATACGTTCGCACCCTTCCTTGTGCTTTGCCTCTAAGGCAACAGACTCAATTGTTGTTCCAAGCAGCGGCGGAATTTGGTCCCGCAGATACTTGAGAAGCTTGCCCCCAGTCTGCTGGTGATATTGTCGAAATCTGGCACTGTCGGATTGATTCCACGTCATACTATTTATTTTGTGCGTTATTTAATCCCGCTTCAATTGCATCTAAGTCTCTAACAACAGGCTTTGGCTCAACAAACCTTGGCTTAGTATTTGGTGATTCTTCAGGCAAAGCAAACACAGGCTTTCCTTCTTGCTCGCGTTGAATTGCGTGCCCAATTGCCTTGTGAATGATTCCCTTAAAAACTTCTGGGTCAGCCTGCTCGTGCTGCTCAACCGGGACATTAAGCAAGTAGTCCCGTTCTGCGTCACTTAAAGTTGGAACCATTAACGGAATGTCTGTTTGTTTCCCTCTATTCAAATCATCAACTTGAAATCCCATAGACAACTCGCTGGATTTTTTCCCAGACCCGTCGCCTCGGTCATACAATCCCAAAAAGCCGTGCCCTTTTTGCGAACCGTCAGCCCGTTTCCAGTCTGCTCCTTGTTCTTCTGTTGGTGGCTTTACGCCTAAGTTTACTCCTCCCATATTAAGCTGCTGTTGGTGGTCTTGGTGGTGTTGCTACGCCCGAAATCATTGCGTTCTGGTTTGGTGTTTGCTGCGTATAAACTTCGCCCATTTGTTTTTGTGCAGCCGCCGTTTGTTGCGGCCTTCCGCCTTGATGCGCGGCTGCGGGCGTAAGATCTGGAGGAGGCGGAGTATTGTGCCCTTTGGTAAGATGGTCGTGCGCTTGCCTGTACATCTGTTTGTATTTTCCAACAGCGTCCGAAGGCATTCCTTTGGCTTCCGCTGCTTGAATGTGCATGCCAAAATGCTCCATCGCTTTTGTGAGCATCATAACAAATTCAGGCGTCAATCCTCCCGCAGGAACGCCCTGAACAGCAGGCATTAACTTTTGAACCATCGTGTCCAGATGCACTTGATCGTTGTCACGAGGGGAAACAGGGATGTCCTGACCAGCAATAATAGACTGAAGCTCAATAATTTGCTGGCGGGTAGCCTCAATGGCCATTGCCTCCACTTGATCCTTTGGTAGAATCACTTCATTGGCCGTTGTCTCCCCTAACTTCTTGACCCAATCCATTTTCATCAAGGCGTCTTGATTAATGTTTGGGTTGCCCATGTATCGCTGCACCATAACATCCAAGATCTGGTTGTCTTGCGCCGAATTGTCGGGAATCAACTCACTAGCAGGGCTGTAAGCCATCAGCAAGATATCTGCTGGAGAGATGTTTTTTTCAATCATCTCAAGGCAGCAATTGATTGCATCCTCGTCCAAGTGTTCAGGGATTTCAAATGGGATAAGGAACGGCGGAAGTTCGAGCATTGAGCGGTCAAATGCATCAACTACTTCACGACGAGCCCAGATTGCAAATTTTTCTACCTGCCGAGCAAGGTCTAGTTTTCCCTTCAGATCGGCGGCTGCCTTGAGATGCTCTGGATGACAGATGCCACGTTGCATGCGCTCAACCCCGTGGGAAAATTGGCGAGAGAAGCGCATGAGAACGCCTTGTCTAAGTTGGTTCTCGATAGCTGCAACTCGGTTTACTTCCGATGCTGTCTTCTTTCCTTGCGTCTCCACCGGGCTTCCGGGAAGAAATGTCCCAACCTGAATTTCTGCAAGCTGAGAAACGAATCGGTCGAGTTGCAAAAAGTCCTCCACATTAGCTGGCAGGCCCTGCGGCACAACATCGTACCCTTCGGACACAAACGCAACAGGATGATGCACTGTTAAAGGAGCCATGTTTGGCTTTGCTGTTGGACCCTTTTTGAGCAGTAGCAACCCCTTAATGTAGCTGTTGTCTACCACAAGGTTTCGAGCCTTGTCCACAGCGACGTGGGTGTTGTAAAGGTCACGGCCAGCGCCGCGACTAGACATTAAGTTCCCCGATCCGATTTCAATGGCAAAGAGCGCAAGTGTCTCTGACATGCGGTTATAGCGATCAACCTGCGTACAAATTTCGTCTCCGCTTTTGTCGTCGAAAAGGAAGCGGGATATTTTTCCATGCGGTTCTTTGACCAAGATTTCACCCAGTTCCACATACTTTGCATCGTTCTCATAGCTGGCCCCATAGGACCCTTCTCGCTGCCAGTCTTCGTACCTGCGAGCGTCGTCATCTGCATCAAGCGTGCGCCCAGCAGGGATGGCGTTGTTGATAGCCTTAACTAGGTTTTTGATGTGCCACCCGGCCAGAATGGACATCTGTTCGTTTTCGAGGATCGGTAAAAGCTCGGCGATTTGATATCGACGTTTCCTTGCCCAGATTGGAGTTGCGTCAGAAAGCATCGGAGTTTCAATGCTAAAAAACGTATAATCTTGCCTGAGAAACTCAGGCTTCCAATCTCGGGTGTCGTCCCAACACCAGCCGCAATATCCGAACGTCGTATTTTCATGCACTGTTTGGGCGACAAGATCATCAAACCCGTTCCAACCCCGGATGCACTTGGTAATCGCATTCCGAAAGACTTTCGTCTTGTGTTCGGTGTCAATGCCGTCCACCGGGTACTTTGCAAATGTAAGTGTCGCAGCCTGTTCTATGACTTCTCTAAACGGCGGCTGAATACGAGACACCATAGTAGAAAGGAAGCCAGTAGGGCGATTGGAGCGCCAATTTTGACCCATTGATTCGAGCTTTTTTGGCTGGTACGGTGGTTCATTATTTAATTTTTTTTGAATTAATTGATTCTTCCGATTGCGTTCGACGTTTTGCTGTTTAAGACGGCGGTACGCACTGTGAGCTTGCTGTGCGTCCTTGAACGTGCGCCGAACTTTAAGCGTGTCTGGATCTACGGTATCAGTGTTTCCTACGTCCGGGTCCGTTACGTCCAACCCAAGAATCCGTGGCTTATCGTGATGATCACTTACTCGGGGGGCTTTGTCGGCAAACTTGTCAGTGATCCGAGGGTCAAGAGGCTTTATGTTTGCCATATGCTATAATGTAACCCAGCAGGCGCTAGGAAGGTTTGTTGCTCGTTGAAGGACCGAGCGGTCCATGAAGATTGCAGCCCTGTTGTCGTGGCGCATCAGTGTGCAGCCCCCGAGAACGGCGGAAGATTTGGTGTCACGGGCTTGCCGAACCGAGGCGCACAGCCTGTCTGTGGATGCGATACATGAATTGCAGCCGCCCCTCCAATTGACGTTGTTTGGGCAGGCCCGGCAAATCTGCGCTCGGGTCTCTGCGAGGTCCTCAGACACGAGAGGATGCGGTTCGTTTGAGTGCAGGATTCCCTTGGCCCACGTCCCAATGTCGTTCATCAGTTCGCCAGTTGCGGTTGTAGCGTTCACGCTTGTGATCGAAACCATGTCTACACCGTGGCAAAAGTTGGGCCAGTTCGAGCATATGTAGCTCGCCACGTCCCCTTCGATGTCGCCCCCGGGCAGGTGATTCTCGGCTCGGTACGTCTCCACGGCCTTGAGCAAGTCTGCATGACTATACCCTGCCAGCTTCACGTCGCTCTGGTAGTAGTGCCATCCCCCGGGAGGGACCATGCCTATGATTGGTTTTGCCATAGACTACAGAACAAACTCGTGGTGACACTTTGGACAGATTGTAGTGTCTGAGGGCTCTTTTTGCGGTTTTTCCGCAGAAACAGGCTCAATATCTGGAGAACCGAGGAGTTCATCCAATTCTTCCTTACTGAACCCCAGCGCACTCACGTCAAAGTCTTCTTCCCGGAGAGCGTCAACCTCTGCGGCCAGCACGTCGTAATCCCACGCAGCCATCGTTGCCAGTTGATTGTCTGCAATGGTGTAAGCCCTAACCATTGCGTCATCAAGGTGCGCCAACACGATGCAGGGGATCTGCTCGAGCCCTGCTTTCTTTGCTGCCAACACCCGTCCATGCCCGGCGATGATGCGCCCAGAGGAGTGGATGAGCACAGGGTTCGTAAACCCAAAAGTCTTGAGCGAGTCAGCCAGTGCCTCCACCTGTGCGTCAGAATGCACCCGGGCGTTCTGTGCGTATGGTTCCAGCTCACCAACCGAGCGCATGACTACTTCAAGTCGTTCTTTTTTAATGGCGCTTTTCATGGCTGGGACAGAGATAAACCTTCATGCCGTTCTCTAATGTGACCTGCTTAGATGTGAGTGTTCCGCATTTATCGTATTCCATGCCACTGGGGCCTTTGCGTGAGTCAATATGACCGCACTCGTACAGTTTACGAATTTGGGGTTCCTTTTTGGCTTTAGTTGGCTTGTAATCTCTCACGATTTATTTATGACAGTATTCTGATTTCTTTTAGATTTCAACTGAATGACCACGGTGTCTTTCCCAAGGCACTCCTTACAGTCTTCAGCCTCGTCAATGTAAATGATAGACCGGGCGTTCACCCCAGCTGCGTGGCCGCATTTTGAACAATGCTTTTCATTGTCCCGGACAAACACCTTGCGCTGTTCTCGTTTAAGTCGTGTCATGGTTCGTGGAAGCACTTCAGGGACGTTTACTGGGCCAAACCAAACAAGGCAGTCTTCGCTGAGTAGAAACTCTTCCGCCAAATTGTGCCTGACATTCTTGAGCACATAAGACTGTTGATCTTCCACTCCTTGCTGTGCGTTTTCTTCAGCATAGTACAAGAATCCAATATAATAGATCCCCGGCTTATCGGGTCTTTTTGTCGCGTAAAGAGTCCAGCTTTTCTTGCCTCTGTTTTGCATATATTGATTTTCTAACTGGCTTTTTTGTTGGCGTTTTGTGATTAAGTGTCTGCATGAAATAACTTATCCACAAGAAATTAAGCGATACTCCAACATTTAAAAGCACCTCGCTCCATGTTGGCGTGGATAACGTCGCAACATTTGCAACTGCTCCGCAGAATGTGACGGAAGCAGCGGCTTTGCAAGCATACGCACCCCATTTATTTGCATACACAGGACTGCGTGGGTTTCCAAACACCCTGACAATAAGGTGTAGCATGGACCCCATGCAAATAATGTTAGCGACGACGTTGATTGCGGTTAATTGGCTCATCTTGAGTTGGAGTAAATATCTTGTTGCTTATGGTTTCAACCGCTCTAAGACCGCAAAAACCAAGAAGAAAAGCAGCAGCATAACCATAGTGTGGATCTGAGTCTAAGTGTGAAATCTTGAGCAATAACGGAGTCACATAGTTGGCCGACGCAGCGCCTCCTACAAGCGAAGCAATCGTGGCAATAAGGCTTTGCCCAGAAGTCTTGCTGCTCATCAGTACACTTCCAAACAAACCCGCAATCGCGAGTCCAATATCAATTCCTTCTTCCTTTAAGTTCATAACATAAGAGGGGGGCCGTCGCCCTCGGGGGGATAATATCATAAACCCCCTGTGGGGGCGTATTTTTTTTATTCAGAGAAATCCACAAAGCTCACAGCCGAATCCACCAAGGACACTAGTTCCTTTCCAACAGGCTCTGGCTTTTGCTCACTCATAGTAGCCACGTTCCCGCCCCTCTGCCTCATCAAATGCACAAGCATCGAAAGAGAATCCAGCGCATCGGGCGACCCCAGCCGAGTTCTCTTAATGTAATCCTTCTTGCTCTCCACCCGGACCATGCCCTGCCCCTTTTGCATGTATCGCCGAGAGATAGCCTGCTTGGTCAGATCCTCATTCCGAAACCCCGGGCTGATCTTGAGCCACTCAAACTCAAGGTACTTACCCAGCGCAAACAGTAGCTCAGTCACCAGCCCGTTATACAGCTCGCTTGCCTTCTGGCTGTCGTCTCCCATCACAGGCGTGTCCGTCGCCGCCCAGCTATAGTTCAAGCCCATCACCTCGCTGCCAAACGTCGAGCACAGCACATCGTGAATCCCCGCGCCGTTCCCGGTTCGGTCCACGCACAGCCAACGGGGGCTGATCTTCATCTGCTTGCAGAACTTCGCGATGGCCTGCGCCTGCTCAAGCGTAGCCGCCTTAGGAAAGGGCATCTGACTGTCGAGCTGCATCATCGTCCGAGGGCGTTTGAAGTCGTGGAACTTCCCAGAGCGGTCGGTCCAGCCGTCGCTCAATCCAAACCGTCCGTAGCTGCACAACACTTGGTCAACGCCTTCTAGGGCAAGATCGAACGAAGCCAACGGTACAACCGGACCTATGAACCTCACGATGCCCTGTGCGTTGTCCATCATCGCTGGACTGATAATGCCCATGCTGATGCCTTCGTCAGGGAACCAGCCGCGAGCCATTGTCGATGCCTCTGCCGTGCGTCCCTTGCTCACGTAGGCCATGTAGCCTTCGTACGTCTGAAGCCCGTGGAACACCACCCGGCGTTCCTTCACGTTCTCGGAGTCTGCTCCGTCCAGCCGGATCACCTGCCAGTCGTCTCGGCTTCGCCAGTCCCTGTCCAACTCCATGTCTATGCTGCCCCATCCAAACTTCGGTTCGCACCGCTGGCCGAACTGGCTTGTCCTGTCTCGAGGGTTCGACGCAGCAAACACCTTGATCCGTCCCGGGGTGCTCGAGTCCGCTGCCGTCAGACAGTTCATGACGCCAGCCCAGACGCCGTCCGGGACCTCCTCAGCCTCATCCAACACTATGTGCGTCCGGGACACCTTGCCCCACCGGGGGTGCGCCGGGCCAAACCGGGGCGACGGGTGGAACCCACGCAGGCTCCCGTGGCCGCTCTCCCCCTTTGGTATGGCGACCAAATGGATGCCTTGCTTGCTGTCGGTCGTGGATTGGATGCTCGTGGCGAGGTCGTCGTCCATGCCCCCGGGGCGGACCAGCGCCGTCCGATGGAATGTCTTGATCGAGGCGAAGATGTTTCGCGTAGCGTGAGCAGCCGTCAGCGAGACGACCTTGATGCACGTCCAGTCCGGGTCCCTGTACCAGTCAAGGTAGAACCATGCCGCTGCCCCGTAGCTCTTGCCCATCGACCCGGCTCCCTGCACCAACAGCTTGTCCGTGCCCATCAGGCCCTCCCATACCCGGCGGCAGCTCTCGGGCCTCCAGTCGAACGCCCCGGGTCCCCACAGCAGGATGGCCGCAGGCTCGAACAGGTCAGCGTCGAGCAGGTGCTGAACGTAGCTGCGAACGATCCGTTCCGCCATTGCCTCGGTGAGGGCTAGCTTGCCTCGGTGCTGGAGTGCCGCTGAAGCAATGTAGGCCGCGCAACGGATTAGCCCGCGCTCCTCACTAGAGTCAGCCAGCTCCCGGGCCTCGGTAGCGATGCGGATCGCCCGGGCTACCGGGGGTGGCAGTGTGGTGAGGAGGTCGTCGCTCATAGTAGCTTGAATTCAGCGATGGGGATGTGCGCCATCGACTCGATATCTTGTGCGTCTGCCCTGTCCCGCCTGCCGCCCGAACGCACTTCGTATCGCTCGGGTTGCACCCATCCAAGGCAGTCCGTCCACTGCACCACCAACATAAACGGCAGGTTAGTCTGTTCAGCAAGGGCGCGACCCGCCAGCATCTTTGCCTCGGACACTGCGTAGGTGTCGTACTGCGATTGAGGGTTGCTGCGGCACTTGATCTCGACCCACGCCATCAGCCTGCCGTTGCGATACAGGGCATAGTCCACCCCGCATAGCTTCGGCATCCGCAACCCCTGACATCGCCACCGCTCAAACAGTGTCTCCATCACTGCCGCCTCGTTGGCTCGGTCCGCCTCTGTCTCGTAGATGGGTCGGCTCATCGCCACGGGTTTGCCCAGCGCCACATGTACGCCAGCGCCCCCAGCGACACCATCCCGTAGAGGATGCCGATGAAGTCGCCGACACGGATGTCTACTCCGATGATCATGCGGTCACGGACGAAGGATGATGCGGCCATTGCTGCGACCCAGTGGCTGTACGAACAGTCCCGTGGCATCCCGGCGGACCCGAAGACGCTGTGTCTGGCCGAGCAGCCAGCCGGGGTTGGCCGTGGGACCGCTGCCTGTGGGCTGTGTGCGCTTGAAGACAGCGAACGTCTTGGAGACGGCCACGCACAGGAACGTCAAGTCAGGCATGACTGCGGCCTCGGCGTTGTTCTGCTCGTCGTAGGGGCGCAGTCCGTAGTTAGTCAGTGAGTTGGTGTAGGTGTTACCCTCGGTGAAGTAAGTTGCCATAATAGGTGTAGGTTGCTGATTGGTTGATGTTTACGAGCTAAAAGCAGTGGGGTTTTCCACTCCATATGACTTATGTTGTACGGGGTTATGGGTAAGTTGTTGAGTTTTAGATGCTTACAAGGGTGCTGTTGTAGCGTGCTTTAGAACCTCGTCTAACCCGGGCTGATTCATCGGTGCAGACTGATACATCAGCTCTGCTGCCTCAGGGGCGACAATGACGGCCTCCATCCATTCCCGGGGTGGGTTGGGATGGTTGCGATGGTAGACCTCGAAGGTCAGCTTAATGTCACCACCAGTGTCCAGCGTCACATTGTCAGCCAGTTCCCCAGCGAGCTTAGCGTCGGCCATCAGAGCGCCCAGACGGTCAAAGGTCGCCTCGATCTTCCCGTCGGTCTTCTTGACGACCCGGGTTGGCACGGTCCCCTCGATCATTTGCCGCAGCAGGTCCCGCTTGTTGTCGATGGCCATGAGGGACCGACAGTTGACCTCGGTCTGGATTTCCGCGATGCGGGCCTTGATGTCAACCTTCTTGTAGAGCTGGTAGCCGATCTGCCCGGGATTGTTGGCATGCGGGGCAAGCTGGGTGTAAGCCGACTTGCGGTCCAGTCCTTCGGCGACAAGCCAGCAGAATCGCTCGTGCAGTCTGTTGGTCAAACGAGGCATGATCAGCGGGTTAGAACAGAGACGGCAGAAAAGGGGGCGCGACCCACAGTGTTGGAGTTTGTTGTCATTGTAGTGCTTTTGGGTTGGATAATGCCTGTTTACATCATTGAGGTCAAACGGATGATTTTGGGCGTTGTAGTCAGAATTGTTAAAATATACGAAAAAACCGTCAAACCACTTGATTTGGCTTGACGGTTTTGATTACCCTTATTTCCGACAGGCTATCGATGGACTGAGGATAGAGCGGCGGCTAAGGCGGCTGCGACGGGATTGATGGGTGCGACCTTATGACCTTGGGTTTGCTTGTAGCTGGCGGCTGATCGATTGATGTTTTCGACCCGATGAATAGCCTTGATGGCCTTAGCAGCCTCAGCCTGCTGGTGTTTAGCGATGACGACTGGCGGCGATTCGTGGGTGAGGTCGCCGTTGGTTAGCTCTTCGTAGACTGGGCAGATGTCCCGGTGGAAGTCGGTTAGTTCAGCCCCGCAGGAACAGGCGACGGTGCGGTTGTGGAATCGTTTACTCATAACATTGCTTGGATTTTTCTGCATCCTCCCATTTACCCAACGCCCGCAGGAAAGCCTCTGCACGTTGGCGGGCGGTGGCATTCCAGACGTACCGCGATGCTGGATGATTTTCTAAACGCTCGCGCAGGTGTTTTCTGATGAAAACACATTGTTCATCCGTCAGCACCTTCTCCGCCTCATGCATGGCGTTGAGGTCGTTACAGTAGTCCTCAATTCCAGTCCGGCCCCCGTCGTGCGTTTTCGAATTAACCCCCATCAACCCAAACTCTGGGTGCTCAATGATGTCAGTCCACCCGCACGCCTCGGCTATCGCCGTGTTGATCTGTTGGTCGTTCATTTCCCCTCCTTTGCTGCCGCGATAAGTTCGTCCGCTTCGTCTAATGCCATATCTGCCCCGTAGCACCAATCTTGCGCCAAGAACATCGCCGCAATCTCCAGCCGCGAGGGTTCTGGGCGGGTGTGCGCGGTCTCTGCAAGGGCTTTCTCAAGCTTTTCCAGTTCGTGTCCTCTGCTGACTCGCCGGGCGTTTGCTTGGCCCTCGAGCAGCTCGGCCCGCTCGGAGTCGACGATGACTGTGACGTGGGGGTGACGGTTGTCTGCGAGCCACTGCATGAGTGGCATGGCTGCTTCCCGGAAGGCCTTGAATTCTTGTTCGATCATGGTGTTTTGGTTTGATGAATGATTGTGATGTTTTAGAGTGACGGCCTAACCAAACGCTGGGCGGCGTTGGTGACGTGGACAGGAAAGCCCCGGCCCGTCATGTGACGGTGTCCGGGGCAATCTGTTGTGGTTATATGGTTGCGGCCATGCGTGCGCCGATATCTTTGGCCCGTTTGATGATGAGGTCGATGTCGTCTTTGTGGCCTGCGAGCAGCCTGTTGGCTGATATGAGGTCTGCCCGGAGTAGGAGGCTATTGAGCACCGTGTTGGCGTGGAGCTCGGCTTTGGATAGCATGGGCATGACTGGTTGCGCTGGCTGTTTGCGGTATGGAGGCGCAAAACTTCTAAGTTGATGTTGGTCATGCAAGGCTTCGGCCATTCTTACTGTGGCCTGCTCGCATTCATGCTTCCACTTGTCGCGATCTTCCCGGGTCTTCTCAAGCTCGGCATTCGTTTTGACGCAAGATTGTTTCCATTCATCCCGGGCTGATTTCAGAGCTTCGATCTGAATATCCCGGAAGGTGACCTTGCTTTGCAGTTCGCTGATACGCTGGGCGACTATAGGCTTGGGTTCTTGTTTAAGCTTTTCCAGCTCGGTCATTACTTTCCCGTGTTCAGCCTGCCACCAGTCCCGGTTATCGATGATTTCCTGTATGTCTTTAATGGTCTGGTTCATAATGTTTTGATGGCTTGATCTACTAATATGTCGATGATTTCTCCTGCGAGTTGTTTTGCTGTTGTTTTTTCTGCTCCGGAATCTGAAATGAATCCGATGAATTGCTTTTGATTGTGAGCGAGAAACGAGATGAGTAGGTCTAGGTGTAACCAATTGAGCTGATCACTGTAGTGTAGCAAAAACGCGGGGGTGCGTTCGCCAACGTGGGCTCCCGCGATGTTGAAGTCGAAGAATTCCTCCGCGTCTTCAAGGTCTACCCCTGCGCCTTCCTTGATGCCTTGTATGGTGCGTTCTTGGTCGTACACCGCAATGGCAGTGTGGTTAATGAATGCAACTCCGACGAACGCATGATCATGGCCGTCCGCGAACAGAATGGGCTCTTCTGGGGCGGCAGCCTCGCACCATTGCTCAATGTTCCTTCTCTGAGCGCAAGATGGCATTAACGGCCTCGAGAGCTTTTTGGCCTTCTGTGTACGGGCTCCAACCTGAGGCTTGGAGGATGCCTTGGATGTTGATGGCTGCGGCTTTCCAGAGGTCTCTGGAATAGGTGAGACCGTCGATTTTGGCTTTAAGGGCTTGGATGGTTTTTTCATGGCTATTCTTCATCGGTTTCTATGCTGTTGCTTTTAAGGTATTCCAGATCTGGAAAATAGGAGTCAACTTGTGATTTTTTGAGGACAAATACGCCCCTGAGATCCGGGTGATCCCGGAGAATAAAGCGGACGTACACGGCTGCGAGCGGATCGCTTATCTTGAAGCCCTCGGTCTTGACGGTCTCGACGTTAATCTTCCATCGTAAGACTTCAAACAACATGTTGATGCCGATGTTTCTCTGTCCTGACCGTGAGACCTCGTAGGCCATGTTTACCAAGAGGGGCATGACATGAGGATTGGCCTTGTGATAAACGTGAAACCGCTCCCACAGGGTTTTCTTCAGCTTCTTTGGCTTCTCATCGAAGTCAAACTCGGGATGCTCATTCATGTTCTATTTGTTTAAAGAAAATGAGGTTGCGAACCGCATGAACAAATTCCACGTCGCCAAAGTAAATATCAAAGACGGCCAGCCAATGCTGTTCATCCACTGATGCCTGCCCGGTTTCCCCTTTCTTTTTAATTTGGGCAAGCGAATCACAGAACGCTGCTATCATTAGGTTTGCAGCTCTATATGAACTGATTTCTCCTTTGATCGGAAAAGCGCCGATAGAAGTGCCGAGGCCAGTGATCTTCTGCCCAATGATTACCAATGCCTCGCTGGCGTTTTTTGGAACTTCAAATATGTGTCGTTCGTTCATAGCTTTCCTGCTTTGCAAAGGTTGAGTGTTTCGAGCCATTCAAGGCACTTGTTCCCGCTGTGCTGCACGACTGTTGGCCGGGCGGCATCGCAAAGCGCCGTGAGCGCCTTGACTGTGGCTTTTAAACGCCGAATCTCGGCCTCGGCCAATTCGAGGGCGTGGTCTTCATCCATGATGGGAGGTGGCTCGCCTTGACCGTATCCAGACCACTCTACGTGGCGGACAAATGTGGGATCGTTTTTGCTTCTCATGTTAAGCTAGTTTGATGATGGTTTCTGCAACCGCGTCTAAAGTCCCAGCTTTTTTAAGAACAGAAATGCGTTCGCATAATTCCACGAACTCTCGCAATCTCGCAATTTCTCGGTCGTGTTCAGCGCCAACAAAAAAAGTGCGAATGTCCTGAAGTTCTTTTTTAATAGTATTAATTTCAGCAACGTAGGCTATTTTAAACCCCTTGATTGCAGAGATGTTGTTTTTCATGTTTTCCCGGTGGCGATCCATGTCACCGCCTATGCCTCTGTACAGTTCGTCAATGATTGATCGTGCGTCCTGAGCTGCCAGCACCATAGGTCTGGTTTCTCTTGGCATTTTCCCTATCTGCTCCGCGATTAAGACAGCTAAGTCGTCGAAGGAATAGCATTCCTCGCCTCTGAACATTTGCGTTCTGATTTTGCTGTCGCTGTCTGTGCTGCTTTTGATTTCGGACATAATTTATCTATTTATTTTTAGTTACAGGCTTTTGATTTTGAACACTCTCGCCAACACTTCCCTGCTGGTCTGCGGGATGGATAGCGTCGTGGGGCCTTCGTCCGGGGTGTTGTAGCTGACGACCTCTACGCCGTTCTGAAGCAGCACAGCAATAGCCTGACGCTCAAAGTCGCAGATGTTTGTGTCGTATGGGATTGTCAGGCTGCGCCCCCGGGCTCGGTAACTAAGTTTGACCCGGTCGCCACGCTTGGCTGTGGATGGCAGGTAACGCACTTCGATTTCGTCGTGCTTAGGTGTTTTGGAAGCGACCTGTATTGTGAGTTCGCCTGTTGTTTTGGTGTTTATGGCTTCTAGCATATATATGTGTTTGGTTTAATGGGGCTTGATTGCCCCCTGCTACCTACGGTTTGTGCCCGGGGACAGAAACCGTAGGCAGACGGGGACACTCACGCTAGTTTAGCGACATGATGACGGTTGGCGCACAGCCCTCTGGAACGTCTTCCAGAACTTCACGAACGGCCCGGAGGTGAGCTTTGATGGCACTTTCCTTGTTCCCGGTGTAGACGGCCTCGCCAATCTGGTCGCAATTGGAATTTTTGATCTGCGTGAGGTAACTGCGCTCTTGTCGAAGATACCAAGTTTCGACGAACCGGGCGTCGTGGGCAGGCGTGGCCTTGATGTAGTCGTGGAGGTGCATTAGGCGAGGGAAGCTGTGATGTCTTTGGTTGGGATGTCCCAGAGCGCACTGGCGTCGATGTATGGTTGAAATTGACTGACAGGTGAAGCGATACCCGAATCAAATTTCCCGGGCAAGCAATTTTGTAAAAACAATTCAAACAAAGCCGCAAGCTGCTGTTTTGTAGCAACTTGCGGCTTGTTGTTTTTTTTAAAATAAAACTGTTTTTGTGGCTATAGCGACCCGTTCGTACACATCGTCGTCCGAGTACGCCTGAAATACTATCCCGCCTCCGTACTGCTTGTTGTGGAAGCGTTTACCTCCAAGTTTGCGGGCTTTCTTTAGCGCAAACTCGTACAAGTCTACAAGAGTAAGCGCGGAGCGTTCTTCGGGCGTAATGAATGCGAGGAAATGGATGACCCGGCGCGGGTTGCCATTAATGTCGTTCTTGATGCGAGTGATGCTGTAGTCGTTCATAAAATAATTAAGCCAAAAGTTCTGATGCGTAGCCTCCAAAGTATTTTCCTCGGGCGTTGCCAAGCAGGTCGGCAAAGTTATCAAACTCAAATTGGGAGGGATTATCCCGAATGTATTTGATGCGTTCTGATGCCGAATAGCAGTCCGCCCAAACCCTGTGCGCCTCTTCATACTCGCGCCGGGACAAGTCCTCGTCATCAAGCACGGGGTAGTCCTCGAGGGACAGGTGGATATCAAGAGCGATCTCGTAATCGGTCGTCCCTTCCCGGACTGCGAGGTACTCGATCCAGCCACAGGCCCAGTGCCCGATGCGGACAACCTCTACGTTCTCGCCCTCACCTCCGAGTTGCTCGAGGGCTACCTCGAAGTTGGAGTTTGCGAGCAGGTCAGAGTCACGGTTGCGGGCGACCACAACGCCCCATCCATCGTCCGGGAGTTGCCCGGCATAGTTGGACAGCGAATCGAGGCCAGTAGGGCTAGAAACAGCCTTTCTGAGCGAAGGCAGGGAGAATTCAGTTTTGTTCATAAATGTACAGTGTTTGAGTTAGATGGTTGCTTGCTGACTGAGGACATCCAACCATACCACTCGTTGTCTGGCAACTTAATTTGCATTCTTTTTTTAAGCTGCCCGCAAGTGACGCAAGCCCAGCGTTTTACGGAACAAAAAAAAGCACCAACGAACTTAACCGTTGGCGTTTTTTTACATTTTCATCACCAGTTTTTGTCCTCTGGCTCGCCATCTGGCTCAAATATCTCTCCGCAATCTAAGCATTTGGCTGAATCTGTGCCGTTTGGGACGACAACGCCGTTGCATTTAGGGCATTCTGATTCTTCTTCGTCTCGGTCGTCGAAATCTCCCGGAAATCCTGTGCAAGTCATTGTTTTTGTTTGGTTAAGAATTCGAGTTTCACTTGCAATACGGCTCTCGCCTTTGCCGACGCCAACTGAAGGCGCTGGTAGTCGATTAGCCTGACAACACGGCCAACAAGGGAATCTTCAAGGTGCATTGGCTCATACACTTCCAGATCGTCGCACCCTTTTTCAATTGCATCAAATTCCTTTAACATCTTTGCTACCTTTTCTTTAAGGGCGTCACGTTCAATCCGCAGCAACGTAAACTGCTGGGATTCCGAGAGGATAATTCGTTCGTCTGTTTGTATTGTGTTTTCCATGTTAAACTGTTCTGTATGAGGGCCAATCGCACACTGCAACGCCCCCGGTTTCAAGTATGCGGCTAGATATGCTTTCGCCAACGGATTGAAGAAATGTTTCCTTGGTCTGATTTGAGATAAGGAGCGTATCTCTTTCGGACTGATAGCGTCTATCGATTAGGTGGGTAAGTAGGCGATCCTCCCAAGCTGTTTCTCCTCGTTCCTGCATTTCGTCGAGCACCAAGTAGGCGGGGGCGCAGTAACGCTCGATCACATCTTTCTCAGATCCGCCCTTGTCCCTAAAGGACTCTTTGATGTCTATAAAGAACCCCATCGCCGTTGCGTACAATGGGCGTTTCCCGGCGTTTGCAATCATCTTGGCTATCTGCACCGCCATTTGAGTCTTCCCGGTGCCCCTGCGCCCTACCAGCGCAATAATGAATCCAGTGCCAAGTCGCTTCTCCACCCGAGCCTGAACTTTCAGCCAATGCCCCCCTTGCAGGTCAACGGAAGTAACATTGCGGTGCCGTGGCGGGATGTTCGCTTTCGCGAGGTACTCGATGCCCTTTTCACGGAGCATCCGAGTCTCCTGCTCTTTCTCGCGTTGCTGGATCTCGTCCTTAGACAAGGTCAGGAACCTCGATTGTTTCAACAAACTCTCTGCTACGTTTTTCGCTTCGGTGATCATGGTTGATTTTTGACTTTTCCTGCTGTTCGTAAAACTGACTGTACCCGGCTGCCATTGCCGCCCTGAGCGCTGGAATGGCTTTCTCTAGCCCTAGATCCTCGGCTCTCAGCAAAGCATTGCGAAGTGCCGTTGGGGTCATGGGCTTTTTGATCTCGACTCTGTGCTGCTGAAATTCCGCAAAAACAGATTTAAATTCAACAGTATCGAACCCCGCAGGGTAATCAATTTCCCCCGCAGGGGGATTAAGGGGGGTGCTCTTTAATTTGGTTCTTGGTTTATGGTTCTTGGTTCTTGGTTCTTGGTTCTTGGTTGGTATACCAGTGTCCGTATACGGCGACTGGTATACCGTGGGTATGTTTTCTGATACCGTCGGTATGTTTTCCGATACCGCCGGTATACCGTCGGTATTTTTAGACCACCGCTTGGAAACTCTGGCCCTCTGTTGTTCTGAGAGTGATTGATACTTTTCCAGCTCTTTGTCGGCTCGCTTATGCGACCAAACGCCGTTGCAGTGAGAAAAGAACTCCCGCAAAACTCGTTCCACGGCTTCGCGTTCGTCCTGTGCCCGGGCGGACAGCTTTCGGATCAGGTCGTCAACAGTGAGTTGAAGCGGTCCGTTGTTAAGGTAGTAGAGATCGAGCAGGCGGCTGTAAACGCCGTGCTCAAGTAGGGACAGGTGACCTGTGTCACGCAGGTAGTCCCCAATGTGTCGAGGGTAATGGTTCATCGATTGAATAAATTGATAGATTGATGGATGGGGACTCCCCCTTGGCAGCGTAGACCTTTTCAACGGTCGCCCGGACGATCTGCCCGTCGTCCTCCCAAAAGCCCTCCAAGGCATCTTGCGTGCCTTTGCAGAGGTTGTCCCAGTCGGGGCGAGCGTCCATCCACATGCGCCCCTCTGGGTCTTTTTTCCGCTGTAGCCGCTGCGGGCGGGCCATCACAAATAACACTTCAATTCCCATCGGCCCGGTGATGGCGGCTACGGGCCGATGTTGGTTTGCAAACAGGCGTATCGCGTCCAGATACCTCGTCGTGCGCTTGTCCTTGAAGAAGACTGGCTTGCCTCCTTTAATAAACATTCGCTTGCCCCCGGTCTGAACTGGGATGGCCTCAACGGGTATCTGGAACGTGACCCTCATGCCTAGAACGGGATGTCGTCGTCGGTCAGATCAATCGGGTCCGATGCGTACACCGTGCGCTGCGGAGTTGCCGGGCGGGACGCTGGAGCGGCTGCTGGAGCTGCCCCGGTCTCGGCCTGAATGGACTTCGCCACGGCTTGCAGCTTCCGGGACAACGCCGACATTTTGGTGCGGTCGAGCGGTGTTCCCGCCGGGCGGGCGTCGGGATCGTTGAGCCACGTCGCTTCATACATAGGCTCGCCCTTTTTTGTGTACGCTAGCTCCCGGCCTCCATTCTGGCCAGCCTTGGTCCGCTGCTCGATTGTCACGAGCACTGCCCGGCCTTCGAGGAACCCGTCGCCTTGAGCCAGTAGGTCAAACCAGTTTGCCGGGGCCTTGAGAGCCTCAAGAAGCATGCGAGACGTGCGTGCTATTGATTTATCGGACGAGATATACCCCTCCCAGATGATAGTGCATCCGCCCTGCGCGGGATCTTCTGGATCGATGACAAGAGGTATGCGGACAAACTCCGCTCCGTTGTCGGTTTCTGACAACCAACCCCCGGTCGTGGGGCGCTGGACATATGCCCGGAAACGTCCGGGTTGCGTGATGTATTTGCTCATGGTTATTGTAGTGACTGAAGTTTAACTATCCCTGCCTTAATGCGGTCAGCTGGAAGGGTTTCAATTGGGGTTTTGGTATACGCAACCTTCTGCTCTTTTGTGAGCGTTGAGGTGGTGAGTAGTGCAGTGAATTCCTGACGCAACTTTGCTGGAGAATTGGCGTCAACTGCGGCTGCAAACTCTTCGTAAGACAGGTTCAACGTCTCTGGCAGTGAGAGGCGATTCTTGGCATCCCAGCCCGGGCTCCAACAAGTCTGAATGATGCGGCCTCCACCGATAGTCTTGTCTGGCTTGCCCCCAGCGGACTTAGTTTTGAACACCTCGTACACGGCGAACAGGCAAGCGTCTGGCCATTCCCGGAGAATCCCGGTGAATCCCTTGTGCCCCTTCATCTCGTAACGGTCCCACTGCTCGCCCCCGGGCTGAGTAAAGGTCTTAATCTGGACGTGGCTGAGAAGAATGATGCCAAACTTCTGGCGTTCTCGGAGCGTGTCGAGTTTGTTGAGCAGTGCAGACAGCTCGAACTCGGCAACCTTGTAGCCTTTGCCAAAGCCGTAGCTTTCAATGTTAGTCTGGCCATCTCTTTTACAGACGTACCCGTGGATAGACCGCTCCAAGGAGTCTGTGGTGTCAACTACGAGGGTTTTGAAATCCCCGGGATTGGTGGTCAACTCATCGACTGTGGCCAGCGTGTCACCAAACGAGTCAGGGGTGATGCGGGCGACATGATCGAGCCCAGTGAGCCCTTGCTCTTGGCTGATAAACAACGGCGATGGCGCTGCTGCTCCAAATGTTGACTTACCGATGCCTTCTGGACCGGAAAGAAGGATGCGTGGGGGGAGGGATTCTCCGCCTCGTTTAATTTTTGCTAGTATGCTCATATGTATCGATTTACTGGTTAACTACGAAGTGCCGCAGAAACTCTTCTGCCGCGTTGTGGAAGCCTGTGCCAAGAGCAAGGGCTTCGTCAATCTCTCCCAGCCTTTTTGTTGGCTGTTCGTAACGGAGAAAGTGATACCTGCTGCACTTGCGAAGTGCCGTCAGGCGCGAGTTGGTCAGGAGCTGTTTTTCTCCTTCCTTGAGGGTCAGCTCTGCGTGTTTTGTCGCAGGTCCGAATCGGATGTTGTCCACGGTCGCCCGGCCTGCGCACAGGTCGTAGAACTCGCAGGTTCCGTACTGCGTGCACGCTCCCGGGTTTCGTGGCCATAGGTTGCGATTGCGGAAATACAGAAGTTGCTGGGACATGGCCCACGCATCCCCCATGTACTCAAGCAGGTCGTTGTCGGTGCGTCCGACTTCCTTTACAGCAAAGTAAGAATCCCGCTTTTCATTGATCTCACCAAGCGTCCGGGCGGATAACTCCTCGAGGGTCTCTGGCCGGGTTTGTAAGACGTACCCGGCGTCAGTGTCCGCCGTCTGTCTCCACTTTTTTCCGTCCTTTGTGCGTACCCGCTCCCCGGCTGCGTCGAGGACGATCTTGACGCCCTCCTCGTCCAGCAACGGAATGTTGCCAAGCTTATACCCGGGCTTGCGGACAACGTCGTACACGACCGTGTTGGCGTCGATGCCCCGGGAGCGCAGGCTTAGGATGTACTTGCTGATCTGGGTGTCCATTGTGAGACGCCCCCAATACATCGAGTCGGCGTCGATTGAGTCGCTGGTCGTTTTGTGCTCGAGGACCTTGAGCACCCCGGTCTGCTTGTGACGCAGGACCCCGTCGATCTTCCCGGCTTCGAGGAAAGACCGAGAGGGAGCCTCGGTCTCCGGGTTTAGCAGTGGGAACGTGAATTCCGACTCCACTTCAAGAACGTCGTGCGCCTCGAGCACCGGGATGAATGACTCCACCCAGCCCATGAATAGGCCCCGGGCTTTGGCCAGCGCCACGTCGGTTGCCGGGACCCGGGAAAGACCGCCAGTGACTGCGGTACGATAGATTGATGTGTCCATGTTAGATTTCGGTTTCTGCTTCTTCTGTTTCGATTAATTCGTCGTCTCCGTCAACCCGGCGATTGGCAACAAGCTCTGGGTAGCCGCAAGTGATTAGGTTTCTACGGAGCGTTGTGCTGCTCAACAACTGGTTGTTTTTAAAACCAACGACCCACTGGTCAAACTTGGAAAACTGGCCCTTCTCCCCGGCAATAGTGTCGCCCACGATGTCCCACCAGATAACGCAAGCTGTGTGCGCTCGTTCTGGCTCTGGAAGAAAGCCGACTTGCCATACCCATTCCTGCACCTTTCTGCCTTTTTTTAGGACACTGAACTCTTGAGTGGCATAATAAAGCGCCTCCTCTTCCAATGTGTAAGGTCTCCACGAGTTTTCATAAATTGAGTCACAGACTCGATAAAGCGCTAAAAACTGACTTGGACTTAATTTAAGTTCCGCTACTTCGGCATCCCGATTTTTAGGCTCCATGCGATTGATAAGCACAACCCTTCTTAACATTGAGGTGGCGCTGAAGTTCCCGGCAACCGCTTTGAGCATTGAGACCTGTTTTGCATCGGACCCGGTGACGGCCTGTAGCAGACCTCGGGCAATTTTGCTGTCCCACTTTTTGAGTGTTTTCATTATTCAAGACGTGAAAGGGTTTCGATTGCTGTGAAGAAGGTGATGGCGAGAAGCGCCAGAATGGCGAGGAACTCGTATGGGGTTTGCGCCAGCCTGTAGAGCCAGTACACGTCTGCTGCGCCAAGGACGAGCAGCGCCACAACAAAGGGCAGTGGGCGCTCTGGAGCCCGGTCTGCGGGGCTGCTGGGGAGGAGAATGCGAGGTGGTTTAGACATATGATCGATTAATTTTAATTATTACACTCTGACGGCCTCGTCAGCGCCCGCATTACGGGTCGGACCCCCGGAGGGGTTTCGGCCTAGGCTTTACGCACACTGTAGTCAATACCTTCTAGCCCCCCGTTTTCACTAAGGTGCTGGCGGGCCAACTTCCTTGCGTCCTCGGAAGTTACGGCCTCAACTGTGAAACTGCCATTACAAGAGGAAGGATAGTAGCGGCAAGAATAAGAGCAGATGAAGGATGCGGCGTTCATTGGATTAGTTTATTTTTAAGGTTCACTGCGACCGACGAAATGAACTTATTCCACATCCATTTTACTGGCGAGCAATTTGTGAATTTATTTTCAGATCTTTTCCACAAAAACACACAAGTGGCTAGTTTTAAACTAGTAGCGATAGGTGGTTTTTGCCCCTTTTTTCTTTATTGGTGTTCCCAAAACAGGCCCGCGACCTTGAATTTTGTCAAAATTGGCGCGAAACTTTACGCGGTCTACCGGGCGAGCTTCATCTCCTTTTCCTGCGCCGTGTCCAAACTGGTTAGATGCAATTGGTTGCGACATGCGGATCGATGTTAAATGTGATGTTTTTTTCTATCAATAGCTGATCAGAACGAAAGTGCCGAATGCGCCCGTCATGCAGCGCAACGGCCCAAACGTCGTTTGCAAAAGTCCCTGATTCAGAGACATATATTGCCATGCCGTCGCCTAGATCCGTTTTCACCGGGATGGGGCGTCTGAATTCAAGCATTACTTACAGCAGTTTTTTGTGGGGATGCCCTGCATTCCCTTTTTGAGACCGCCAATCTTGCCGTTTAACTTTTTCTTTGTCTTCGGACTTAATCTGCTGTTCATCAACTCGTTTTGAGTCTCTGTGATTTCGATATGGCGCTTGAGGTGCGGATTTTTGTGGGTCATAACGTGGGATCTTTGCGGGAGGAAAGCGCATGCCTGCGCAGCAAGTCTGTGCGTTTTGGTCTAGTCTCTTTGCTCCCGCCAGTTTCAGACACGGCGATTGCGTGAGCGTGACTGCGAGGAGCCATCGCTTGTTCCGCGCCTTTAATTGGCTTATGCGCTCGAGTGAATTGACTTTTAGATTTCATGTCACAAGACAGCAACTTTAGCAGGAGTTAAGGCGCAGCCGAAAGAGCAGCGGCAAGCTGTTCTTGCTGTTCTTTTGGATGTTGAATTATATCTAGAAGCGTAGACGCAAGTGCCATCCGGAAAGCAAATTGCCCAGATTGTTCAATGACATCTTTTAAGATTTCTTCGGCGGTTACTTTGGAGAGATCAATGTTTTTTATGGCCTCAAGGATAGGATCAGTTTTATCGGACATTATTTTCTTCTTTTAGGGAGTCGCTTTGCGGGGTTTTTTTCTTTGCGGTCAAGAGGTTTGGAATCTGATGCGCCGGGCATTATCATCTTTTTGTTTTTTGGCATACTCTCCACAGGAGCAGCCATAGGCATGGATTTCTTTTTAGAGCCTCTCACAGCATCCAGCCCAATGTTAATTTCGGGAGATGCAAACTTTAGCGTAGCAGCAGATGATGATGGTGATTTCATTGGAAAATCTCTTTGTAGAACTCGTCTGCCAAATCAAACGCAAGCGGAATTCGGTCTTCGATGTCGGTGGTAAGGTCCGGGTTGTTGATCAGGGCGTGAAATATAAGAAGCGCAGCAAGCTCTCTGATCCCCACTCCGGAATTGGCTTTCTGGGGAGGATTTACGGCATCCCCGGGATATGGCGCAACTGGCATTACTGGAAAGTTTTTTGGAATGTATGACATAAATTAGAACGTCCTAGTCTCCCACAACTTCCGAGCGCCCGCAACATCAATGCTTGACTTCCCGATGCGGTCATTCACTGCGTTATGCAGACAAACTCCCCACGCAAAGAATTCACCAAAGTCAGCAGGGTTAAGTGCCATCCATTCTTTAAGGTGTGCCTCGCACGGGCAACCGTCAAACGGGAGAGAAGCCACCCAAGCCTCAAGCCAGTATCGCATGTCACCAAACGGGATGCATGTGGCATCAGCCCGGAGGCTATAGAGGTGCAGCTCCGCCCAGTACCGGGCTCCCTGCATAAGAATGCGGCTCTTTTGAAGTTCGCTACGCTGCTCAATCCGTTCAACCTCATTGCCGACATCAAACACCCATTTGTCGTGCGTTTCCCAGTCCGTGGACGTGGCTATTGCGGCTTCCCGCTCCAATGCCATTGCTACGACGTGCTGACGGTGATACGGGGCAGCAGGGTCGTCCCCGGGCTCCTCGAGCTTGGGGTTGTCGGTGTCAAACTTGGTCACCTGCTCATCGGTAATGCCGTCGCGTTTGCACAAAAACGCTTCGACCATCTCGTGGATTGCCACGAGCAGGACCGAAACGTCCCGGCCACCGTACTCTGGGACCTTGAGCATTAGTGCTCCATCGGCCAACCATTCCCAGTCGCCAGCCGTTGGGTAACGCATTGCGCTGGGGTCTACAGTCTTAATTTCAATCCTCATCGAATGTTGATAGCCCGATTTCTTTCATCTTATCAATTTGCTCACGCACCTGCTCAATCGCCCCGGTCTTTCCCTCGAGGTAGTACCCCTCGACAAGCTCGGCGTTCTCGAGCGCATGATCAAAAGCTTCTTCTAGCGTGTTTCCAAGTCCAACAACTGCGCCAATTTCCGGGAGTCCGCAGGATTGTGGAATAACAAAGTACCCACGGTCATCTTTGTAAATATTCCGCAATTTAACGTAATCTCGGATCTCTTCAGGAAACCGCAGCGGTTGCCAATTCTTGTCTGCAAAGCTGCTATGAAGCATGATCTCCGCCCCGTACTTAGCAACGGGCTCCGGGTTGATCACAACTCCGTTTGCCCCGGCCCAGATACACTCGGCCAAATTTTTGTACTGTTCTTGGTAAAGCTCATTCGGAGGACTAGGAGCCCGAGCGCAGAAATCGATCATGTACGGCTTGTGGTCAGCCCCAATGCGGATCTCGGACGAGAAAAAACCACGATAGCCGTAAGCCTGAAACACCGGGACCATGCGGTCGTTGAATCGGCGAAGAGGTTCCGGGATGTCAGCGTAATTCTTGAATACTGATGCAAATCCGCAGTCTTTAACTTCAATGCCGCTAATCAGCGTCTTGGGAAATTGGCCGTCAATTGTCCAAGCATCGGTTCCAAATTCAATCTTATCGTCGAGAGCCTCTTCGACCGTGAATTCGATGATGTCTTTGAACCTACCAAGACCCCACTCAACCTCGTCGAGTTTAGGCTCCACAAGGTCGTAGGAGAGGCTGTGGAACGTTTCAAACGTCCCACGGTACTTGTCAGTCTTGACGTAGACATTGGGGTGGTCTTTAAGGAACTCTCGAAGATCCGCCATGCCCTTGACGTGAGTGTATTGACCCACAGGCATGTCTATCGCCTTGAGGATCTCTTTCATGCCCTCCCGGTTTAACTCGAGGCATTCCCCGGTCCGAGACCCCCAGACAACCTTGCCCATTTTGAGCAAGTGTTCCTGTTCCCATCCAAAATAGATGTCCGGGAAGCAGAACAGGTCAATCTCGTCAAAGTGTGGGCCGTAGATTGAATCTACAAGCTCCAGCTCTTCAATGCCTGTGCCGATTTTGGCGAGGTTTAGCCTCGGAAAAGCAGACTCCCACGGGACGTAGTAGTACACTTTCTTGTACGTCTTCGCGAGCTTGATTGCCAACTCGCAGAACAACCCGTTATCAACAACGAGGCAAACTACGTCTTTAGGGTCTTTCATTTTTTCTTTTTTACAGGCTTTTTCATTTTTGCCAAAGTCCCCATTTTTGCTGGTTTGGCGGGGTTTGCTGTCTTTGCAGACTGCTTGAATGCCTTTGATGTTGGAGCACCCTTGGCTCCGGGCTTACGCATCTTTTCGCCGCTACCAGCAGCAATGCGTTTCCGTTTAGCGTTTACGTTAGCGTAGAGTCCTTCTTTCATTTGCAGTTCCAACGTTTGAGTGATGCGGCCTTCCGAGTTACGTTTTTTGGCATATTATTCTTCGTCTTCTCCTTCAGCTTCTTTTCGCAGTTTTTCTGCCGCTTTGATTGCTTTTTCTTTTTCCATCAATTGCTTCAAAAGTCCTTTATTTGGTGACTTTACGCCAGTCAATTGAGCCTCATCGGCCTCGGACAAGAGTCGCACTGTTTTCCCTTTACGATCCACTTGGAACAAACCTCCAGCTTGGATGATGTCCAAAGAAAACTTGGCGGCGTCAGCGTAGTCCGCTGGTTCTGCTCCGCTGGTGGCCGCGCCGTACTTCCCAAACAGCTCCTTCTCATTAAACCACAAGGCGGCTTGCATGTCAGCAATCGAAACATTAATCCCGGCCTGAGCGAGCCTAGCCTGAGCCTGTTCCATTGTCGTCTGTTGAAAAGCACGCTCATTACTTGCCCGGGGGGCGGCAAGCGGCGTCGTTCGATCTTGAACCCAATTCTTGGCGGCTCTTCGTAATTCGGTTTTTCCCTTGAAGCTGCCAGTTCTGAACACTTTTTCGAGGTGCTCCGCAAACTGAAGCAGTGCGCCACTATCTTCCAATAATTTGTGAAACTCTTTTTTGGAGCCTTTAGGGGCGTCCTCGCCGTAGAGGTAAGGCTCTTCGACTCCTTTTTTAATAAGCACTCGGTCGGTGTACTCTTTGCCTTTTTTGATGGCTTGATTCCGATTGTATTCCTCAATCAACGAGTCTTGGAACCGCTCAAATTGATGCCCCTCCTTGAGAGGATCATACTTAAATGAGCGACCAAGAATTCGATTCCACGTTCGGGTATACCAAAGGTCGGCGGTGAGGGTCGAGTAGTCGCCATGAAGGTTATTAATAAACGATCCGATTTTTGGCCCAAAGACCATAAACCCGGTCACCATTTGATTTTTACCGCCCTCAACAGACAGCGGCTCCCCGTTGTAATACAGGGAAGTGTCTTGCTTCAGATTCTTGTTCCAATTTGCAACAGTGTCCGTTTTGAACAAAAGGGTTCGGAGCTGGCTTGGGGTATGTCTTGTCAGCAACTCGTGCAATTTTAATATGTTGTTTTCAATCGCGGCAGTCTTGTCGCCAAACGTGCCATGCAGTGCGGTGACAATCTCTGGAAGAGTTTTGCCCTGCTCCAGCATTAGAGTCACCCGAGTTGCCATCTTTCCATTCTCGAAGACGTCGTTGCCCTGAGACGCAATCCCGAGAACCGCATCGAAAACAAGGCTCTTGTCTGCGTCGTGCTGGGGAGACCCAACCTCGAGCCACGGAAAGAGTTGCGAGTACATTCCCT